>Ga0129333_10000618_pt1 | contig 30004 bp, 22 predicted proteins | sample CPB6_08_DNA_FD_94474 | JGI IMG/M metagenome (GOLD analysis project Ga0129333, IMG submission 94474) | Freshwater to marine salinity gradient microbial communities from Chesapeake Bay, USA - CPBay_Sum_0.6_0.8_DNA | ecosystem: Environmental > Aquatic > Marine > Coastal | place: USA: Chesapeake... | reverse complement strand
AGAACTAAAAGTAAATCTAGAGAAGTCTCTAGAAAAAAAGCAATCGGTTGAGGTGCATGAAATACCTTTGCCATTTGAGCCTAGAGTTGTCAGAAACGAAATAACAAACACCAAAGAGTATCGTTGTTTATCTGAAGCAATTTTTTATGAAGCCGGCACGCAATCGCAAAAAGGTAAAGAAGCTGTGGCACTCGTTATTTTAAATAGAACGACACACAACAATTTTCCATATTCGGTTTGTGGTGTAGTATCACAGCGTTATAGAAATCAAAATTGTCAATTCTCTTATTTTTGTAAGAGAAGACAACTTCCATCTGGTGACAATTGGCAGGAATCAAAGGAAGTTGCTTTTCGCGCATTAAATGGAGAGTTTGATGAGATTGCTATCGACAAGATGAAAAATGTGCTATACTTTCACTCTGACAAGGTACGTCCACAATTTCATCAAAACAGAACCTTTGTGGCTAAAATAGAAAATCATTTGTTTTATAGATAATGGAGAATATATGAGTAATCAAACACTACTATCAAATCCAGCAGACCAGAAAAAGTTGCTAGATATGTTGAGAGAAGCGTCGAACAGTCTCACTAGAATTGAGAGCGAGCGAGATTTGATTCGTGAAATGAAGAAGAAGGTAGGCGAAGAACTTCAATTAGAAAAGAAGGTTTTAAATCGAATGGTCAAGGTTTACCATAAGCAAACATTTCAAGAAGAGGTGGCTGAACATGAACAGTTTGAAACTTTGTATGAATCGATTGTAAAGTAATGCCAACCGAAGAAGAAATTTTAACCTTTAGTCAGAAGATAGAGTCTTTTGCTAAGACTTCTAATTTAGGCATTCTAGAATCTATCATTGCTTATTGTGAAAAGCATGAAATAGAAGTAGAAACAATTTCTGCACTTATAAGTCAAAACTTAAAACAAAAAATAAGAGAAGAGGCAGAAGAATTAAATCTTTTGCAAAAAGCAAATACACTACCACTATGACGCCATACGAATCATTCATAATGTATAGTGCTCTGAAGTTACATTTTGGTTCTGAAAAATTTGACTATTTCAAATATAATAGAAAAGTAAATGTAGCTAAAGATACGTTTGAGAAGCGAAAAGACAAATATGATTTCGTCAAATTATCAAGAAAATATTCAGATGACGAAATGGAATTGTTTTTTGTTTCTAATTTTTTAGTTCATCCCAAAGCATGGTCGAAAGAATTGCTTACAGATGAAGCTAATGATTGCTTTATAGAAAAGCAAAAAATTCTTCAATCACTTTCTTATGTGTTCAGAAATGACATTGAAATGCTAAAAGAAAAATTTGAGAATTTAAACGAAATGTTGAAAGTTTCAGATAACACTTATCCACCATTATTAAAAATGACTTTTCAGAAAGATGTTCATCTAGAAACTTTCATCATTCTCGATTCTATATTAAAGTTTGTTCCTATTTGGAATAAGAAAATAACTGATACTTTCAGATGGCCAGATTTTTCACTAACGTGTAAAAAGTATACGCCATTTCTTTCTTTCGAAACTTTCAAGTTTAGGAAGATATTGAAGGAGCAGATTGCAACTTGCTAAATAAATTGATATCATATTATTGTGGACAAGTAAACATACAAAAATATATTAAAACATACGAGGTATATAAATGACATATTCATTCTCTAATCTAAAGAAGTCCAAAGGCAGTCTCGACAAGCTATCAAAGGCAATCGAGAATCTTTCAGAAAAAAATTCAGGTAATGATGATCGTTTCTGGTATCCAGAAACAGATAAGGCAGGCAATGGTTCAGCAATTATTAGATTTCTTCCAGCTTCCGCTGTTGATGGTGAAGAGGGCCTTCCATGGGTTCGTACTTTCTCTCATGGTTTTCAAGGACCTGGCGGTTGGCTTATTGAAAATTGTCTTACGACGCTAAATGAAAAGTGCCCAGTTTGTGAAAACAATTCTGTTCTTTGGAATTCAGGCTTAGAGGCGAACAAAGAAATTGTTCGCAAGCGTAAGCGTAAGCTCACTTACATTTCTAACATTCTAGTTATTTCGGACCCCAAGAATCCAGATAATGAAGGTAAGGTATTTCTTTTCAAGTTTGGTAAGAAGATCTTCGATAAGATTACAGAAGCAATGAATCCAGAGTTTGAAGATGAAACCGCAATCAACCCATTTGATTTCTGGGAAGGCGCAAACTTCAAGGTAAAGATTCGTCAAGTTGAAGGTTATCGAAACTATGATCGTTCTGAGTTTGATTCGCCCACTGCACTATATGATGGTAATGATGAAAAGCTAGAATCTTTGTGGAAGAAGGAATATTCTCTTAAGGAATTTATTCAGCCATCACAGTTCAAGTCCTATGATAAGATTAAGGAACGCCTTAATGCAGTTCTTGGTGAGCGAGGCGAACTTCCTCAGCGAGAAGAAGATGTGATTCCCGAATCACATAAGGTTAAGAAGACTAAGAGTATTGAAGATATTGATGATAGTATAACTCTTTCGTTTAAAGAAGATTCGGATTCTGATCTAGATTATTTTAAAGATCTAGCAGAAGAAGACTGAAATTAAAAGGGGAGCTAGGCTCCCCTTTTTTATAATGTAAATCCATATGTGGCTCTAGCAATCATTGGATTAAACATATCTTTTATCGAATCCATATCCACTGAAGTTAAAGCCTCACTAGCGGCCTGCTCTCCTTTAGCCATTGTATTGTTAATTACATTAACAATGTTATCGCCGAAGGCTTTCATTTCATTACCAAATGGTGAAGTGAACATATCTCCAGTCATCTTAGGTAGAGATGCAGAATAGGAAGGAGAAGCGCCAGTTCCTCCAATTCCTCCAGCTGGCATTGTAGGCACTTGTCCAGAGGCTTTTGCAAACATTTGACTAGCGGTCGTGCCAAATCCTTCAGAAGGATTTTGTCCCTGACTAAATTTAATTGCGCCGCCTGCACCAACTCCATGAGCTACATATAACCAACCAGATAATTGATCTGAAGTCATATTCTCATTTACAACACCTTTAGATTTAAGTGTATCAAAATTATTTTTTGTTAATTTAGCAAATGCTTCATCTTGCAATCCTGGACTATTCAAAAAAGTTTCTAATGATAATCCGTTTTTCCAATTGTTTGGATCTAACAAGGCTTTATTTTTAAACCTAGAATAAGAACCAGACTTTAAGTAACCTAAAGTTTCTAGAGCTTGAGCTCCAAATTGATATTTACCAACATATCCAAATTTGTTTGGTGGCTGAGCATAATTTCCTCTACTTTCAAAATAACCAACCTTATTTTTATAAGCATCAAAATCTAAATTAGTAGGAAGATTAACTGAAGAACCTGAAACTTGTTGCACTTGTCCCCCAACGGCCGAAGATAATGGCAAAGTTCCTGCTGGAACCCTTTGAGCTTGTGCATTTTTTCTTTCCATTCTTGCGTCAAAATCTTTTTCCCATTGTGTTAATTCTTCTGCGCCTCCTGTAGAATTAACTTTTTGTGCAGTTCCACTTCCAGTAATTCCTCCACCACCAGTTCGTCTAACATTTGAGCCCGCACCACCAACGGCATTAGCAGCAGCTTGTCTTCTAGCCAATGCATTTTTTCTTTCCATTCTTGCATCAAAATCTTTTTCCCATTGTGACAATTCACCAGAATCGCCTGCGGATTTTCCTGGTGCTCCTCTTCCTCTAGTATTTACGGGATCCATTTCACTTAATCTATCAAATATTGCTGAACCTGCGCCTACTGCGGTTCCTACGGCCGCGCCGACCGCAGTTCCTACTCCCGGAACTATAGAACCAATCATTGCCCCTGCACTTGCAGCACTCAAAACAGTATTAACATCATCTATACCATCGGCCAAATCTTCTTGCCCACTTTCTCTAGCAGAATTAGCGGCAACCTCTAATCCAACCGAAGCCAATAATCCGCCCAAACCACCTTTAAGTCCTTTAGGTACTTTTGAAAGAGCACCTTTTAATGTTTTTGTAGCCTTTTTTGCTTTATCACCCAAAGATCCAAGACGCCCTCCACGACTACTTCCTTTGGAGCCTTTTCTTCCTTTTTTATCACCACTTCCAGAAGTATTTACTCCAGCAGCATCACAACAACAAGAGGCCATTCCTTTCATCGAACCACCTAAAGTACCCGAAATGACACCACCTATACTTTTTCCTATTTGATTAGCTGCTATGGTGGTGGCAACTGCTTTAAAAACTTTTTTCAAAAGAACTCCAACTATTCCTATTCCTAAAGGACCACCACCAAAAAGTAATCCATAAATTGCACTAGCGCCAGCAGCAATTCCCATTTGTTCTGGGCTGAGAGTTTGAAACCCTCTCCAAAAAGTCTCAGCAGCAAACTTAAAAGTTTCTAAAAAATTATTTGTCATAAAAGTTATAAATTCACCAATTTTTTCACTAGGAATTTTATTAACGCCATCTTTCAAAAATTTCATAACAGAAGCATATCCTTTGCTTATAGATTCTAAAATGTCGGCAAATGAAAAATTTTTACGAAAATTTTCAATAGATGATTTTATTGATTCGGGTTTAAAATTTTCAAAGGCTTTCTGAATAGAATTGACAATAGTTTCTAAACTTTGAAATATTGCATAAATTGCGGCAAAACTTGCACCAGTCTTTAATGTTTTTCCGAATAATGAAGATTTTTCAGATCCTGTTGTTGAACCTTTATCTGTTGATTTTTCACCAATCGTTTCACGCTTTTCTTTGAATTGTTTTTCATATTCACTTTCTCTTTGTTTGGCTCGCATAAAAAACATATCCGCTGAAGTAGCTGCTTTTCCAGTTGCATTTTTAGTCAACCTTATCACATTTTGTCGAATCACATTTACATCTCTAGCAACCTTATTTTGTTGAATAGAATTTTTTGCTAGAATTGTCATTTTATTATCAATAGACGATAGACTGGTTCTCACCGCGCTCAATACTTCTACAGTTTTTTGTGAAGTCTCTAAAGGAGCTCCCATTTCTCTTTCAAGACCTCTTCTCGGTGCAGCCGAATATCCAGTTCCAAATATTGATCTTCCTATAGATTGGGCTAAAGATGTTGGTTTTTTGTATGAAGGTCCAAAAAGAACATTTCGAATATCTAATTTTTCTCTGGCGCGCCCTCCAATTGTACCTGCTAATGCACCAAGAGTGCCTCTGCCGGCCTTTTGTTGAGCCAGAAATATTTCTGCGAGCCTTGAATTTTTTATTCCATCTGCCATTTTAGCGTCCAATTCTTTGTTTTGCGTTTATTTCTGATTGTCTTAATTTAATTTTTTCATTTTCCTCACGAATATATTTCATTAACATTGTTAAATAAATTTCTCTTTCCCACGGAATCATTTGTTCAAGTTCCGTTAGGCTATACTTATGATGTTGCATTAGTGCGAAATTAACATCATAATAATTTTTTAAATTATCATTATGTAAACTTATTCGAAAAAAGAGTCTAGCCCCTCAATTAAAATATCTTCTTCATGTGAACACTTATTACATTTGAAATGCAATGTTTCTCTTATTTTTGGCATTGTTTCAAAAAACAATTTTATTTTTTCAACTATAGAAGTCGGAAGACTATCAACGAAATCTTCTAACTCTTTTTTAGGAATATCTTTGGCATAGTAAATTGTTTCTGAATCGTATATTGAATCTATGCAGTTTAAAATTATTGTTATAATAGAATTTTCATCATTTTGATCTATTCGATTAATCATGTTCAAATCGGGATATTTCATTATTATTCCAAGATTATCATTTATTTCTATTTTTGTGGAATGTCTTTCATCAACAAAAGGTTTTATGTTCAAAATATTTAAATCATAATTAACTATATTATTACATTTTTCAGATTCAGTTTCCTTCATGCATCTGTAACTCAGATTTACAATTTCTCCCATGGATCTTGCGCGTAAATTTAAAAACAAATATTCAATATCAAACATGGGCAATTCATCAACATTTACTTCAGATAAAATACAATTAGTTAATATTTGTTTTATGGTGTTTAATGAAATTGAATTTTCTGATTCTGATTCTTCTTGGGCCATCAATAGCAATTTTTGTTCCTTTACTAAAAATGGTCTAAATCGAACTGGATTTTTTTGTGATAATAATTTCAATTCATATATGGGCACATCAATTTTTGGTAACATTTTTTTCTCCAATTAAATATATTAAGTAGTGAATATAGATTGCTGAAAATCTCCAAGAAAATTATTTAAGATTGTTCCAAGCGCACTTCCTACAGCTTGACCTATATCATATTTTCCTTCATGAATAAATTCATATCCACCATTGCAAGCAAACTGCACTGATAATCTATGAATAGAATCATCTGCCCAATTTAAAGGCATTGAGGCCACATTATATGGATAGCAATCCTTCAATTTTACGGCGTATATCTGTTTTATGAATTCATCATACTGAATAACAGTAATATCAGTTAAATATCTAGAATTATTTCCTTTTGGAAATCGCAAATTATTTGTATCACTTGGCATAATACATTCTATCCATTTATCGAAAAGTTTTCTCTCATAAAAATCATTTGTGCAAATAAAAGATAAACCAATATCTCCAATCGATTTTTGATATGGTAATTTAATTGTAGGTCCGTAGGTTCTACTATCCGCAGTCATTAGTGATAGTCCAGGCAATTCTGCCGAATCGCATTGAAGACTTAAATAACGAGTAATAGTGGGATCTGAACTTCCGCTTAAATTTGAACCTTCTCCAGAAATTAAATTATTCAAAAAATTTGTTGTTAAATCTTGTATTATCCCACTTATATCAATAATTTGTTGTAGCATTGACATGCTAATAAAATTTCCTATGTAAAGAGGAATAGGAAGAATAACTTGAAACTTGGATGGTCTTGCTGGACCATCATGTTTTCTCATGTTAGAGAAAAATAAACTTGGTGAAAATGCCATATTTTTAGCCTAGGGTTGTTCCTACAGGTGTTCCTATTTGAGAATATATTTTTTTCTTAGATTGCTTTCTAAACATTTCAAAAGGTAATAGACAAGAAAAATACCACTCATTTGGTTCAATAAAAAGAAATCTCGATCTTATGTGACTATACAAATATCTTTTAATGCAAGGTTGAAACAAAGAAAAGTTTTTAAGTGATGATAGATAATCGTAACTCACTCGCATTCTTGTTGTTTCATCCATTTTTTGATTATTTAATTTTTTAGACAACCTTTCTATGATAACGAATCGCATTGCGGGTGGAACATAATGTAAATTTAATCCAAGAAAACCATCGCCGTATTTCTCTAATGGAATAACTAGAGGAAATTTATCATAAAAAGGCAGTTCTTCTTTTGTTTTTGGATCATAAAAGAAAAAATACATTTTTCCAATCAATGAATTTTTTCTATGACGCTCTAAATCACCCATAAGTGTTCTTGGAGAGAATCTTAATTCCTTTAATTTTAAACGCAACCATTTTTTTGCATCGCGTGAGGATAAAGGATATCCCAAGAAATCAAATTCTTTATGTATTTTAGAGAGTAATGAATTGTCCATAAAACTATTTATTCGCGCCGTTCAAGCCTAATTCCTTTTCGGTGATTATTTTAAATTTCCAACCTTTCTTTTGACAAAAAATATCAGCAGCTTTCCATTTTTCTTGATTAACGGCATACGTCATCGCCTCATTCAATAATCTCTGTCTTTTTTTTCCACGTTTTTCTGGAACTTTTGTTTCTTTAAATGGCTTCACTTCTATCATATAAATTTCTTTTTCACCGCTCTTCTTTTTAATTTCTGCAATAAAATCTGGAAAATATCTATGGATTTTTCCATCCAAAGGGGATAAATAAGGAACAATCAATTCTTCCGATGCCCATGAAAGTACGTTTGAATTATCATCAAAGAATTTCATAACTTTCAGTTCCCATGATGAACGATATATTATGTTTGAGGGGTTGCCCTTATATTTCTCTGGATTTTTTGGTATAAACTTACCTTTATAGCTCATATAAATATATATGTCATACACAATAGGACAAACAAATGTTATTTAATTTAAACGAAATTGTTTTTGGAAGCGCCCAGCAACCAATAGAATCTCATCGCTTTAGTACCGATTTAAACATTTATCGTTATCCTTCTAATGTGGGCTCAGGTAAAGTTGGCCATTATATGATTTTTGACATTTATGTGAGAGAAAATATAAATCCAGATTTTGGTGTCGAAACTAGAGAGGGCAGCCCTACCGATTATATCATCAGAAAAGCATTGGCGCAAACTAGGGGTGGTGGCAGTTTATCTGGAGCATTAAATAGTGTTGCTGATACATCTCTTGGTTCTCAGGCAATTAATGCAGTTCAGAATGCAGCCGGTAGCTTTCAGGATCCTTTAAATAGTATCAATAATCTTTTTGGTGGTTCAAATTCTGATATAGCTAATAGAGCAGATACGGAACTGACAAGCATTAATGATTTATTTGGAGGCCCAAATTCAGCATATGCAACAAGAGCAAGAACGAGAGCTTCTTCTCTCGCAAATAGAGCATTTGATCAATTAGCAAATGATGCAAAAAATGCTTTCAATTCTTTAAAACGCACCACACAATCCATAGTTCTTTATATGCCAGACACATTGAATTTCGATTACAATCATTCATATAAAGATCTTTCATTAAGTGAAAATCCTCTAGTTTCTGCAACACAGAGAGTTGCAGCAGCAGCTAATATGGCTGGTGGTAAATTGAAAGGTTTGTCACCATTTCTTGTGGACGTGTTATCTAGTGCATCACCGGCCGCGGGTGAGCTTGGACAAGCTGCACTAGGATTTGCAATTAATCCACAATTTGAAGTCGTTTATCAAGCTACAAGTTTAAGAAATTTTCAATTTGATTTTATGTTCTATCCTCAAAATGAGCAAGAAGCACTTGAGGTACAAAATATAATATCTGCATTCAAATTTCATGCGGCTCCAGAGATTATTTCAGGAGGAGGCGGAAGATATCTTTTAGCTCCATCAGCTTTTGACATAGGTTTTTTTTATAATGGCAAGAGAAACGTAAATCTTCCAAGAATATCAACTTGTGTTTGTGAAAATATTAATGTGGATTATGCTCCAAATGGTTGGGCTGCATATGAAGTACAGGGTGAAAATACTCCATTTTTAGGAAAAACAGGTATGCCCGTAGGAATTCGTATGCAAGTGAGATTTAAAGAAATGACCATGATAACAAAAGAATTGCTCCGAACCGAAGGTTCATTCTCTACTACTTTAAATCAAGGCAATTTAGATGCTAGAGGTTCATCATTCTAATGGCAAAATATTTTAACTTTTTTCCAAAAACTGCATATTTTATAGATGATCATCAGGGGCTTGATTTTGTCACTAATATAATTAGTCGTTTTAAATTTATAGATGATGTGAAGAATGTAGCTTCTTCTTTTTTTACATACGACAATATTGCGGGAGAAACCCCAGAATCTTTGGCTTTAAAATTTTATGGTTCTGTGGAAAGACATTGGATTCTTTTATTATTTAATGAAATTATTGATCCTCAATTTGATTGGTACAAGGACTATTATGTTTTCAATGAGTATTTGGAAAAAAAATATGCAGATAATGGTGGAATACCTTATACAATGAACACAATTAAAAAATATATTCTTCGAGAAGAACGATCCATATCATTTTATGATGGAACTAAAAAGATCATTGAAGATGTAGAAACGGATTTTGAAACATATAATAATTTTATTCCTTCTCAAACATCTAGAGTTTTAACCAATTCAGAAAACTTTACAGTTGAGATTGTAACCTCAAAATTAACACAAACCATATTTGATTATGAAACAGAAGAAAATGAAAAAAGGCGCTCAATCAAGGTATTGAAAAAAGAATTTGTTTCAAGAGTTGAAGATGAATTTAAAAATTTAGCTAAATTATAAAATGGCATCACTAGATCAAGAATTTAGCACTTTTTCCATAGATGACCTTTCTATTATTTACGAAAGTTCTGGAAATCAAAAAATTCTTAATATTAAAGGGCTATTGGATCAATTAGAAATTACAGAAAATATAATATCTCCAGTAATCACTGGTTCAATGCTTATGACTGACACTTTTAATGTCGGCAAACTATTAAGAACTGGTTCTTGTTTTTTAAAAATAAAATTATCAAAAACAGGAAATAATGATTTTGTATACGAGAAAATTTTAAGAATTTATAAACAAGAAAAAAGAAAAGCGCAATCACCTAATTCAGAATCCTATGTGATATACTTTTGTTCAGAAGAGTTGATTCTATCAGAACAAAGCAGAGTGTCCAGAGGTTACAAAGACACTTTTTCTAATATTGCAAAAAATATTTTGACTTCGTTTTTGAGTATAGAAGAAGAAAATATAATTATAAGCGAAACCAACGGAATAAGAAATATTGTAATTCCATCTCTAACACCATTAAATGCACTTTTTTGGTGTGCAGCTAGAGCAGTTAATAATAAAAATATTCCAGATGTTTTATTTTTTGAAAATAAAAACGGATTTAATTTTATTAGTTTATCAGATCTTTTTTTGCAGGATAGTGTTTCTATAAATTTCTCAACAAAAAATGTTGCAGAGGGTGAAGATCAAAAATCAGAATTATTTGGTGCAAAAACTAGTCAAATAACAAAACAATTCAATTTAATTGAATCGATAAAAAAAGGAAGCTATTCAGGATCTATATTTGGGTTTGATTTAATTACACGAACTTTTTTCAAGCAAGAAATTAAATCAGAATATTATGATAAAGCATCTAGATTAAATCAAAAACCAATAGTACCAAGTGTTTCTAATAGAAAAGGAACTTTTGCTAATGAGGCTTATGATTCAAAAAGAACTGTTTTAGTAACGGATTCTCAATTTTTTAATAGCAATTATGCTAAACAAAAAATTCCTGATGCAAAGTTGCATTCTCCAGAATTTTCATATGGGCATCGTTCTTCTATAATGTCATTTCTAAATACAAAAAAAATGAAACTGATGTTACCAGGAAATTTTAATTTAACAATTGGAATGATACTTGACTTAAAATATCCTAAAAGAGGAAAAATTAAAGAAGATGATAGTTTAGATCCTTCTTTTTCAGGAAAACATATGATATTAGCGGTTAGACATGTAATAAGACCAACACAACATGATACAATTTTAGAAATAGCATCTGATTCAGATATTGATTCAGATGATGGGGTGTAAAAATGATTAATTCTGTTTGGTGGGTGGGTGTAGTTGAAAATCGAATAGATCCACTCAAGCTGGGTAGATGCCAAGTTAGAATTTTTGGGCATCACACAGAAAATAAACAAGAACTCAAAACAGAGGATTTGCCTTGGGCTCATCCAGTTTTGCCTTTGAATAATCCAAATCCATATGCACCAAAAGAAGGTGAAACTGTAACAGGTTTTTTCATGGATGGTGAAGATGCTCAATTTCCAATCATGATGGGCGTCTTATCTGGAATACCAGTGAGAAAGGCGAACGAAACTTTAGGATTCAATGATCCAAGAACTGCTGCACAGTTGAACACAGCACCAGTTAAGCCTGAGGTTTTTGGAGAATCACTTTCAAAATATCCTAGGGCAATTGATGAACCCACAACACCGAGAGCAGCTAGAAATGAGAGTATGGATAAATCTCAATTCAAGCAAAAAATGAACAATGTCATTTCAGGTTCTCCAGAATCTCCAAAAAAACCAAAAACCGTTTACCCTTATAACAATGTATATGAATCTGAGTCTGGGCATCTTTTTGAGATGGACGACACTCCTAAAGATGAAAGAATACAATTGTTTCACAGATCGGGTTCCTATTTTGAATATGCTGCTGACGGTTCTGTTACTGAAAAAGTGCAAGCTAAAAAAAGCGAAACAGTTAGAGCTGGCAGTACATTATATGTGGGAGAAAACTTAACTGTTATTGTTAAAGGAAATGCAAATTATCAAGTTGATGGAGACTTTTCTATTAGTTGTAAAAATTTTAGTCTTTCTGCTAAAGAAGCTATAGGAATGTCGGCTGGAAAATCAGCTAGTCTATCTGCTAAAGAAGACGTAGGAATTTCAGCAAAGAAAAATATTACTGGAAGCGCGCAGATTAATATGGCACTTATTTCTAAAGCTGGAAATATGGACCTCAGTGCCAAAGTAGGAAATATGAGTCTTTCTGCAAAAGGACTAGGAACATTTTCTTCAGACGGCGCATTGATATTAGAATCTAAAGCGGTGTCCTGTTTATTTGGTCCCACAGTTTTAATTGGAATGGGTGGTGGAGCAGCACTAGGTGAAGTTGGTGATACCGCTTTAGAATCTATGGATAAATCATTACTCGATAAAATAGGAGAAGCTACAGCGGGAGCAATTTCTGAAACTGCTGGGTCTTTCTTTTCCAGCACTTTTGAATCATTAGGAGGATTTACTGAAGGTTTGGCTGGAGGTTTATCCGATCTAGCTGGTTTTTCTGGTGCAGATTTTTTTGGTGGGCTTTCAGACACTTTGAGTCAAGGAGGAATATTAGGTGAATTGACTACTGGTTTAGGAGATGCTTTTAGTGGGCTAACATCTTTTAGTGGATTATCAGATGCATTTTCTTCAATAACTGAGTCTCTCAGTTCAGGAAGTTTGATGGATGTCATAGGAACGGTAAAAGATGCTATTAGTGATCCTTTGGGAACCATATTAAATTCTGATGCATTCTCAACTGTCATGGGAGATCTTGCTGATGGGCTAGGAGAATCCTTTTCTAATTTCATGGGTGATTTTTCTTTTGGAAGTGATGGATTAGGAGGCGGATTTAGTTTTGATTCTTTAAAAGAGGGGTTTAATATTGCAAAAGATTTATATCAAACTGGCATTTCTATAGTTAATGATCCTCTTGGTGCTTTATCCAGTTTAGGTGGTGCCGCTGATATTTTCAGTCAAGGATCTGGTGGATTTCTTGATGGGTTAAAAGAAGCAGCATTTGCTGCAAATGATTTTTTGAATAGCGGTTCTAGCCTTATAGGTCAAACGTTTAATGATATTCAGAGTGCTTTAAACCTGAATATCAATTCAACAAACTCAGCCATAGGTTCTATAGAACCATTATTTAATTCATTCTTAGATGTTGCTCAACAAGCGGTTTTTGATTCTATGCCAAACGTTGATGGATTGTCATCAGTTTTAAATAGAGTATCAGACACTTTGTCCGCTGATGATAATTTTAAGTTTTCTATAGTAAATATGGTCAAAACTGGAAAAGAAAATGGCTTAAATAATTCAGAGATAGCTTCAGGACTTCAAAATTATATGAACTCAACTTATATGAATTCTGCACAACAAGAAATGAGAAATTCACCCATAACCTTTTTAAATCTAGTCGATTCAACGGCATAAGTTATGTTACCAGCAGCATCAGTAGGCATATCAGTTTCATTTCACTGGGCTTTACCATTTTTGTTTCCTTTTCATCCAAATATTTTTCAAAATGGTATTCCAGCTTTAATGATAGGCTCAATGAATATTCCACACCCTCCACCTGAATCAATTGTTGCCTTTCCTGCACCAGATATTGTTTGTGCGGGATGCCCTAATGTTTTTATGAATGGAATCCCAGCAATCACTATGTTTAGTCCAGCGATACATCCGGGGTTTCCTCCTACTTTTGTAGCAAGCGGCTGGGCTAATATTTTAATAGGATAATAATATGGCTTTATTTACTGATTTTTTTGTAGCTGAAGACGGGCAGACTACTTTCGAAACTTCGAAAGAATATTCTCCCATAAATTTGAATGTATATCGAAACGGAATAAAATTAACCGCGAATACAGACGTTATAGTCACTAGTGGAATTTTTGTAGAATTAACTTCTCCAGCAGCATCCGGTGATGAAATAGTAATAACTGGAGTGACGGCTGAAGGCGAATATTCTGTAGTTTATTCTGGTCCAAGTTTTATGGATAGATTGGGTTTTGATTTTAATGTAGATAAATTTGGTAATGCGCTTACTGTGAATGGTCTTTCAAATTCTTTCTATAAAGCAAATCCTTATAAATTCAAATCTTGGCAAAAAGAATTAATAAAAACGAGCGATTATACAGGGTATTATCAAAATCCATTATCCGAAACAATAACAGATTTAAAAAATCAAATAATAAAGATAAGAGATGTTGCTAAACAAGTTATAGTTGCAAATACACCAAAATATGTAGGCGGCAATATCTTTACGCCACCTACAAAAATAGACGGCGAAGAAATACCAGAAGAAAAGGCAAATGCAAATGTTCTGCAAATATTGGTGTCAACATCTAATACTTTAATTGCCTCTTTAACTCAATTTAAATCTCATACCGACAGAATATCTGGAGTGACTATATCTGATTCAGAAGATCCAGACTATCAAAAAGCGATTACTATAGGAACAACAATAGCGTACTATGCAAATTCAATTGATGGAATTAGCGATTTTTCTCCAATTTTAGGTTCATTTACAAGTCTTTTTATAAAAGATGAAATGGTAGTCTATCTAAATAATTTAAACACATTGAAAGGTGAAAAAGGCTATTCAATAGATCCAAGTGTTTGGTCGAGTGAAAATTATTATACACCAAACACTGGGGCTGGAATAGGTGTTTTACTTTTTACGGCAAACGATTCTTCTAATTTATCTCAAACAATTAATACAATAAGTTCTTTGGTCGATACGAGAAGACAGCACGATAAAAACTTTTTTCAAAAAAGCACAGTGGTTTTGAGTGAATATACTAAAATATTATCATTGACAAATATACAATCTCCAGCGGCAATAGTTTTGTTAAGGGACTTAATAGGCACAGATAAACTAAAAAATCTATTATAAATACTTAAATGACAAACAACACACTTGCATCAAATCAATTGAGAGAGTATAGAGATTTGGATATGAATTTTGCAATTCATCCAATCAAAAAAGATATTAATAAAGTCATTGGTGAATATGCAATAATCAATTCAATAAAAAATTTATTATTAACTAATTATTATGAACGCCCATTTCAACCTTTTTTAGGTTCTAATGTAAGAAAACTTTTATTTGAACCACTGGATGCAATAGTTGCTAGAACATTAGAAATAGAAATAAAGACCGTATTACAAAATTTTGAACCGAGAGTTCAAGTTATTTCAGTCAAAGTAATTGCAAAAATGGAAGAAAATGGATTTGATGTTACTTTAGAATTTAAACCATTAAATATTTTAACTCCAATAACAATAACCTTTTTCCTTGAAAGAGTTCGATAAATGGCATCAAGACTCAAAGTAACAGATTTAGATTTTGATACTATCAAAACTAATTTAAAACGATTTTTAAATCAACAAAGTGAATTTACCGATTATAATTTCGAGGGTTCTGCTCTAAGCATACTAATAGATTTATTAGCTTATAATACACATTATAATGCATATTATTTGAACATGATTGCCAATGAAGCATTTTTGGATACTGCACTACTTCGTGATTCTGTAGTTTCTCACGCTAAACTTTTAGCATATATTCCCGCTTCTAGAAATGCTCCCATAGCAACAGTTAATATAGAAATAGAAACAAATAATACTTTAAGTGATACTCTTACAATTCCAAGAGGGACAAAATTTCTTTCTGAAATTATTGGAGATTTTAATTATAATTTTGTCACGATTAAAAATTATACGGTAACAAAATCGAGCACGAAATATCTTTTTGAAGATGTTGAATTATATGAAGGAATAATAAACACCATAAATTTCACACAAAATAATAATTCAAATCCAAATCAAATATTTGTGTTGCCCGACAAAAATATTGATACAAGGACACTCAAGGTAACCGTAACAGAAAATTCAATAAATTCTACAACGGATACTTATATTTTCTCAAAAGATATTTTAGATTTAAATTCACTATCTAAAGCATTTTTTCTACAAGAAGGTAGAAATGGATTTTATGAAATATTCTTTGGTGATGATTTTATTAGTAAAAAATTACCTGACGGTTCTATTATTACTGTAAGTTACTTAGTCACCAATGGCACGGCTGCAAATAAATCATCCTCATTTATTGCATCGCAACCTATAGGTGGTTATGCTGATATTGTGATTACCACAACAAATTCAGCCAGTGGAGGTTCTGAAAAGGAATCTGTTCAGTCAATTAAATTTTCTGCACCACAAAGATATGCTACACAAAATAGATTAGTCACCGCAAAAGATTATTCTTCATATCTAAAATCATCATATCCAGGAATACAATCTATTTCTGTGTGGGGTGGAGAAGAACAAACACCCGTGGTTTACAATAAAACATTCATTTCAATAAAATTGAAAGATGGATATTATGTTTCAGAACAAGAAAAAAGAAGAATACTTGAAGAAATAATAAAACCAAAAGCAATTATTACCACAGAAGCAGAAATAGTTGATCCTGATTATCTTTATATTTTATTAAATGGAAAAGTAAAATATGATCCTTCTAAGACTAATTTAACAGAATCAGATTTAAGAAATAAAGTAGTTTCCACCATAAATTTATATAATGACACATACTTAGAAACATTTGAATCAAGATATGTTCAATCAAGACTTCAAGATGATATAGATAACTCTGATCCATCTTTCATTGGTAGTGTGGTGGAAACAAAATTACAAAAAAGAATACCGGTCACATTAAATCAATACAAAAAATATACAGTCGATTTTGGTGTTGAATTGGTGCGAGGTGGTTTATTTAATAAATTGATTTCAAAATCATTTGATATTCTCGATTTTCAAGGAACGAGAAGAACTATTTTTATAGAAGAAATTCCATATTCTTTCAGTGGAATAGAATCTATAGAAATTACAAACCCAGGATTTGGTTATAAATCTGCACCAACAGTTACAATAACGGGAGATGGCACAGGCGCCAAAGCACGCGCAATTATAAAAAATGGATTATTATCAGAAATAATAATAACAAATTCTGGAATAAATTATACGAGTGCGACTGTAACATTAACTGGAGGTGACGGAATTTCTGCATCAGCAATTCCAATTATTCAAGGTAATATTGGAAAAGTCAGAACAATTTATTATGATGATAATTCTTTAGCTCAAATAGTAAATAATAATGCTGGAACAATTTATTATGAAAAAGGCTTATTAGAATTAAATGAATTATTCATTTTATCTTTAACTGAATCTGGAGAAGAATTAAGATTTACAGCTTTTGCCAATGATAGTGTTATAAGTTCTAAAAGGAATTTAATTGTGTTAATTGACGGAATTGATTCTGAAACAATAAAAATTGATATGGAACCAATAAGATGAGTTTAATTGATAATAAACAATCAATTCTGATTCAAAATCAATTTCCAGATTTTGTAAAAGAAGATTATCCAACTTTTATTCGTTTTATGGAAGCCTATTATGAATTTTTAGAAAACAAACTTGAAAATCAAAAAAATGATTTAAATTATCAGGCCAGAAAATATTATACAATATCCGACATTGACGAAAATTTATCTGAATTTGAAGAGTATTTTTTTAAGACTTTTCTCGAATTATTTCCCAGAGATACACTTGCTTCTAAATCATTGCTTATAAAAAATTCAATTCCTTTATATCTCTCAAAAGGAAATGAAAGAGCAATAAAGTATTTTTTCAGAGCATTATTTGATGAAGAAATAAACATACAAATTCCTAGAAATGATGTATTAGTTGCCTCTGGTGGAAATTGGAAAATAACTAAAGTTTTGCGAAGTTTTCCACAAGTTTATGCAACTTATATTGCAGGCAATTCAACATTTAATGGAGTTGCATCAAATACAAATTTTTATTTACCACAAGAAGTTTCTTTTGGTGATGTGACCGTAACCGTCGATGGTCAATCTCAAACATCGGAGTTTTGGCAGTTAGAAAATGCAGTTTATTCAGGGAAGTCTTTTAAAACTCCTTATTTAATTCCCAGACAAATTTATTTTCGACCTAATGGTCTTGAAATGTTTATTTTGGATGATCAAAATAATACTTTGAATAAACACACACTTTCTGATGACTGGAATATTCAAAGCACTTCTGCAACAGCCAGTCAATCGATTAATTTAACAACTCTCATAAACGACTATGGAGTTGGATCAAGAGGTCAATTTGCAGGGTTAGAATTTAAACCTGATGGATCTAGTTTTTATCATGCCGATTATACATCAACTGATGGAAGAATTTGGCAATATGATATGACTGAAGTTTGGAATTTGCAGACAGCATATGTAAGTGCTAATACAAATATATCTTTTTTACTAGCTTCAACTGGTTCTCCCAGCCCCAACGTAAGTGCTTTGAGAGATGTTAAATTTGATAGTTCCGGAACAAAAATGTATGTTTTGAACGGTGTGCTTGCAAATACATATCAATTTTCTCTTAGTACGCCATGGAACATAGCTACGGCAACATATCCAACAGAAAAAGTATTTCGTTATGGTTCTACTAGTGCTCCTGTGGGGTTAAATTTTCGAAATGATGATATAACATATTATGTGTCTGTTAAATTAAACAATGAGATTCGAAAGTATAATATGTCAGTTGCCGGTGATATTTCTACTTCTTCCTTAGAATCCACTTTCATACCAAATATTGAAAACGAAATCGATGCATTTATTTTAAATGTTAAACCAGAAGGCGATGTTCTTTATTATGGAGGCACTACTACAGATAAAATTTTTCAATATGGTATAGGACCAGACTATTACATTCAAAAAGAATACAAAAAATTGGTTTTTCCAAAACCTTTATCTAATGGAAGTATTGTAAAAGTCGATTTCGATAATTTTGATCCAAATATATTAATTAATAGAAAACTTACAGGAAATGCTTCAGGCGCATCAGCAATCGTTGAGGCGGTTCTTGCATATAACAATGAAAATTCTGATATTTTTGAATACGAAATAGATGAAAAAACAATCATTGATAATTTTATAAATGGTGAAGATTTTAAAACTGATGTTTTAAGTAAGAATGATGATATAATCAATTTATTTTTGCCTGGTTATTCAGGTCTACAAAAAATAAGAATAGTTGATGAGGGCACCTCATATAATGTTGGTGATCCTGTTATTTTAATAGGAGGCGATTTTATTCAAAGTGCTTGTGTCGCCGTTTCTAAAGTGTTTGCTGGAGTCTTAAATCAACTTACTATAGATTATGGTGGTGCAGGATTTGTTTCGGGATTTCCAATTATAGTTGGAAATATATCACCATATTCTGTAACTGCTGCGATAGTCGATGTTGATAAAAGTGGAGCAAACACACCCAATACATATGTTTTTAACACTGACATGATTCTTGATTCGGTCAATGTGAACATTGGAACTGCTGCTGCAAATTCTTTGAATTTTAGGCTAAGTTCTTTATTTTCCAATAATACTACAATTTCTTCTCCAAATGTAAATACTCGTTTAATTGATACCTTTTCTTATTCTACAATTTCAGATATTGGATCTATAACAGAGGCAATAGTTTTAACTAGCACCGCATCTACAAATGTTTTGAGTGTTTATAATATTAATGCGATCTCTTCAAACACTCGATTTGCAAACGGAAGAGGTATTGTTACTTCAACATTTTCTATAGATTTTATGGGTTCAATAGGAAGAGTAGAAATTATCAATAAAGGTTCTGGGTATAAAGTTGGAGATAAATTAAACTTTACTAATGTTCCTGGAGGTTTAGGTATAGGCTGTAGAGCAGCGGTATCTTCAGTCGATTCTTCTGGAGGTATAACTTTAATTCAATTTCAACCCGCACCTCCAACATCAAATTGTTTAGATGTGTCTGTGATTGCAGGAAGTAATGTAGTCATTGGAAATAATTCTACATTTTTAATTGATGGTTTTGCTAATGGGCGAGATATTATTATTTTTAATCAAAAAAGAACAATTAATTCTATAGGTGGATTAGTATCCAATACTGAAATTATAACAAGTCAACCATTCACCATAACTAAATCAAATACTGAAATTGGATTGTATAATTCTTATCCCATAGGCGGACAAGGATATCAATCGAATTATTTTCCTATAGTCACAATAGAAACACAAACAGGAACTGGAGCAGAAATAATTGTAACCTCCATTATGGGTGATGGTGAATCATTAAAACTTGGTTCTGATAAAAAACCAGGAGGAATTGAAGAAGTTGTGATATACGATAAAGGCATAGGATATAAGGTGGCTCCAGTTGTTATAATGACAGGTTCTGGTGATGGAAATGCCATTCTTGAAGCTGATATAAATAATTCATATTATGAATATGAAGGAAAATATTTAGATAATAGTAGCCATTTATCAAGTACAAAAAAATTACAAGATAGTAGACTTTTTAACACTGGTTCCTATATTTTAAAAACTAAGCAACAATTTTCAAAATATAAAGAATCATTTTTAAAATTACTTCATCCTTCTGGTACGGCAATTTTTTCTGAATATACGCCTGATGAAGATATTATTTTTAATGAAAACATCACCCAAAATGATTTGATTTCTGATATAGAAATTACAACTAGTTCCTAAATTCAAGATAAATAGTTTTATGGCAAAAAATTATACATCCAATAAATTATCACTGTTTCTTGCAGAACAATTCAATGAAAGTTTCTATGAGCCAGAACCCACTTCAATAGGCTACGTTTTTATTGGAAATAACATTTCTTATAGCGACGAATTAAATCCTGATGAAATAGAAAATACTTGGCAAGATGAGCGAGAAGTTTGGGATAATATGCTTGCCGCAAAAAGAATAACTGGTTCCGACATTAATATAGTTTTGCCTGTAGTCGAGTGGACCTCTGGCACCATTTATGATGAATACGATGATTCTGTGGATATGACTGCAAAAAACTTTTATGTTGTTGATAGCAGTACGAGAAGAGTTTGGAAATGTTTATATAACAATAATGGAGGTCGTAGTACAGTAAGACCTAATTTAACTCCCACAGCAACAAATAAAGGAGTTATTAGACCGACGGATAGATATTTGTGGAAATATATGTTCACTTATCCAAGTGGCAACAAATTTAGTTCATTAAACTATATACCGGTACCTTTAAGTCAAAACGTAAGTGGTTATGGAACTAGCTATTCTTATTTAGATCAAGGTGCAATTTATAATTTAGAAATAAATTCACCAGGAACAGGATATGCGAGAACAACAATAAATGCAACAGATTTTGCTGCAAATAAAAACACCATCACACTAACCACATTGACTGGAGTTGCAAATGGAATGCTTGTGACGGGAACTAATGTAGCAACTGGAACTATCGTATCTTCTATTATTGTTGGACAAAATAGAATAATTCTTTCTACGAACACCAATCCCGCTGGAGCCGGCACATATGCGAGAACAAATAATCCTTTATCTTTTACTCCAAGAGTAGTGATAACTGGAGATGGTTCGGGTGCTACTGTCGGTACTGGCCCGCTTCAGTCAATATTTAATATTTCTGGTCAAATTACAAGATTAGAAATGGCAACTTTTGGGACGGGTTATACTAGAGCGAATGCGACGATATTTGGTGCTGGTTCTGGCGCAGTTATTCGCCCAGTCATTTCACCAAAATTCGGACACGGTTATAATCCGGCAAAAGAATTAGGTGCAAGTTCCGTTATGGTTGCAATAAAAATTGGAGATGGTGATTCTACAGAAGGTGGTCTTATTTCTGACGCCACTACTTTTAGGCAATTTGGATTCTTAAGAGATCCACATAAATACGGAAATACAATACCAGTTAATAGTACAACCGCAAACAATACCATATCACAACTTCACGAGATAACATTGGTTACGGGGAATTCTTATACAATCGATGAATTCGTTTATCAAGGACCTGATGCGGCTAATGCAACTTTTTCAGGTTATGTAGTTTCACAATCATCTTCAATAATAAAATTATCAAAAGTAAAAGGTTCATTTAGTTTAGGGCAAATAGTCACAGGTCAAACGTCGTCAATAACTAGAAATGCTATAAAAATAAAATATCCAGAATTTCAACCATATACAGGAGACATATTATATGCTCGAAATTTTGGTAAGGTACAAAGAATTTCGGGGCAAGCAGAATTATTAAGATTTGTTTTAACATTTTAAAGGACAGCCATGGCACTCACTAATAATTTTAATTTTAATCCTTATTATGATGATTTTAATGAAGATAAAAAGTTTCTCAGGATTCTTTTTAAGCCAGGATATGCTGTTCAAGCCAGAGAATTAACGCAACTACAAACTCAAATTCAAAAACAAATCGAAAGATTTGGTAACTCAATATTTGTTAATGGTTCTCCTGTATTAGGTGCATCCTATACAAAACAAATTTGCACGTTTCTAAAATTGGAAAAAGAATATGGTGGAGTTGCAATTAATATTTCCAATTTTAAAGATAAAATTATCTTCAATAGTAATAATACAAAAAGAGCAAAAGTAATTGTTGCTATTGAAGAGAATCAGGCATTAGGTGATCCTCCAACACTTTTGATACAACAAACTTTTGGTGAACCTTTTACTGAAGCAGAATTGATTAAAACTAATGATTCAACACCATTTTTTGCAACAATTTTGCAAACAGGCGGTTCGTCTGTAGGAGAAGGACAGGCATTTAGTATCAATGAAGGCGTCATTTTTTACAATGGCTTTTTTATAAAAATAGATGCACAATCAATTGCTGTAAGTAAATATGACACAACATCAGCATCACTAAAAGTGGGATTAGAAATAAATGAATATTTTATAAAAGCATCTGATGATTCATCATTAATTGATCCAGCACAAGAAGGCACAAATTATCAAGCTCCCGGCGCAGATCGCTATAAAGTAGAATTGACTTTATCAACAAGAGAACTCGATGCCACTGACGATTTAGTTAATTTTCTTCAATTAGCACAATTCGTTTCTGGACAATATCAAAATACTAGAAAAACAACAGTTTATAGTAAACTTGGCGATGAGATGGCCAAGAGAACATTTGAAGAATCAGGAAACTATGTTTTAAATCCTTTCGTTGTTCGGGCTAAAGATCATCCAACAGATAATACAAAGTTTAATCTTATTGTTGGTAGAGGTACTGCATATGTTAATGGTTATCGTGTAGACATTAGATATCCCGAAACAATTGAAGTAGATAGAGCAAGAACTTCAGCTAACGTAAATGGAAGATTTATAAATGCAAATTATGGAAATTTTTTCTATACAACAAATCATTCTAACACATTCAATATAAACACACTATCGACAGTAGATTTACATTGTGTTCCGGCTTCAAAAATTAGAACAACTTCAGCGGCAACCATACAAAATACAAAAATAGGAACGGCTAGAGTAAAATCGTGCGAGTTTGTAACAACAATTAGTGATTCTGTTACAACAAATTTTACATTTGCAACTGAAATTTTTAATGCTGATATTGGATTATTAAGAGGTTCTGTTGCTTCAGCGGCTCCTGATGGAACCAAAATTCAATTTCCTTCAACTTATTCTTTAACTGATGATGCTTACACGGGTTGTTTTCTTTCAATTGTTTCTGGACCAGGAAGTAATGAAGCTGATAAAATAATTGTTGATTATGACGGATTAACTCAAACCGCTACAGTTTCTCCTCCATTTGTTACAATACCCACAGGTGCCACCAATTTTACTCTTCAATTCAATATTCAAGATGTTGAAAGTTTAGTCACAGTTTCAGGAACTAATATTACGGCCTCTGCTGACATATCAACTAGACTCGGTATAGATCCAACATCAGAGGGAACTACTAATAAAGCTATTTTATTTGATAGTAACAATGAAGAAGCTATTTTCTATCTTGGACAAACAAATATTGTTCCTGGAACATTAAAGGTCAGTAAATATACATTTCAATCTAGATTTAGTGTTACCTTAAATGCTGGACAAACAACACTTTCTTCTGGAACAACTGATAAATTCATAACTTTAGATTCATCTACGGATATAACTGGTATAAAACAGAATTATATTATAACTTGTAGGGCAGCTGGAGGTTCTTCATATACTGTTGGACAAATAATTCCTCCATCCGCAATTACAATCACAAATTCTGGCACATCTTCCATTACAATTCTGATTAGTGGCGGCGCTGCAATGCAAATTGATGTTTTGGCAACTTTAGAAAGTGGTGCAGATCAAAAATCAAAAACTTATGTACAAGGAAATACAACCTTTATTCCTACGGCTGTGACACCAGTTCAAGTTCTCTCTAATAGAGTATTTTCTTATGCAGCCAATGGTCAAGTTCATATTACAGCTAATACTGTCGTAAAAACGACCAATAGGAATCAATCTTTATATTTTGTTGATGTTGTAAAATTAGAAAAAGTTTATGATTTTAATGGAACCGCAATTAATCAAACAAATCTTGCTACAGCCATTGATGTAACCGATCGCTATCAATTATATCAAAATGATACAGATAGTGAATACAAGCATTCCTTTATTAGATTAAAAACTGGAAAAACGGCCCCTGTCGGTCCAATTGTCGTTTGCTTTGACAGATATGACCATTCTTCTACTCAAGGTTATTTTAGTATAGAATCTTACTTCACTGGTTTGAATCCCGTTACTGAAATAAACGAAATTATGCGTAGATATCAGGATATAGGAGTTTATTATTCAAAAAATGGAGGTCAAGAATACAGCTTAAGTGATTGTTTAGATTTTCGTCCATCATGGCAAAATGAAACCTCAACCCCCTCATCTTTTACTTTTACAACTATTGGTCCAAAAATACCAAAACGCGGCGGCGAAATATTAGTATCTTTTGATTACTATCAACCAAGAATTGATAAACTACACCTCGCTCAAAATGGTATATACGACGTTTCTACTGGAACACCAACACTTACGCCAGTTTCGCCTACTGACAAAGACAATTCTGTAACAATATGTGAAATAAGCATACCAGCTTATACTGCTGATGTTCGTAGAATTAAAATTACGCCATATGATAATAGAAGATATACAATGGCAGATATTGGTAAAATTGATAGAAGATTGAAAGCCGTAGAATATTATACAGCACTTTCATTATTAGAAAGTGATGCTATGAGTAAATCTGACACATCTTTATATGGTAGAAGCAAAAACGGAATCATTACTGATAGTTTTGTTGGATTTAATATAGTCGATTATACAGGAGGAGATTACATAGCTGGTATTAATCGCGACGCAAAAGAACTAACAACCACAACAAAAATACAAGACAGATATTTTAAATTAGTTGCACCAGAAAATTCTAGTGGTTCTTCACTTATACAAAATGTCAGAAGAGATGGAAGTATTCTTTACTTAACAAGTAATTCTAATGTAATTTTTGTTGATCAGCCTTTTGCCACAACGCCAATTAGTGTTAATCCTTTTAATGTTCAATTTTTCTTAGGAGCATTAAAAATAAGTCCAAAATCTGATGTTTGGATTGATACCGTTACACTTCCTGATTTAATTATTGATAGTGCAGAAAATCAAAATATGTTGGATTTCATAAATGAAGTTTCCTCGTGGGCTGAAATTGAATGGGGTTCGTGGAATAATTCTGCACAATCCACTGATACTGTTACTGCATCGCGTTCACAATTAGTTACAGATGGAAGAACCAGTGGACGTAGATGGCAAAGGACCGATACGTTAAACACAATTAGAAATGATCAACCTCAACGAAGAAATGGAACATTAACATATTTTGTTCCAGAAACAGTTCAAACCAGTTTGGGCGAAACTGTCATTGATACTTCTGTGATTCCCTATATGAGGGCCATTGACATTCAATATAGATTAGATGGAATGCGACCATTTGAAGTGGCATATCCATTTTTTGATGAGCAAAGTATTTCAAATAATGTTTCTGTATATAATATTTTTACACTCGATACTGGAAATCTAGGTTACTATGCTAACAATGCGATGCCTGAAAAAGTTAATATTAAACGAGGAGCTTCGGTTCTAGGTAATGCAGATGCAATTCTTATTTCAAATACTCAACTTTATGTGACCAATGTTGACATTGGTAGAGGAACAACAAATGAAATAACTTGGTCTGCTAGTATATTCGTTGAAGGAAATGTTTCAAGTTATAATGCAAAAGTGCTTTCATATAATTTAAATTCTTGCTTTGTTAATGCAACTCCAGCACCAACGGTAACTACATTTACGCTAACACCTGATGCAAGAAATGCCAATTTTAATTTTAGCACAAATATAACTGATACTCCAGTCAGAATAGTTAAGGGTCTTGGTGCTGGTCAAGAATCTAAAGTGGCAACATATACTACTGCATCAAGAGTGATGACTGTTAGCCCAGCATTTACAATTGCACCTGGAGCAAATTCTATTATTCAAATCGGAAATATGAAAATGGATAAACACGGCTGTATTGCAGGTGCTTTTCATATTCCTGGAGGAGTTTTTACAACCGGAGCAAAATCTTTTAAATTATCAAATCAAGTTGATGGTTCAATTCAGTATCCATTTTCAAGAGCTATTGAATCCTTTTATGCTCAAGGCACTCTGCAAACAAAACAAGAAAGAATTCTTTCAACCATTTCTCCTAGAACGGTAGTTGATGATTTAGAGGAAAATAGAATTGTTTCTACTTTAAGAGAAGAAAGAGTCATGGGAACAACCGTTTGGATTGATCCTGTAGCAGAAACATTTTTAGTAGATGCTACTGCACATCCAGATGGAATCTTTTTATCTAAAGTTAGGCTTTGTTTTCAAAGTAGAGATGATCAACTTCCTGTTAGAGTGCAGATAAGACCTAGTGTTAATGGTTATCCTGCCGCTGGTCAATTTGTGCCCTTTAGTGATGTAACTCTGATGCCAGACAAAGTTAAAACAACAGATTTTCCAAATTTTGATGATCCTTCAAAATATACAGAATTTGAATTTGAATCACCAGTTCATTTATTGCCCGGAGAACACGCTTTAGTGGTCCTTTCTAATTCTAATAATTATTTTATTTGGACAGCAGTTAAAGATGAGAAGGATGTTAATACTGGAAATGCTGTTGGACAACAACCTTATGCTGGTTCATTTTTTAAATCTCAGAATGGATCCACATGGACAGCCGATCAAGATGCCGATCTAATGTTTAGATTGTATAAACATGAATGGGATACTTCAATAGAAGGAACCGCAGTATTTACTCTCGATTGGGTCAACTCGGAAAATAGACTAACATCAAATGCAAATGTTGATGTTATGGTTTTAACCACACAAGATTTAAATTTTCCAAATACATTTTTACAACATACATTCACATCAAAAACTAAGAGAGGACAAGAAACGGGATATGTACAAGCTATTCCTAGAATGACAACTTTAATGTTAGATACTTTTGGTTCAAGAGTTATAGAACCAACATCAGTAAATTCTTTCAAAGTTAAAGCTACATTGTCCACTAATAATCCAGATGTGACTCCAATATTAGATGCTGACCGGTATTCTATAATTCCAATAGAAAATAGAATTAATAATCTAGAACTTAGTAATGGTGATTTTTTCATGTCAAATACTGGGCTTTATACTTCTGCCACGGTTTCGACTGATTTTACTATTACCATTTCTGGTGGAGGTGGAAGAGGAGCTATTGCGGTGGCAAATGTGGCCGGAACTGGATCGACCAGATTTATAGATAAACTTATAATTACAAATGGAGGTTCTGGATATAGAACCTCACCTACTGTATCTATTACTGGTGGCACCTTAGCCACCGGTGGTTATGTCGCAACCGCCGTATGTAATGGCGAAACTGATAAGAACGGAGGAAATTCACTTTGCAGATACATAACAAAGAGAATAACATTAGCGGACGGATTCAACTCTGGAGATTTAAGAGTTTATTTGAGTGCTCATAAACCTGCTGGTTCTAATATTTTAGTTTATTATAAAATTCTTGCAGCAGGAGATGCAGAAACATGGCCAGATAGAGAATGGCAATTAATGACGCAAATTGAAAATCCAAATTATATTTCTAATTCGTTTGATGATTTTACAGAATTAACATTTGCACCTGGTGTAAACAATAAAGCCAACAACTCTGTCGTTTATACATCAGCAACTTCTGGAAACTTCTACGAGTTTAATTCATTTGCAATAAAAATTGTAATGTCTGGAACAAATACCGTCGATGTTCCTAGAATTCGCGATTTTAGAGCAATAGCAACACCTGCGGTGTAATATATGGACTTACCAAAATATATTCCAGTTAAAGGAACTAAACTTGTTCGCGATACAACTACTGGCGCCATACTAAATACTGATATAAATGAATACAATGATTATAAAATGAAAAAGGCTCTGCGCGATCAAGAAAAAATGGAAAAAGAAAAAATCAATAATCGTATCAATAAAATTGAGACGGATATTTCTGAAATAAAGCAATTATTATTGAGTTTGTTAAATACGGGAAATATAAATGGCAATTAATCAGATAACAACGGCAAATACCTTTGGTCAGTGGTTAACAACAACCACTCAATTAATATCATTTACAAACTCATTAAGTGATCGACAAGTTTTTAATACTAACTCTACTATAATTATATCTGGATCCGGCACATTAAATGTGCATGGTACCGCTTTAATAAACACCTTAAATTCAAATACAATTAACACTATATCGATTAATGTTAGTGGAGCCGGATTTAGTGCCAATGTAAGAGATTCGATTTGGGTTGGTAACAGTGTTTTTATTTCAGGTAATGCAAATGTAGTAGCTAATTTAACTGTAGGAAATCTAACAGTAAGAGGCGCAACACTTCAAACACAAGTTAATTTCGGTGATTTGCAAGTAGGCGGATTCGCTAATGTTTCAAACTATATTAATGTTGGCGCATACCTTAATCAGACTTCTGGGCAAACTTCAACTCTTTCAGGAAGAGTCAATTTAACTAACACAGAATTATCTTTGGCTGCTTCAGGAAATGTCACAATTTCCAAAAATTTATCTGTTACACAAAACGTAGTGGCTGGAGGAAATGTTGTAGCAAATAGAATTCTTGCAAACATTGGAAATATTATTTCGTTCAATACCGTAACAATGAATGCATTTAGTATAAACGCAAATACGCTAAATGTGACAAGTAATATTTTTACAGGTAATTTGATTGTTACGAATAATATTACTGTGAGAAATTTAACAGTTTTAGGACCAATCGTAACAGATGGAACAAGCAATATTTCTCCAGGTAATATAACTGTTAATAATTTAGTAAATACTCGAAATTTAATAGTCACTGGAGCAATTCTTTCTGATTTAAATATTCAAGGTAATGTAAAAATACTTACAACTAGAAATATACCTCCAGGTCCTTTAGGAAATGGACATTTTACAATATCTGGTTCCAATTTTAATGGTTATATTACCGTAGATTCGGCATCAATGAGAATTGGGCATAATGTATCAACCAGAAGTTTGACATTAGAAGTTGATGAAACTCCCGTACTAAACGCCAACACTACACAAATTGATGTGGCTGGTAATTTAAATGTGGCAGGAATAATATCTGGAAGTGCAGTAGGTTTAACACAAGTCAATTGGCTGCAACAAGTATCAAATATAACTGACGCAGAAGTAGCATCTGATACGCAACCTGACACATGGAAAACTGGTGCATCTGCCACAGTGACAATACCTAGTGGGATTGATGCAGTTGATATATCAGTGTATCTTGAAATTCTTATAAGTAAACTTTCGAATGATATTTCGGCAACATCCGTATTGTGGGCAAATGGTAATGCCAGATTTGTAACTTCAGCCGTTACTACAGGACAAACAACTTTTGATGGTACTGTGCGGGCAAATACTCTATCACTAGTAATTAATAGTGATTCTGGGTTTGGTCCAGGTTCTCCAGAACTTAGATATAGAATGGTCAGAACAATAACCAGCCCCACTACAGTATCCACTACAATATTTACTTCTGATTGGGTACAGCTTTCTATTCCTGGCTCTTTTGCCTTT
>Ga0129333_10000617_pt1 | contig 30010 bp, 17 predicted proteins | sample CPB6_08_DNA_FD_94474 | JGI IMG/M metagenome (GOLD analysis project Ga0129333, IMG submission 94474) | Freshwater to marine salinity gradient microbial communities from Chesapeake Bay, USA - CPBay_Sum_0.6_0.8_DNA | ecosystem: Environmental > Aquatic > Marine > Coastal | place: USA: Chesapeake... | reverse complement strand
TCGCGTAAAAGAAACTACCACGACGGCAGGTACAGGCACGGTCACACTTGCGGGAGCGGTTGCTGGGTTTCAATCGTTTTCTGTTATTGGAAACGGAAACACAACTTATTACGCCATCGTTGCACAAACTCCCGGTGAGTGGGAAGTTGGTATTGGGACGTATACCTCTGTCGGAACTACGCTATCGCGGGATAGTGTTCTTGCCTCCAGTAATTCTGGCAATCTAGTTAATTTCAGCGCGGGTACTAAAGACGTTTTTGTCACCTATCCGGCTGGCACGGCTATTGTTGCGTCGGATAATCCCGGTACAGCGGGGCAATTTTTAATGAGTAATGGTACCGGTGTAGCGCCTTCATGGGAGCCGGTGTCCGGTGGCGCTACTGGCGCTAACATCTACTTGGCAAATAACCTCGGAGGATTTTAATCATGCCCGTAACTGCAACCCCAATTTTTGCGCAGACGCCTAATGTTGGGGCGCTCAACGCAATTGTATCGACGGCGATGACCAACACAACGGCTTTCGATGGAACACAGGCAGTTGGCACCGCGATGGCTTTGGTCTACACCGCAGGTGCAAACGGATCGCGTATCGATCAGATGACTTGCCGGTTTGCTTCTACGAACGGGGCTACGGCGTCTGGCACATCAAACGCAACTGTCGTGCGTTTTTGGATAAATAATGGCAGCGCAAATACCACTGCGGGGAATAACATTTTCCTTGGTGAAGTAGCCATACCCGCGACAACGGTAACGGCGCTTGGTACCTCTGCGTTAACTGTTTACTTTGCAACGCTCCCGACAGGCGGGCTAAACATTCCCGCGAGTTACCGTATCTATGCGGGGCTGACTGTAGCTGCGGGCGGTACGAACATTGCAATTGCGCTGAATGCTGTTGGAGGAGATTACTAATGTCTGGCCCCACAATTAAGTCTGCGTTTAATTACGCAGCGCCCTCCCCGGCGGATACTGATGTTCAAGAATTTAGGTCATCGGGCACATGGATTAAGCCTGCTGGCGCGAATATGGTGCAAGTAGAGTGTATTGGCGGTGGTGGCGGTGGCGCGGGAGGAACAGGGTATCTCTACGGTGGGGCATCTACGGCAGGGGCATCCGGTGGTGGCGGCGCTGGATACTCTACGCGGCTATTTCGCGCAAGTGATTTACCGAGTACGGTGGCGGTCACTATCGGCGCGGGCGGTACTGGTGGTAATGGTTCATCTACTAGCTCTGGCAACGGGGCTATAGGAACTAACGGTGGTGATTCATATTTTGGAACATTTTTAGCAGGGTACGGTGGTGGCTACGGAAATGTGTCCACAACAACCTCATCTGCTGGGGGTGGTGGCGGCGGCGTGTTTAACGCTGCTGCTGGTAGTAGTTCTGGACAACCCACTACCACTACAGCCCAAGGACATTTTGGCGGGGGTAATGATTCCAATTATAGTATCCCATCGACCCAATTCACAACAGGTAGTGGTTGGGGTGGTGGTAGAGGTGGGGTAAGTATTTTTTCGGGTACGTCGTCGTTGCTTGGCGGAGGAGGCGGAGGTGGTGTCCCGGCTCGCTCTGTTTATGGGGCAAACACTATTTTACCCGGTTCAACCTGTGGTGGGCAAAGCGGCAACATAACTCCACAATGGGTCGGGTCGTATACTCTGGGCGGTGCAGGTGTACCGGGGGTAAACGGTAGTGGGGGTTATGGTGGGCATTCTGCGGTGTATGATGGCGCTTCGTATACAAGTATAGTCAAATACGGTACATATTATATATGCCCCACCCCTCAATTTACTACTAACGGACCTGCTTCTGCTACTTTATATAACATTATTCTTCGTAGTACAGATGGGGTCACTTGGAATTATGTAACCACAAATGTAAAAATACTTTACGTATTTATTGGTGCGGACTCCAACTTATACGGAATTGTTAACCCAACGGCTTTTACTCGTGGTTCTACCACTATACCCGGACTTAACCGATTAGATTTTTACACATCAACTGATGGCGCGACGTGGACTTATTTTTCTAGCATTACTGGTACTGCTGGTGGATTATTGTACGGATGGCCGGTTATTGTTAATGGGTATTATGTGTACCACGTAGGTAATAATACGACCACGTATATGTATTCTTCAGATTTAATTACTTGGTCTGCGGCAAACTTTAATACAGCACCAAATAGTGCAAATGTCTATTCATATCAAATTTGTTTTTGTAATGGAGAATACATTGCAAAAGCTAACGGTAATACATCAACTACAAACTTACAAGTTGCTTCAAATATAGCTGGGCCTTGGTCGTTACGCACGACTGGGTTAACCGGAGCATTTCAATGTATCACAACAAACGGAACTAGATTAGTGGCGCAAAACACCGCAGCAAGCCCATATATTTACTATAGTGATGTTGGGGGCGGTGCATGGACATTAGCCACAGGTACTGTAACTGGCGCTAACCCAAATAAATTCGAAACTCTTAGCTACGTGGGTACTAATTTTATTGCTTCGTACCAATCAAATTTATGGTATTCCGCAGACGGCGCTACTTGGGCCACTGCTACGGATGGAACTACTAATAACTATGGATTGGTTATTTTTGCCGATTCTAAATATACGCTGCTCAGTACTTCTACAACATCAACCGTAGCTATATATGCTACTACACCCGGCGGGACGTGGACCGCCACCACGTTTACTAGCTATGGCGCTGGTGGCGCTGGTGGCGCGGGGGGGTATCCCGGTGGCGGTGGTGGTGCGGGGGGCACTGGTACCACCGGGGGGGTAGGTGGGGCTGGCGCTGGTGGGATGGTTCGAGTTACTTCATGGTGAGGGATGTATGCGCCACGCGATTATAGAAAACGGAGTTGTTACCAACGTCGTTGTTGCTGATGAAGTAACGGGGCGTGCAAACAAGTGGATTCCAACTGAAGAGGCCGGGCCGGGGTGGGTTTATGATGGTAGTAGGTTTACCGCGCCTCCACCTGATCTTGTTGCCGAGGCAACTATTGTTCGCGCAGAGCGTGATGCCAAACTAGTTGCGTCAGATGTATATGTTTTGCCGGATCGTTGGGCGGCTATGACCTCTGATCAACAGCAAGCATGGAGTGCATATCGTCAAGCCTTGCGCGACGTTCCACAGCAAGCTGGGTTCCCTCGTAATGTACAGTGGCCCGTAAAACCGGAGTAACACATGGCAAACACAACTCTCCTTGGCTTCGTTCTTCCTACGACCGGCTCACTTGACGGTACGTGGGGAACGACCATCAACACCCAGTTGACGGAGTTGTTGGACTCTGCCATTGCAGGTACGACTGAACTGACGGCAGATGCGGATGTCATTCTGACCGCCAACCCGTTGGTGGCAAACGAAGCGCGACAGCCCGTCATCTTGTGGACTGCAACGGGAACTGTAACCCGTAACATCACGGCCCCGGCGCAAAGTAAGCCCTATATTGTCATTAACAAAACCGGGGGCACACAGTCTATTGTGCTTCGTGGTGCTGGCCCGACTACCGGCGTTACGATCCCTGCAAACAAGGCATGTATCGTTGCATGGAACGGGGCTGACTTTGTTGCGGCAAACTCGTTTGTTCCTGTTTTGTCGTTGGGTACTGCACTTGCTGTGTCCAGCGGGGGAACCGGTGCAACGACGCTGACGGGTCTTGTCAAAGCCTCGGGCACTAGCGCCATGACGGCGGTTGCCGCTCCGGCGGGAGATGTAGTCGGTACGACCGACATCCAGACGCTCAGCAATAAACGGATAACGGCTCGTGTTAATAGCATTCTTACCGCTGCAACGGTCACTCCTACGAGCGATGTTGTTGATCAATACAACATTACTGCACTTGCAGAGCCTGCTACGTTTGCTGCGCCAAGTGGTACGCCAACAGATGGTCAACGGTTGACGATACGCATCAAAGATGCTGGGGTGGCGCAACCAATTACGTGGGCTTCAGGCGCGGGCGGCTATCGTGGGTTCGGTTCTGGGCTTCCTTCAACCACTGTAGCGAATAAAACGACGTACGTTCAATTGGTGTACAACAACGCCGCAACTGTCTGGGACGCCGTAATGGTTTCGACGGAGGTGTAAATGCCTGAGCTTACCGATATTCAACTTCTCAAGGCGCAAGCCAAAGCCGAACTGCAAAGGTTGGAGGCTAACTCCCCTGCAAAGGAGGTAGCGGGGAAGGCTATCGGTAAACACGGGCTTTTCTACATCACGCTCATTGTAGTGATCGGTGTTGGGGCGTCTATCGTCTTAGAGAACGAAAAAATCGCCGCCGTCATGGGGCTGTTGGGCGCAGCATTGACCGCTTTGATCAGCATGCTCAATGGCATCGCGGGTGCCATGCCAAAACAAGAAAAGCCTGAGTTTGAAGTCATCAAGAACCTGATCGAACGTCTCGATAAGCTCGACCGTAAAGAGCCGCCGATGAAAGTTGATGTTACGGATGGGCGCGTTACTGTGTCCAAAGGCGATGATGTGGTAACAACTTCTAAGGAGTGACTGATGCTTTCCCTGATTTCAACACTTGGTGGTTTGCTTATCAGTGGGTTGCCCAAGCTCCTTGAGTTCTTCCAAAGTAAGGCGGATCAGAAGCACGAACTGGCCATTATGGCGCTCCAAAAGGAGAAAGAGCTTGCTCTGGCCGCTGCCGGGTTTGCTGCACAAGCGCGTTTGGAGGAGATTCGTACCGAACAAGTGGCAATGGAAACCGATGCCCGGATGACCGAAGCCGCCTTGGCGCATGACCAAAAGGTGCTAGAGAAGTCCTCGCGCTGGGTAGCCAACTATGTTGGGACAGTCAGACCGACAGTGACGTACATCTTCGTTATTGAATTGTTGCTGATCAACGGGTTTATGGCGCTTTATCTATGGCAACACCCCAACATGATTCAGTCGATTGATGATGTAGTCCGCTACTCTGAGTTGATCTTTTCTTCTGACGAGATGGCCATGCTTGGCGGCATCATTGGCTTCTGGTTTGGTTCCCGGCAGTGGGCTAAAAAATGAAGTTAAGCAAAGCGGGCGAAGATTTGATGCACCGCTTTGAAGGGTTTCGCAGCAAACCCTATTTGTGCCCTGCGCACATCTGGACGATTGGCTATGGCCATGTCCTATATCAAGAACAAATCAGGCTCCCCGTTGTCCGAAAGGACGGCTACACCGGGATGTTGCGCTCTGAGTTCCCCTTGAGGCCGGAGGATAATCGTGTCTGGAGTAAGGAAGAGATCAACGAACTATTCCGTGTTGATGTCGCAGATTTTGAACGTGGTGTTCTTCGACTTGTTCCCGGCGTGGTTGGCCGTCAAGGCAGCTTTGACGCTTTGGTCAGCTTTTCCTTTAACGTAGGATTGGGTAATCTTCAACGCAGTCAGGTTCGGATGCGTGCCAATCGAGGTGATTGGGAAGGGGCAGCAGAGGCATTTGAAGCGTGGACAAAAGGTGGCGGTAAGGAGTTGCCCGGGCTGGTGCGTAGACGCAAAGCTGAGATTGCTCTTTTTCTGTCGTAACAGGAAAATATCACCATGCCGTTACAAAAACTGAAATTGCGTCCCGGGGTAAACCGGGAGAACACTCGATACACGACCGAGGGGGGCTGGTATGAGTCCGATAAGGTGCGCTTTCGTCAAGGTACCCCCGAGAAGATTGGCGGGTGGGAACGCATTTCTGAAAACACTTTTTTGGGGGTGTGCCGGTCACTGCATCAGTGGAGCACGCTAGATGGGCTGATTTATACCGGGGTCGGTACCAACCTCAAGTTTTATGTTGAGAGTGGTGGTGCGTATTACGACATCACCCCTATCGAAGAAACCAACACCCTGACTAACCCATTTGATACGGTAAGTGGTGACAGTATTGTGACCGTGACCGATGCGGGCATGGGCAATTTGTTGGCCGGAGATTTCGTAACTTTTAGCGGGGCCGCACCCGTAGGTGGGCTTACCATAAGTGGCGAATACGAAATCATTTCCGTCGATCAACTTACTACTACGTTCACTATAGATGCTGGAACTCCAGCGTCTGCAACCGCTAACGGCGGTGGAACGGTGACCGCTGCATATCAAATCAACACGGGGGCCGCAATTGCCGTCCCGTTGGTAGGGTGGGGGTCTTCTACATGGGGGTCTGGCCCATGGGGTATTGGACAGCCCTCTACAAAATCCTTGCGCCTATGGAGCCAATCAAATTTTGGTGAAGATTTGATCTTTGGTCCACGTGGAGGTGCAATTTACTACTGGGATGCGTCGGCGGGTTTGAACACCCGCGCTGTTGCTTTGGCTGACATGATGGGCGCATCCGGCGTCCCAACTCAACAGAATTTTTTGCTCGTGTCGGATGTAAGCCGATTTGTCTTTGCACTGGGGTGTGAGCAAGATGGCACCTTCGATGCCATGCTGATTCGTTGGTCCGATCAGGAAGACGCCACAAATTGGACCCCGGCTCCGACAAACCAAGCGGGGTTCTTACGCTTGTCGCGTGGGTCAGAGATCGTGACTGCTACGCAGTCTCGTCAGGAAATCTTGGTCTGGACGGATACATCGCTTTATTCGCTGCAATACGTCGGTGCACCGATTGTGTGGTCTGCGCAGTTGGTGGGCGAGAACACTTCTATCGCAAGTGAGAATGCCGTGGCATACGCCAACGGCGTAGCGTACTGGATGGGTGTGGACAAGTTTTACAAGTACGATGGGCGTACACAAACTCTACGTTGTGATCTGCGGCAGTTCGTCTTTAACAACTTAAACATGGACCAGTACACGCAAATTTTTGCAGGTACGAACGAAGCGTTTAACGAGATTTGGTGGTTCTATTGCTCTGGGTCGAGTACAGCCATTAACAGCTACGTCGTCTATAACTATGCCGAAGATGTGTGGTACTACGGCTCAATGGCTCGAACCGCGTGGGTTGACTCAGGCATTGTCAACAACCCAATTGCAGCAACATACAACCACAACTTAGTGGCGCATGAAGTTGGTAACGACAACGCTGAAACAGATAACGTCGAAGCCATCGAAGCCTTTATTTCTTCGTCAGAGTTTGACTTGGACGACGGTCACAACTTTATGTACATCTGGCGCATGCTTCCAGATATGAACTTCAGTGGGTCAAACGCCGCTAATCCGGCGGTTACGATGACGCTGCTGCCTATGGTCAATTCGGGTGCGGGGTACACCACTCCTGCTTCTGTTGGTGGAACAAACGTCACACCCGTCGTACGGTCGGCCACGGTGCCTATTGAGAAGTTTACTGGGCAGGTCTTTGTGAAGGTGCGTGGACGGCAAATGATTTTGAAGGTGTCTTCCTCTGGTCTTGGGGTCGCATGGCAGCTTGGCTCTCCACGTTTGGACATGCGTAAAGATGGGAGACGCTGATGACGTTTATTGTTACTACGGACTATGAACTTCAACGCATAGCGCCACCTGCGCTCCCTCAAGCCACGCTCCAGTATTCCAAAGACTACCAAGACCAATTCAACAACGTGCTGCGGTTGTACTTCAACCGTTTGAACAGCATTCTGGGGCAGCTTATGACAAACATGGACACGTTACCGGTATCAATTGGTGGCACTAATACAGACGCTTTCGGGCGGTTGCGTGTAAGCCAACCCTATACATTATTTGACAGCCAGAATCGTTATGCAGCCGACAATCAGTTTGATGTTGCGACGACCGGTACAGGTACAACCACATTTTTGCCTAACGAAGCCGCCGTCAAGATGGAGGTCACTGGTGCGGGCGTAGGCTCCGTGATCCGCCAGTCATACCGTTCGTTTCCGTATCAGCCGGGTAAAGGGTTGTTGCTTCTAGCAACCTTCGTTATGGATACCAGCACAAGCACTAATCTTACGCAGCAAGTGGGGTACTACAACGCCCAGAACGGCGTGTTCTTCAAAAAGAATGGTTCCACCCTATCGTTTGTCATGCGCACCTATACGTCGGGTACGGCGTCCGATGCCCGCTTTGTAAACCAAGCCGATTGGAACGGTGACAAACTTGACGGTACTGGCGCTTCGGGGTTGACGCTCGATTTGTCCCACCCACAAATTTTGTGGATGGACTTTGAGTGGCTTGGAGTGGGTTCTGTTCGTTGCGGATTTATCATCAACGGCGAATACATCGTCTGCCACACCTTCAACACTGCCAACGTCTACGGCAGTTCGGTCTACATGACTACGGCCATCTTGCCGGTGCGGTATGAAATTGTGTCAGCCACTGCGGCGGTGGCAGCGTCGATGAAGGCAATTTGTTGTTCAGTAGTCTCTGAAGGTGGATTTGAGCAAACATCGATTGACCACGTAGCGCGACGCACTTCAATTTTGGGGACGATCAGCAATACCTTCTTGCCGTTGGTTTCGATTCGTTTGGCGGCGGCAAGGACAGGAGCAGTTGTGTTGCCAAATCGTATCCAAGTTTTGCCTACCACCAGCCAAAATTACGAAGTGGCGCTCATCAAAAATCCGGCACTGACGGGACCAACAACATGGGTGCCGGTGCCAACGGATGCAAACGTGGAATATGACGTTGCCTCCACCGGCGTGGCTGGCGGCTCCATCGTGCAGACGGACTACACAACGGCTTCTGGATCAGGGGGTGCTCCGGGGTTGGCTGCGCCGACTGGGTACAACTTTGATCTACAACTAGGCGTGTCAATCGCCGGTGTCAGTGACATATATACGGTTGCTATTCGGACTGTTTCGGGGGCCACGACCGGGGACGCGGTTGGGTCTTTGTCGTTTTATGACCTGACGCAGTGATGGCCTGATGTTGTATAACGTCGTACTGTTTAAGGTTGATTCGTAGCGCCCGCTACAGGATACTATGAGTCCCTTCATTTTGAGGTGCGCTCATGGACGATCTTGCTTTATTTAACCGCCTTGCACGACTGGCGCGGCCTGCACACACTGATTACACGCCATTGACGACAATGGACATCTCTTGGCCAGATACTGGCCTCGACAGCATGGACACCTTGATGTTGTCGATCTTCTATTCAGACATCTATGGGGTGCCTGAAGCCCTTGTCAAAGAGATGACCCCGCAGACTCCGGCGGAGATGTTGCAGCTTATGTTGCAGCACAAAACGCAAGAGCCTACGTCTGAAGACGAGGCCATGGAGCGCGTGCAATGGTGAAGCTCGTTGATTTCCGCACGGCCTTCACAACACAAACTGAACTTCTTGAGGACGTTACGTTCCCGCAAAGGGTGCATTGGTTCCCCGACACGTACGCTCGGGTTAAGACGGGGTTGACGTACCCGCCGCATCGGCTAGCCGACAAAGTGCTAGACGCTGAATTTTTGAAGTCGCTTCGGGACAGACCTGTAAAGAAGTCAGCGTTTATTCTTGCCGCAGGTAACGCGCACTTTGCCGGAATCCCCCCATCTCCCCGCGAGTCCCGGTTAACTTACAACTACCGTTTTCTTCCGATGACCCTTACTCAGGTTTACGCCGGGCGGGTCGCGCAAGCCTGCGGGGCTACGGATCATGTGGTTACAGATTCTTCGGCGTGTGCCAGTAGCCTCAAGGTGCTCATGGATGTGCAGACGCTCATCCGGTACTATGGATTTGAACGGGTGGTTGTCTTATCAGTCGAAGACGCGGTAAGTAATCTCGTATTGGAGTTCTTTGGGGAAGCCAAAGCCTGCTTGACTAAGAAACGCGAGGCCGAAGAAGGCACCGTACCGTCGGCGTTTGACGCCAAAAATCAGGGTTTCTACGTAGGGCAGGGGGCGGTTTTTGCCGTTTTTGAGGCTGACCATACCGATTCGGCAGCAAAAGCTCGGTTGCGGGGTGCGTACACTGCCAGTGAGCCGTGCGATAACCCCCTTGGACAGCTTGATTCTGGGTTGGGGTTTGTACGGGCGGCGGAAGGGGCCATGCAGATGGCTCAAGTGTACGCTTGGGATGTGCGAGTTGTTAAGACCCACGGCACTGGAACCGCATCGAACAACATGGCAGAACGCGCTGCCTTAGCTCATTTGTTGCCAGATGGGTTCGTAGCTACTTCCTATAAACCTGTCATAGGGCATACAATGGGGGCTAGTGGGCTGTTGGAGACTTGCCTTATGGCGCAGGATATGCACGCGGGGGTGATTCCCGCTATCCCAAACAGGACAGAAACGGACACCGTATTTTTGTCTGACGCCCAGCCAAGGCCAGAGGGGTTGCTGCTTTCGCTTGCGGCGGGTATGGGAAACGTCTATTCAGCCGCCATTTTTTCGGTGGGGAACTAAGATGCCGATTACAAACAGTAAAGAGAAAAAGCTGCCAATTTCTGACATCATTGCGGGCGCATTGGCGGATGCAAAGAAAGCCAATTTGCTTGGAGACATGCCGCTACAAGCTGCGATTCTTGGTGTTGTCAGTGAGGGGTCACTACCAAACGCAACGGTTGAGCAGATTGGCAATACTGTGTTCATTACCCACTATAGCGAGGATAAATTAGAAGTTGCGATGCGGGCGATGAATTTGGATACGGCTCGCAACTACCTCGACAATTCAATTGCCTATGTAACGCGTCTAGCCGAATCCGGTGTGGCACGGATGACTAGTGACTTCAACGACAAACGTATTTTGCAGTTGTTCAAGTCTATTGCCAACCGCCCTGAATTTTCACATTGGGGGATGAAAGTGTACAAAAAACCGGATGGCAGCATGCGGGCCTACGTTGTTATGCAACAAGGGCAATGATAGATGTCGGCCGTCATTAACGCCATTGAAGCGATTGGTGAAGCCGTTGGCGATGTCATTGAGTCCGTCGGCAATGCTGTCGTTGACGTAGTTGACTTCGTTGCCGACAAGATTGTTGCCCCAGTAGGAAGGGCAGTTGGTAAAGTTATTGAAGGCGCACTTAACGACCCAATCAAGACAATTGCACAAGTTGCCGCTATAGCTACCCAACAGTATTGGGCGTTACCACTCATTGAAGGGGCAGATGTTGCAATTGCAGGCGGCGATGTTGGTGATGTGTTAGAGGCTACGGCCAAAGCATACGTCATGCAGCAGGTCGGGTCGTATGTTGGCAAAGCCGCTGGAGCGGCAGCAGGTGAAGCGGCAGCAGGTGCGCAATATGGTACTTCTGGTACGCAGGCTGCAATGTTGGCCGCGCAAGAAGCAGGAATGGGAACTGCTTCCGCTATTGCTAGCGACATTGTTGGCGCGGCTGCGGGTTCAGCAGCAGTTGCAGTTGTTGCGGGTAGAGACCCGGTTCAAGCTCTTATAACCGGCGGCGTCGGTGCAGCAGTACCGGCAGTGTTAGGACAAGTCACAGGGTTCCAACAACTTCCCGGTTCAGCACAACGCGTTATCTCGGCTGCGGTTACAGCCGAACTTTCTGGGCAGAACGTAACCGCTGCCACTATTGGTGCCACCATCGCCGCTTCGGGGGTTGTAACAGGAGCGCTAAAGTCATTTGACCCATCAGGTAGCAAGCTCGATGACGTACAACGTGCAATCGTTACCGACATCTTGATGGGTACAGCAACCGCTGCGCTTACAAATGGAAATCCATCAAACGTCGTCAGCGCGGCCATGATGACCGCTGGGTCTAAAGCCCTTGGTGACATGATTACCGGTGCTTTTAAGACTGCGACTACTGAAACTAAAGCTGCGTATCAAAAAGCAGATACCAAAGCTGAGGAAATCAAAGCTAATGAAGCAACGCAACGTACCGCCGTTGACAACTACAACAGTGTACGTAACCAACTACAAGGACGTATCGACGAGCAAAATCGTCTAATTAAAGTTGCAAATGATACTCGCGCCGCATTAGAAGCAGACAATACAAACGAAGAAAAATACAACGCTGCGGTCGCTGCAAAGCAGGCTGCGGATAGCTACATCACGTCGCTAAACAAAGACTACGCGGAGTACTTTCGACCAAACTTAGAAAAGTACGGTGGGGAACTCGACAAACTTAAGCAAAACCACGCGTTGTTGACGAACGACTACGAAGCCTTTATCAAATCCTTTGCAACAAGCACTGACAAACTTACTTCGCTATTAGACCCTCTGTACTTTACATCCAACCGTGCATTTGTCGAGGTAATGAGTCCGGGGTTTAACGCGGAGGAATATCGTAAGTTGAATGGGTTGGCGAGTACCGAAGACCCGTACGAACACTTTCTGGATAAAGGGCAATTTCAAAACGCACCAACAAACTTCAAAGCAGCCCAAGCCGAAATCGTTTCGCAGCGTACAAGGCTTTTAGAAGAAGCACTTGCCTTAAAAGGCGTCAACACTTCAACTGCTGATCCTGCGCAGATGGGAAAAATCATCGACAACCTCGATGCAAAGTACGGTAATAATGTGGCTGCACTCCGTACGGCAACTGCGCAAAGCGTTTTGAGCGATAACTACACTATGGTCACCAGAATGTTGGATGACCAGCAAAACGGTGTTATTCGTATTGAAGTATCAGGTACTGCTTATGGGGCGTGGAGAGAACCCCCCGCAGATAAATTTTCATTGCCCGCAGGGCTTCGCTACGCAACGGCGGAAGAGTTTAACAATGATAGCGCCAAGCTCGTGCGTACTACAGACGGTCGTCCTGTCTGGGTCATAGAAGACCCAAAAACTGCGCCACAAAATTGGGATGCCGCTACCGGGTCGTACACAACTACACTTGCGCCAGTCGTTGTTACTGGTAAACGTCCAACAGAAGTTGATAAGTTGTTGGCGTATGGGGCTGATCCCGGTTCATGGACGAGTGTTGTTGGTAAAGCAATTGTGGACGGTGCCCAGACATTGGTGAACTGGGCTAAAGACACAGGCAATTCGACGCTTATTAATACAGCGGCAAACGTCATCAAAGCCGGTGGTGGTTTCCTTGAGTCCATCAACGGTATCTCGGTGCTGGTTGGAGCCGCGCCAAAAGATACGGCGCTGGGTAAGTTTGCCGAAGCGTTGCAAGGTATTGGGAAGGCTGGAAACACTACCGAATACCAAGCTGCAATCAAGAACATGCAGTCAATGATTGGCGAAGCCAAGGGTGTTGGTGGCACGCTCAAAGCTATTTACGGCGCGTTCAAATCTGCCCCGCTGGAGTTCTTGGCCGAGTACGTCGGTGTTGAAGGTATACAGGAGGTTGCACCCCTTTTGATTGGTGGGGTTGCCTCGGCAGGTGCAAAGGGCGCTACGTTAGCGCTCAAGTACGGACAGGCGGTTGGTCAACGGGTCGGCACGGCTGCGGGTATGACTGCTGCCATGACCACTGACATCATTGAGTCGGCAGGGGGTTCTGCAAAGAATGCGTACGATGAAGCGTACGCCGCCGCCCGCAAAGCGGGTAAATCTGAAGCCGATGCAGACAAGATTGCTATCGATATTGCGCAGCGTAGTGCATTGGTTGCTGCGGGCACAACTGCCGTCACCATGGGTATTGGCGGTGCGGCGCTTGAAAAAGCGTTGATTGGTAGAACTGGGACGGGTCTTGGCGATGCGCTGCAAGCAATGGGAGATTTTGCAAAGACCGGTTCCAAAATTGCCATCAAAGAAGGTACCACCGAAGCAGGTGAAGAAGCGGTCATTCAAGCCTTCCTTGAAACGCAACTCTATAAGCTCGATCCAACACGAGATGTGGCAGGCAACATCACAGCCGCCGCTGCGTTTGGTGCGATTGCTGGTGGACCAATTGCTGGCGGTGCGTATGGCGCATCCCGCGCAGGCGATGTAATTTCTAATGCGTTGCTTGCTAACCCTATGGTTGCGGACACCATTCAAACTGCCCCCAACGCTGCTGCGGCAACAAGCGCTTTGCAAAACCTTGGCGTTACAGACGCCGGAACGCAAGCAAACTTGTTGAACACGAAGTACGATTCGCAATACACAAGTAGTAATGAAGCGCAAACTGCGCTTGCAAAACGGTCTGACTACGCATACACCGATGCCGATGTAAAAGCACTTACTGGGGCTACGCCAAATTCTAATCTTGATGCGGCGGTTGAAAGCTACGTTGATCCGCGTGTGTTTGACATTAACGAAGCCAAAGCTGCTGCCGCCGCAGAAGGGTACACGCTTACGGACGAACAAGCTGCTGCGTTGGTTGGGCAAAAAGACGAAGCCGCTGCAACTCTTGCAGCGCGTGCCCAATACGACCCACAGGCGGTAACAACTGAAGAAGCCGCTAAGTACCTCGCGGATTCCTACAAAGCGCTTGGGTTCAACGTCACGCCAACTGCGGCACAAGTTCAACAATTTGTTGGGCAGGTGCAAGAGGCTGCACAGCAGCAAGCTATCACTGGCTATGTTGGTGAAAATACCGTTACGTTTGATGAAGCTAAAAAGTACCTATCCGATCTTGGGTATAAACCTAGCGACGCTGAGATTCGCCAGTTTGTTGCCGCAACAAACGAACGGCAACAACAAACCGCTATTGGTGCTTACGTAGACCCACGCTTGGTCGATGAGCAAGAGGCTCGTGCGGCGTACGAAGCACTGGGGCTGAAAAAGCCGACGCAAGAAGACGTTCGTAAATTGATGGGGCAATACGCCGAAACGGAATTGGCAGGGAAAGCTCAGGCTAATTTTGACTCGGCTCGATACAACTCCATCATGGAACAACTTGATGGGCTGACCGTTGGCGCAAGTCAAGAGACGCTTGACGCAATTGCCAAAGTTAAACAAGACCTAAATGCACAGATTACCGCGCTGGGTGGCGATGTAACGAAGCTATCTGGTGATGTGGCCACTGCAAAACAAAGTCTCACTGAAGCAATTGCAGCGGTAGAGCGTGGTAACACAGCACGGTTTGGTGATGTCGATAAAGCGATTGCCGATCTAAAAGCAGCCGGATTGACAACCGAGCAGGTGCAATCAATTGTCACGCAGTCCAGTACGAACCTTTCTTCGCAATTTAGAACGGCGTTGACAGAAGCCGCGCAAGGTAATACGACGGCGCTTGGCGAGTTGCGTACAAACCTAGAAGCTAAAATTGGGGATGTACAAACATCGTTAAAAACCGCCCTTGGCGAACAATCTGAAGCGTTTGATGCCAAGGTGCAAGCCCTCATGGCACAAGGTAGGTCGTATCAAGATGCGACTACCCAAGCGCTGTCCGAACTTGGCGTCCAACTTTCTGATCTAGGCGCAGACTTTACGACAAAACTTGAAGGTTTGTCGGGTAGCGTTACTAGGCAAATTACGGACGTTCAAACATCACTTACGCAAGCTATCGCTGATGCGAAAGCTGCGGGGCTCCAAGGGGATGCCGCTCTACAGGCGGCAATCAACACAGTTGCGGGTGACCTCGGCACTACGAAAGCCGATCTGTTGGCGCAGCTTGGGACTACGGAATCTGGTCTCCGTCAGGAATTTGCGGCCCAAATCGGTGGGGTGCAAACACAAATTAGTGGAGTTGAAGCTGCACTTACGCAAGCTATCGCTGATGCAAAAGCTGCGGGGTTAGCCGGAGATGCAGCCCTTCAAGCCGCGATTAACACCGTTGCTGGAAATCTTGGAACGACTCGGGCTGACTTGCTTGCACAGCTTGGGACTACGGAAACAGCGCTTCGGCAAGAATTTGCTACCCAAATCGGTGGGGTGCAAACACAACTGGGTGAGGTACAACGGTCCATCCTTAATCAGATGGCGGCGTACGAGCAAGCGGGGGTAGCCCGAGACGATGCGTTGTCGTTGGCAATTACTAGCGTTTCGCAGCAACTTGGCACCACGAAAGCCGATCTGTTAGCGCAACTTGGCACCACAGAGGCGAACCTAAAAGCAGGACTTGAGCAGCAACTGGGGCTTGTAACTGCTGATGTGCAAGCTAAATACAACGCACTGACCGCACAGCAAAAAGCCTTGGCTGATCAGTTGGTGCAGCAGGGTGCTGACTTAAACACTGCAATTCAACAGGCCCAACAACAAACGCAAACCCAAATCACAGGGTTGCAGCAAGACATACAAACAAAGTATGCAACGCTTACAGCCGATCAAAAGGCGCTAACTGATCGATTGGTTGCTCAAGGGGTAGACCTCAACACCGCAATCGACACGGTTAAAACACAACTACAAGGACAAATTAGCGGGCTGGAAGCCACAATTGGTCGGCAAACTACACCCGCTACACAGCAAGACCTCGATGCAATCATCAACTTGCTGCAAACCCAAGGTGCGTATGACCCAACTTTGGATTACAACGCTGACCGCGTAATCGACCAAAAAGACCGCGTTGCAATTGAACAGTTTTTGCGGTCACAGCAGCCTGACTACAAACCTGATCCAAACCAGCCTTTCCGTTATGCACCGGCTGCGGGGTCAAAGTGGGCACCCACTGGCATTTTTGGGGCCATGGAGGCTGATCGGGCGGCAACTGAAAAAGCATTTGCGGATCAGGCTGCGCTGATTTCTGACCAAGCGGCGCGTACTCGTGCAGCACAAAACGCAGCCGCGCTAAAGACTCAACGGCTTGGCAACCTGAATACCATGATGCAGATGGTGAGTCAGTCACCGGACGTTGGGGGCCAGCAAGTTTCTGTAAAAGCCCCCGATCCTGCCAAGATTGGGTACATTTATGACTGGAGCAGCATCTTTGCGAATCCGGCGCAGGAAAAGATGTTCGTCACCCCCTATGCACAAGGGGGCCAAGTTAGCAGCGAACTTGACGACGTAAATGACGAATTGCTTAAAATTTTGAGGGGTTGATAATGGCAGGCTATTACGACGAGATCACTGGGCAATACATCGATACAGGTGATGTAGGTCAGGTATCTGGCCCCTTGGACAATACGTCCGGTACGCGTGCCATTGGGGACTACACCCGTACACAAGTCTTCGATGATGGGTCTACGCTCATCATGGACTTGCAAGGCAATATCGTTGGGTCCACTCCGGCTACAGATAATGCGGTTGCAACTAGCGGTGGTATTGATATAGGGGGGCTTTTAACTCGTCTAGGCACTTCTGCGTTTAATTCCCTGAAAAGTGCATTTACCACTAACGGTAAAACGGATTGGAGCAAAGTTGCCGCCGCTGCTGGGGGTCTTTACGGACTGTCTCAAAGTAACCGCGCCCCACAACAGACTGGGTATCAAGGCAAAATCCCAACGTACTCCATGGTGCGGGAGGCCGTGCCCGGAGCCCAGTACGATCCTAATCGTCGCCCCGGTAGTGGTGGGCAACGCTATTTTTCAAACACAAAATACTCTGCGCCCGGAGAAGCTGCTGAAACTGCACGGGTGGCGGCAAAAGAAGAAGCTGCGGGGCTGGCAACATTAAATCGTGCAAATCCTGCTAGCCAACGGCCCGCTAATCCTACGATGCAAGCAGTCACTAGCGGGGCCGAATCCTCCAATGTGCGCGAAGGGCGTCCCGCTTCTTCCGTTGCCCAGACCATGCCGGTGCCTACTTTCGCCGATGGGGGCATTACTGCACTGGCGCAAGGTCGATATTTAGGTGGCGCAACCGATGGTATGGCTGATAAAATTCCGGCACGAATTGACGGAAAACAGGAGGCCCGGTTGAGTCATGGTGAGTTTGTCATCCCCGCCGATGTGGTCGGTCACCTTGGTAACGGTAACTCCGAGGCTGGCGCACAAAGACTGTACGCCATGATGGACAAGATTCGAAAGGCTCGCACTGGCACTGCCAAGCAGGGCAAGCAAATCAACCCTGATAAATTTTTGCCTGCGTGAGGTAAGTCATGACTACGACCGCAACCGCCGCCACAACCAATTCCACTGCTAATACCGCCAATGCCGCTAATTCGGGGGTAGGTCAGCAAACGGGCACCGAGTCATCACTATCTAACTGGGCAGGTCCGTATGTAACGGACATGCTTGCCAAAGGGCAGGCGCTTGCCGGAAGTGACTATCAAGCCTACACCGGACCGCTTACCGCAGGAGCATCTCCGGTACAGCAAACGGCGTTCCAAGGTATTGCGGGGTTGACTATACCTACTGAGCAGATGAAGGCGTTTACGCCGCAGCAATTTACTGCTGAAGACGCCAGTCGGCTTATGAACCCCTACCTTGAAGCGGCGCTCAATCCTCAGATTGCAGAGGCTCGGCGTCAATCACAAATTCAAAACCTACAGAACCGCACGGCTCTAACTAAAGCGGGCGCTTTCGGTGGCGGTCGCGGTGCGTTGATGGAGTCAGAAGCTCAACGTAATCTGCAAACTAATCTGGCCAACATTACCGGTAGAGGGTACCAGACTGCATACGATCAAGCGATGGCGCAGTTTAACCGAGAGCAAGATTTAGGGCTGTCTGCAACTAAAGCTGCGCAAGATTACGGGCTTGCGGCGTTGCAGAAACAGGCCGATCTCGGCGCACAGCAACGGGCAATTGAGTCCGAAGGTATTGCAGCCGACATTGCTCAGTTCAAGGAAGAACGGGACTTCCCATACAAGCAAGTGCAGTACCAACAGTCGTTGCTGCAAGGATTACCGTTGGCCGCGCAAACATATTCATATTCGCAACCTAGTACGCTTTCAAATATCCTTAACCAATCGGGCGGCCTCATGGATTTGTATGACCGCATCTTTGGTGGTTCTGGCGGTTCTGGCGGTTCTGGCGGCGCCGAAGGGGGTCCGACATTGATTGCTAACCCTGCGACTGAAGGTCAGCCGGGATATGGATGGCGATATTACACAGACGGTACCGCGATTGCGCCGACGGGTGAATACTATTACAAAGGTGAAAAAGTGTGGACACCCCCCGCTGCGACGACTTCTGGTACAGCAACCTCTGGTACAGCAGCCTCTGGTACAGCGACTTCTGGCACAGGCTCTACTACAACTATTCCGGGGTAAACGATGCAAATGCAAGCACCTAACGCGCAGGGACTAGCTGGCTTAATGGCGCAAGGCCGTACCCCCCAGCAGCCACAGCAACCTATGCCTTCTCCTATGAAGGCAAGTCCGATGGCTAGCCTCGGTTCGGTTGAAGATCGCGTCGCGGCCTATCGAGGCAACCCGGCTCCGTTGCAGCAACGGTACGCTATGTCGCAAGACTTGCTTGATCTACTTGCGTTACAAAAGATCAAATCCGAGAAGGAAGCCGCTGCACGTCAGATGCAAATGCAGATGGCCCAGCAGCAAGCCTCTCAAGGTGCGGAAGCCATGACGATTGCGCAACAGCGCGAAAAAGAAGTCATGGACTTGACTAAGAATGAGTTGGCTCAACAGCGTGGCGAGACCGCACAGCAGCAAACCGAGCAACAACAAGACAACATGCAAAAGTTGTTAAGTGGTATTGCCCGTGCGCCCGGAGCGCAAGCTGCTGCGCAACCCAAATTGATGGCGTCGGGGGGTATTGTTGCTTTTGCTAACGGTGGTACTGCCTTAGACCAAGCACGAGAGCGTCGCCGTAACGCACAAGAAGCGCTATATAAGTTTGGGTTTCGTCAACAGCGTAATGATCCCGAAGGATTCAAAGCTGCACAGGCAGAACTTCGTGCAGCCGAAGCTGCGCTTAAAGACGCTGAGAAAGTTTATCAATCTGAAATCTCTGCGGCGGGGCTTGATCGCCCCGTGACACGCCGAGAAGACATTGGGGCTACGGGGCGTTTCCAGCGTGCAGAGGATGCTGCCGCTGCACCTCCGGTATCTGATGTCTACCCGGATGAGGTAATGCGACGTACTGCTGCCGGGATACGTTCACTACCCGAAGCAACTGAGTCTCCGGCAGTATCTGCGGCCCCGCCCCCTGCTGCGCCGACTAGTGAAACACCTACCATTTCGGCTGCTCCGACCGCTCCGACCGCTCCAGCGGCTCCGACTATTCCGGCTGCTCCAGCGGCTCCAGCGGCTCCGGCTGCGCCCACCATGAATGCAGCGTCAATGATCCCCGGGTTACAAGCGTCTATTCAAGCCGATGTCGCACGTGATCCCGAGGCTGCGCAGCGTGCGCAAGAAGAGCGCATCCGTAGAATGTTTGAGTTGAGCCCCGAGCAGCGTGCCGTATACGAGCAAGGTATTGCTCAACGTCAGCGCATGTTTGATGAAGCCTACGATCCTGAACGTCAACGTCGGGAAGGTTTGAAGCGGTTCCTGATTGGGGCCGGGGGTCGTCGCTACGGAGAGTTCGGTGCCGGTGCCGGTGCTGCGATGGCTTATGACGAAGGTCAGCGACAGGCGCGACTTAGGGATTTTGAAGCAACGCAAAAGGCCCGTGAGGGGTTAGTCAGTCTGGAACGCGAAGGTATCAAGCCCGCCATCGAAGGTGGCATTAAAGGGCTAGAGGTTGCTGGCGGGCTGCGCCGCCAAGGTCAGGCATCAGGTGCCAACATCTTTGGCACTGAGTCTACAGCCGCGTCCAGCAAATACACTGCTGACACCAGCCGATATGGTGCGGATGTGCAAGCCGGTACCAGTCGGTATGGTACGGACGTTAAATCACGTGATGAGGCGCTCAACCGTGAGGTTGAGGTGGCTAAAGCCAGAGCACAAGAAGCCGCGAATGCTGTACAGCGTGAGGCGTTGGATTTCTCGCGCATGCAGGGGCACCTCAATACTATTGTGGCTGCTCGCGCTCGTGCAGAGGAGGCCGCTCGTAAGCGTTTTGCATCTCAACTGGAAATGTTGAATATGCAGTTGCAAGCGGCACCGAACGATAAGAAACTAAAAACAGAACGCGACAATCTCCTAACACAGATTGAAGCAGAAGTAGATAAAGTGACTAAGGATTTTGACGACGCCAAAGCGGTAGTTGAATCCCGACTGTACGGCAAGTCTGGTGTAGGTACTGGTGGGTACACTGTTCGCAAGAAAGAAACCAAGTAAGGATGGGCCATGCCGCTGTATGAGATCACCGCACCGGACGGCTCCGTTTATGAGATTGAGGGGCCGGAAGGTGCCTCTCAACAGAGCCTGATCCTCGCCGCCAAGCGGTATGAGCGCGAGCAACGCAGTGCTGAAATTCAGCGACGTTTAGCTGAGGCACGCCAACGTCCCGCCCCTACGCCGGAGACTACGGTTGGCGGTAACGTCAAAGAATTTTTCAAAGGCGTCATCCCCGGTGCAGTTGGTCTTGTCGAAACCGCAGGAACTGGTATCAGTGCGCTCTTGCCGGAAGACACAGAAAAGGCCGCACGCGAGAAGATCAAAGAGATTGCTGGGGTAGCCAAGAAGCCGTTTGAAGCGGCTGAAGGGTACGAAGGCTCCATCGGTCGTCGCCTCGGCGAAGGTATCGGCTCGTTCCTACCCGTCGCTCCGCTGGGCTTGCTCGGTGCGCCCGGTATTGCTGCCGGTGTGGGCGTCGGTGTGGCCGCTGGCGCAGGTGAAGCACGTGAGCGTGCCGAACGAGGTGGAGCATCTACCGACCAGCGAAGCACAGCTACAGCACTGGGCACAATCCCCGGTGCGTTTGATACGGCAATTGACATGGCACTCGCTGCCTTCCCGGGTGGCGCAGGTCGCGCTATCGGGTTTGTCAAACGTGCTCTGATTTCAGGTGGCGTAGAAGGTGCAACAGAGGCCGCACAGGAAGTTGCTCAAAACGCTATTGCAAAAGGGGTGTACAAACCCGGGCAAGAACTTATTGAAGGCGCGGGTGAAGCTGGAGCCACCGGTGCTGGAGTTGGCGTGCTAGCCAGTTTGATTCTGGATATGGCTATTCCGGGGCGTCGTCGCGGCGCTACGCCGTTTGCCGAACCTAAAGGTGCTGCCCCTGAAGGTGCCCCTACTGGGCAACCGCCAGCCGGGCCAACCCCTGAAGCCCCACAAGGTGATTTGTTCCCCAGCGAACTTGCGGAAGCTCGCACCACTGCTGAAGGCATGGTGGGGCCGACTAGGCCAGAACAAGTCACTGAAACAAAACCGATCTCTCTGCGCGGCGTCCCCGACGCAGAGCAAGAAGCCGTGCGTGGGTTGATTCAGGAAAACTTCAAAACCACGCTTGATCCGGTCACAGGCGACTTGCGTGTTGAACCTGAAGATTTCGATGCAGTACGTAAGCTGCTATCTGATTTGGATGTGACCGCACCTGATGTGAAGTCAGAGCGCGATACAAAAACACGTGACCTTGTTGAGGAGTTGGAGACCGCTGATATTCAGCGCATGGTCGAAGACGACAAGTCGGCTGAGTTGCGTACGCTCATTCAAGAGCGGGATGCGGCAATTGCAGAGACAGACAAGCGTGTTGCTGAAGCTCAGAAGAATCGCACCAAAGCGGATCGCATGGCGTTGCTCACACCCGTGGTGGAGTCAACGGTTCCTAATGTCGAAAAGATAGAGCAGAAGTTTGTAAAGAACTTACAAGATGCGGGGTTCACGGACACTACCCCCACTAATCAAGAACGTGCGGTCATAGAGTCTGAGGTAAAGCGCCGCCGTATTAACGGCATCATCGACCGCCTGTTTACGAAAAAACCTGAGCCGACCGAATTTGGTATTGAGCCTTCAGCACCTGCGGAAAACGCAGCGATGGAGTCGCTTATCCCGGAGAAGAAAACTCAACGCCCGCCTGAGCAGCCCAGTCTGCCCGGCATGGGCAAACCCAAAGGTAAAGCTCCCGAGGCGTTTTCTGAAGCAGAGTTGGCGCAGCAGGAAGAGAAGCCGTTTGCCACTAAGTTGACAGCAGATGTGTTGGCACAGACGGGCTTACCCAAGCAGTCCGGGTTCTACAGGCAATTGCTTGACATGGACATGGCTGATCCGGCACAACAGCCGGAAGTGGCTAATATCTTTGCGAAGGTTCGCGCTAATCCGAATGTCACGCAAGGAACGAAGGACGCCATTGAACGTATGGCAATGCAGGCGTTTGGGGGTTTATCTAAACAGCAAGATATGTTCCCGGAGGGTAAGCAACGTGCGAAGACTACTCAGCCTGCGAAAGGGGAACCAAGTGGACAACCAAGAGGACGTGGTGAAGACGCAAGAGATGTCACTGCACGAGATCGAACTGGCGCTGTGCGTGGCAAAGAGAGCGTACGAGAAGGCAAAGGACCGGGGGGACGAGAGCCTACCGTTATTGATACCAAACGAACTGAAGCACCTAAGCCCGCTGGACTGGGAGATCGTGGGGAACCTGTTGCTGACACTGGAAAACGAACAGGCGCTCAGCCAAGTACACTGAAGAAAGAGTCGACCAAAGTCAAGGGGGAGGAGCCCAAAAAAGCCGAGAAGCCCAAGAAGACTGAATCCAAGGGTAACCTCGGTGCGTATGAAGGGCTGACTTCTTCTAATCCTGATCTTGCGTTGGAGTCGCTAGCTCACGACATCTACATGGCCACGTATCCGCAACGGAACGTATCCAAAGAACTGAACGAGATTACCGCCGCGCTGGGGCGTGGTGAGATGCCGTCCATCAAGTTCGGCAAGACCGGCGGTGATGACTTTATCGCTGGCACCGGGGGCAAGTACGCCGAGGCATACTACAACTCCCTGAACGCCGACCAAAAGAAACAACTCCAAAAACGGTTGGAGTATTTCTTCATAACTGCCGAAGCGCAAACGCGCCGGGGTATGGATTGGTTCAACGCCAAGCAAGCCCTTGATAAGGCCGTGCAGGAACAGGTAGACGATAACCCCGAGTTGGCTCGTGAGGCCGTGCGTGTGTTCGCACCTCTGCACCCAGAAGTTATGGATGCGCTCCGCACCGGCAACGCGGCAGATGCGCTTGGCGTTTTGGCAAAATACATGTCAGGTCGAAATGCCAAGATTGCTGAGATGCTTGGTAAAGCGCTGCCCGGCGTCAAAGTTGAATTTGTCAAAGACCTTAAGACTGCTGAAGGACGTCCCTTGGCTGGGGACTACAACCCTGACACCAACACAATCAGGTTAGACGACAAAGAAGGTGCAAACGCCCACGCGTTGCTCCACGAAGCAACACACGCGGCGGTGCTAAAGACGCTTGCCAATACGTCGCACCCGATGACTCGTCAACTCAACGAGTTATTCACAGCCGTTAAAGATTCGCTCGATAGCGCGTACGGTGCAAAGTCAGTAGATGAGTTTGTATCAGAAGCGTTCAGCAATCCTGACTTCCAACAGCGGCTAGCACAGATTAACCCCAAGGGTGAGCCGATCAGTGCACTGCGCCGATTCTTCAACGCCGTGGGTAACATGCTGCGCCGCATGGTGGGGTTGTCACCTAAAGGTTTGGACTCTGCGCTCGACTCGGCTGACGTGTTGATCGGCAACATTCTTGCCCCGGGCATGTCGGCTTTGGGTAACGGCACTCTGTACCAAGCCTCCGTACTGGGTACTGCCAAGGATGTGTTCAAGGCGCTTGATGCCAAGATCATCAAGATGCCCGGTATGGACAATCAGTTTGTTGGGGGCGTCTACGAAGTTTTGCGGGAGAAGATTCCGAATCTCACAAAGATGGTCATCCTCCGCAGCTTGCCGCTAAACGCGCTGACCGAAGTTGCTGCCAAAGACATCCCAATGGCTAAGCAACTTGACACGCTGGAGAAGCAGTGGAACGGCGTGATTGACGAGCGCCGTCGCGCAGTGGATGCCACATATCAGCGTATCCAAAAGTGGATCAAAGGTAACCCCGAGAAAGAAGCACTGCTCAACGACGTAATCGCCAAGTCCACTCGGGAAGAGGTTGACCCCAGCAAGCCCATGAGTGATTACAAAGGGCAGACCTCCAAGAGCGGTGCCGACAAAGAGGCTATCTGGAAAGAACTTCAGCCGAAGTGGACCGCGCTTGAAGGTGAAGGGCAAGCCATATATAACCAGATGCGCGACTCCTACGCCGAGTCCCATGAGAAGTTGCTCGACCTGCTATTCAACCGTATCGACGCGTCGGTGACTGATCCCGAAGAAGCCAAGAACCTGAAGACGGAGATTTACAAACGGCTTTCCATCAAGGGCAAGATTGAGCCTTACTTCCCGTTGATGCGTCAGGGCGACTACTGGGTGACATTCAACGCCAAGGGGCCAGATGGCAACTTGGAGTATTACAAGATGGCATTCAAGACTTCGGTTGAACGTGACCGTGCCATTCGCGCATTGAAGACTGACCCCGATGTCGAAGTAAAGTCGATACAGAAATCGTCACCCGCCAGTAAACGCAACTATAAAAACGCTCCCCCCACTTCGTTCGTGAACAACATTCTGCGGGTGTTGGAAGCCAACAAGGTGGACAGTGCAGTGACCGATGACATCATGCGGGTGTTCCTCGACACGCTGCCCGAGTCTTCGTTTGCACAAGCATTCCGTTCGCGTATGGGTACGCTCGGCTTCGACACCGACGCAACCCAAGTGTTTTACACCAAGTCGATCAGCATGGCACATCAACTGGGCAACCTTGAGTACGGTGCCAAGATGTACAAGTTGCGCGACGAGATGGAGGAACACGTCAACACGAAGGCCAAGACCGAAGAAGCACGGATGTTGTTCGACACGCTCGACCGGCACATCCAAACGATGGTAGCCCCGGACATTGCACCGTGGTCAAAGGTCGCTACATCCACCGCATTCGGCTTCACGCTGGGTTTCAACATCTCCTCTGCTTTGGTCAACACGACTCAGTTGCCCATGGTGGTGATGCCTTACCTTGGCGGTAAGTACGGATTCACCGATGCGAACAAAGCGATTGGTTTCGCAACCCGTGCGTTCTTTGGGAGTGGGCTCAAACGCAAAGCAAAGATGACGGGTTCTGACGAGACGGTCGAACTCAAAGCCGGGTATTCGCTCGACAACTACGACTTTGATGCCAAAGACTTGCCACAGGACATCAAAGACCTGCGCGAACTCGCCGAGATTTCCAGCAAGTACGGCCTCCTCAGTCGCTCCGTAGCTGGTGACATCTTGGAGATGAACAAAGACGACTCGGTGCTGACCCGCATCAACAACTGGTCGGGCTTCATCTTCCATCACGGCGAACGCATGAACCGTCAAGTGTCTCTTATCTCGGCGTACAAGTTGGAACTCGACCGGCTGCGCAAGGATGGTAAGGAGTTGACCACTGAGGATCGTCAGGCGGCGGCACAAGAAGCCATCCGTGTTACGGAACTGCTCAACGGCGGTGCGTCGGCTAACAGTGCACCGCTGCTGGCGAAGAACTCACTCGGCAAGATTGTGTTCATGTATAAACGATACGGCGTGTCGATGTACTACATGCTCTTCAAGACCACACGTGATGCGATGTCAGCCGAAGACCCACAAGTTCGGGCGGCCGCTAAACGTCAGATCGCTGGGGTGTACGCAACCTCCGCGCTGTTGGCAGGGGTGCAGGGCATTCCGATGTTTGGTATTGCTGCTGCCCTGTACAACTTGTTTGGTAAAGAGGACGACGAAGACGACTTTGAGACCGCCGCCCGGAAGTACATGGGTGAGGGCATGTTCAACGGTGCACTCAACTATCTGACTGGCACCGCAGTCGCCAACCGTATCGGTCTGACTGACCTGCTCTTGCACAGCACCGGCTACCGCGACCAAGACAACGCCGTGCTCAGCTTCTTGCAACTGGCAGGTGGCCCAGTCTATGGGGTAGCAGATCGTCTGATGCGTGGTGGCAAGATGGTCATGGACGGCGAAGTCCAGCGTGGCTTGGAACAAGTGATGCCCGCCGCGTTCGGCAACGTGATGAAGGGGTACCGATTCGCAACCGAAGGTGCCAACACCCTGCGCGGCGACCCCATCGTTGGAGACGTTGGCACCGTGCACTCACTGGCCCAAGCGTTCGGTTTCGCCCCTGCCGAGTACACCCGGCAACTTGAGATCAATGCGTCGCTCAAGAACATCGAACGCCGTGTGCTGGAAGATCGCACCAAGTTGCTCCGTAAGTACTACATCGCCATGCGTTCGGGAGACGGGGAAGGTGCACGTGAGAACTTGAAAGACTTGCTGGAGTTGAACCGCAAGCACCCCGGCCTCGTTACACCCGATACGATCCAGCGGTCGATGAAACAGCACATGCGTACTAGCGCGACCATGTATCACGGCATAACGCTAAACAAGTTGATGCGTGGTGAGTTGCTGCGCAACGCCGCCGAGTTTGACGACGGGCTCAATCTCTCCGAAGAATAAAAAACCCCCCGGTTTGTGGCCGGGGGGAGGAGTTACTTCTTGAAGGAGAAACGAGATGACAGGCAACAACTGTCAGGGACGATGCTATCACAGCACCCGCCAAAAGCGAACCCCCCATCTGCCGCCCTCAATCCCAATACGGGAATCCCACACCCAATCGTTGGACTGAGCAATCTGGTGGAACTGCCGTACGCACTCTAGCGTGTTTATACACGGGACGAACACCGACGCCCCGGGCACGAATTTGTCCCATACAACCCGGACAGTCACACCGTCCGGGGCAAGGTCGTCAAGCCGAATCCTGTTTTTGAAACAGCGCGGCGGTTGTAGCCATAACCTGCTCAGTTTCATCGTCCATAAACTCGGTGCAGTCAATTACGAGAACGTCAGCCGGAGGAAGGTTCATCTGGGTACCCTTGGACAACCGCATTTTGCTTTTGGTTGCTTTGGTACGCCCGGTCTTGAGTCCTTCTACAAAGCCGCTGTAGTTAATTTGTTGCTTTCCGCACCATTCTTTAAGCGGCTTTGGCAACAGATACAGTTTCTTAATATCATATTCATACCGCGCTATAAACGAGTTGCCTCGGGGTATAGCATCCGGCACGATCAAATGATCTATGCCGGTCATGGCTTTGCGTGCGTCATCGGTTGACTTGATACGGAGCATGCTTCCGTAGTGCTCAGCCAAGTAGTCGGTCAGGATGCCTTCCACGTCGGCGTTCATCTCCCGCACCATGGTGTGTGCACCTTGCATCGCCTTGACCGCCCACGCCACGATAGGGCCAATTTGCCAATCGATCAGGCCAGCTTTCTTCGCCACCAACAAACCCGTGATGGTGCGAGACACCAACGCCGACCAGAAGCGGTTCTCAGCGGTCAAGCTAGCCGCTTGGTCAATCCTCTGCTGAGTTGTATTAGCAAGTTCCTTGACTGCCTCAAGGTTGGTCATCACGTACTGAAGGTACGGCACCCCAGCGTGACCAAAATTTTCCTTCACGGCGGCAGCGAACGCGTCAGTTTCTGATTTACTGGTGAACTCTAAACGCTCGGCTCGGTGTTCCAGAATTCGCTGGGCCTCCGCTTTGGGGAGTGCTTTGTACAGCGAAATACGTTCGATCATGGATGTGTTGCCAGTGGTGCCAAACAAGGTCTTCCATGGCTTCCCCCTCACACGTTCGACGTTACCTTTTGGCCCCATGCGGTTACGCTGTAGCCCACTGGGAAGTTGATACGCCCAATCTGACAAATCTTGCGGCCTCGTGTTGGTCAACTCGTCCATGTAGCAGACGATGTTCTTGTACACCTCAGCCCGGTTCATCTTGGAATTGAACGTATCGCGCTCTTGCATCATCAGCAGATCAGGGTCGCCCCATATAGACGCTCCGGCCAGCATGCCCGTAGTCTTGCCAAGCCCTGAATCTTTACTGTACAGGTGGAAAGCGGCGGCGTTGATCGGCTGAAATTCCATAAGCACCGCACCAAACGCAAGGCCCACCATGAACTGATGCGGCTCCATGCCCGGGCGCTTATAGAACTTCATGGTCTCCTTCCACCCAGCCAATGTGCCTTTGGGTTGGAAGTAGGGGAACAGTCCAACTGTGGCACCCGACGGTGCGTTAACTTCCACCCGATCTTTGTAGACCATCATGTTGCCGAGCGCGAACGCCGTGCCCGTATCATCTAGCCAACCAAACTGCCGACAGGCTTCTTCAGCCTCGGTCTGAAACTGCAACTCGTTTACCCACTTCATTGTGTACTCCATCAATTCCGTTACGTTTAAGACCGCCACTCCCTGCATGGCAAGACTTTTACGAAACTCGTCCTTAGAACCCACGGCAGTCAGCGGTATCGTGAACTCGCGTACGCCGTCCTTGGGTAAATGCAAACGCATCACAAGCGCCTCGCCCGTTTCCGGGTCTTTGAGTCGGCGCACTACGTAGATGTCATTGAAGTACACCAGCTTGTCTCTGGAGGCTTCCTCATCCACGTTGCCATCTTTGTCCGTGACTTGTTTGCCACGCTTGAACACACCGCCCGTTTTACCTCGAAAGTAGGGCTGCGGGTACTTGGGGATTACGTACTGAATCGGTACCGCATCGATTACCCCAAGCGGTTTCTGCACCACGATGTTGTCAGCCTCATCGGCTTCTTCAACCTCACGGCCAAGACTTATAGGGGACTTGATCTTCTTCCAATGAGAGCATGCGGTGCATACTCCCGGGCGGTATTCGTCAAACCGTTCGCACAGGTACGGGCCTTTGATTAGGCTGGCCTTTTGTTCGGTCACCTCGGCGTTGTACTCCGGGTGCTTATCAGACAGGCGGTGTATCGCCTTACCACCATCAACACAAAACTTAGCAATCGACAGCGCGGCACGCCATAGGGGTTCTGAGGCGGTTGCCTGATTGGTTACTACATCAGCTAACTGCGCACACCCCTTCCCGGCAATCGTCTTCATCATGATGGTTTTGAACCGACTGACGAAGCTGCCAGACAGGGCTTGCATCACCGCATCTGTTTCACGTGGAACATATTTTTTGGGGGCGTTTAAGAAATCCGGGATGTCGTCCCCCAGCAGTGCCGAGAACGCGTCGAAGTCCACCGTCGCCCCCATCTCACCAACCAACACAACTGCACTGGGGGGATCATCTTTGTGGTTGTGAGTACCCGGTATCCGTAACACCCGAGCGGCATCGGCGGTTACCACCGGGTCAGCATTGAGTCCGTTTCGCTTGCACAACCCCTTTAGTTTGTCCGCTACCGGGTGCCATGTTTCACGTGAAACAGGGGCGCTGAGCCGCCAGTACACATGGACGCCACGACCTGAGTTGATCAGGGTGGGGCGTGGTAGCTTTGTTTGTTTACAGAATGTACGCAACGCTGTCAGCGCAGCGGTTTGCGTCGCATATTGTTTTGTCGGCCCACAGTCTAGGTCTAGGAAAAATGCCCTGAGTTGTTTTACGTGACCAGCTTCACGAGACCCCGCCTCGTCAAACGTGCCAAGTGCAAAATACGCATCGAATCCTTCACCGTCCAAGTTGTGAGCCGCATGGATGAGCGCGTCAATGGTGGGGTAGAACTTCT
>Ga0129333_10000616_pt1 | contig 30016 bp, 20 predicted proteins | sample CPB6_08_DNA_FD_94474 | JGI IMG/M metagenome (GOLD analysis project Ga0129333, IMG submission 94474) | Freshwater to marine salinity gradient microbial communities from Chesapeake Bay, USA - CPBay_Sum_0.6_0.8_DNA | ecosystem: Environmental > Aquatic > Marine > Coastal | place: USA: Chesapeake... | reverse complement strand
GACAATGAAAATAAGTAATCATCTATCTCTTTCTGAGGTAACAAGAAGTGAAACTGCAAAGCGAAAGGGTATTAGTAATACACCAACTGCTGAGCATTTAGAGAATTTCAAGATTCTTGCTGAGAATGTATTTGAAAAGATAAGAACTCACTTCGGTGTGCCAATCCATATCAGCTCCGGCTATCGCAGCAAGGAGTTGAATGATGCGATTGGTGGAAGCCAAACAAGTCAGCATAGCAAAGGTCAAGCGATTGACATTGATATGGATGGAAGCAGCAATGGAGTTAGTAACGCTGACGTATACAATTTCATTAAGGACAATCTTGAGTTTGATCAATTGATTTGGGAGTTTGGTACAGATAAGAACCCTGATTGGGTTCACGTTTCTTATGTTAATGGACCTAATAGAAAGCAAAAATTAAAAGCTGTACGAACTAATGGCAAGACTTCTTACGTTAATATTCCTTAGTACCTTACTGTTATCTTGTGTAACGAGAAAGGTAGCTATAACAAAATCACACGTTGAGACACATGTGGATAGTGTTGTAGTAGAAAAGAAGGATAGCGTAGCAGTTCAGCAAAATGCGATTAGTATAAAAGAAGACGTTGAGGAGGTAGAGATAGTACCATTGGATACCACAAAACCAATGGTTATTGGTGGGAAGGAATACATTAATGCAACGGTTAAGATAAAAAAGAAGAAGAAAGAGGTCATTGATACAACAAAAATAACTGTTGTAAAGTCAGAGCAGAAGCAGACGCAGGTTAAGAAAGAGGAGAAGAAGGATACGTTTGTGAAGGCAGTGGATAAAAGGCCGAGTTACTTTAATTTATGGTGGCTATTACTGATACCTTTAGTGGTATGGTTGGTCAGACGCTATCTCTTAAAATGAGTATATTTGTTGAACAATGGCGAAGATAAGTACATACCCGATAATATCGACTCCTACGCTGAACGATCTGTTGATCGGAACAGACGTAGAGAATCTTAATAATACCAAGAACTTTACGATAAGTGAGATCGGTAACCTCATCGGGCAAGACTATGTGCCTTATGTTGGAGCCACCGGTAACGTAAATCTTGGAGCATTTAGTATTGAAGCCGCTGCTTTTATTGTCCCGGGCGGTCTTGCATCACAATTTGTCAAGGCTGATGGATCTCTTGATTCAACATCATACGTTCCATTTGCAAGAACAATTACAATAAACGGGACAACTTATGACCTGTCAGCAGATAGGACATGGGATCTGCCTACAATTGACAGCTTAACCACTACGGGAACGGGTGGAGCTGCTACTTATATTGGTAAAGTTTTAAATATCCCTGTGTATCAATCGCAGGGAAACTACATAACACAGCTTAGTGGTGAAGCAACAGCTTCAGGACCGGGCAACGCTACCGTTACACTTGATAATGCTGCGGTAATTGCCAAGGTTTTGAGTGGATTGAACGTAACAGGCGGTACTGTTGTAGCAACTGATAGCATTTTGCAGGCGTTTGGCAAGGTACAAAACCAAATAAATGGTTTATTTGGCGGCGTTACCTACCAAGGTGTGTGGAATGCGGCTACAAATAACCCGTTTTTGCAGAGTGGTGTAGGTACAAAGGGCTACTACTATGTAGTAAACGTAGCAGGTAACACAAATTTGGACGGTATTACTGATTGGAAAGTCGGTGATTGGGCTATATTTAATGGATCGGCTTGGAATAAGGTAGATAATACTGACGCAGTTGTAAGTGTTAATGGGTATGTTGGGGCAGTTGTCCTTACTTATAGCGATGTTGGTGCTCCTCCGGCCACAAGAACCCTTACTATCAACGGAACAGGCTATGATCTTAGTGCAGATAGGTCATGGACAGTGGGTGATGTGCGTACAGATGGGTCTTATGCCAATCCTTCATGGATTACTTCACTTGCTTGGAGTAAGATTACAGGAACGCCCACTACATTGTCCGGTTATGGCATCACTGATGGCGTATTAAATACTACTACCCTTACAATTAACGGTACAGGGTACGATCTTTCAGCGAATAGGACATGGAATGTAGGTACCGTAACGAGCATTGCTACAAGTGGACCGCTTACAGGTGGAACAATTACCGGTTCGGGTACAATTGGTATCACGCAAGCCGGCCCTACGTCAGATGGTTACCTTAGTGCTGCTGATTGGAACGAGTTTAATGATAAACTTAACGACTTAAGTGCTACTGCTCCCATTACTTATGTGGCAGGAGTGATTGGAATTACGCAATCCGGGGCAAGCTCTAATGGATACTTGAGTTCAACCGATTGGAATACCTTCAATAACAAGCAAGATGCGCTTGTTAATCCTGTTACGGGTACAGGTACAGCTTATGTACTACCTATGTGGAGTGGTGCTACTACTTTAACGAATAGTCCACTTTCGTATGTATCTGACACTTTTACTTTTCAGTACAATAGCGTTACAGGTGGTGTGGTTACGTTTACTAATGGTGGATTAACGCCTTATGCGTACACCATTACGATGAATAACTTTGGATCTCCAAGATCCACTGTTCATAGTTATACTGATGGAGTAGTATCTCAGGTAATTGGAAGCACACAAGTTTCAAAAATATTTTCTAATGGCAACACCATCTTTGGTGATGGCATTAATGACACAGGACATAAGCTAACTATAGAGGGAGACCTTTATATTGAGACAATAGCAAACGCAGCTACTGACACAGATAAGTTCATTGTATCTGATTCAGGGGTTATTAAGTATAGGACAGGTAGTGAGGTGATCAGTGATATTGGTGCTGTTCCAACTACAAGACAGCTTACTATCAATGGGACCTCCTACGACTTGTCCGCAGACAGATCATGGAGCGTAGGCACAGTTACATCAGTAGACATGAGTGTGCCTGCAGGATTTACTATTTCAGGTAATCCTGTGACAGGAGCCGGTACGCTTGCTGTAGCGTTTGCTGCAGGTTATAGCTTGCCTACTAATGCAAGTCAAGGAGAGTGGGATACTGCTTATGATAGAAGTTTGACTTCTGCTGCCGTTACAGGTACAACAACAAAGACATTAACGCTGAATCAGCAGGATGGTGGAACCATTACTGCATCATGGACTGATTACGATACCGCCCCGGTGACAAGTGTGTTCGGAAGGACAGGGGCTGTAGTGGCTCAGTCGGGCGATTATTCAACGACCCTTGTTACCGAGGGCACTAATTTATATTTTACTGACAGCAGAGCTCGCTCTGCCATCAGCCTTACTACTTTAGGTAGTAGTGGTCCTGCAACATACAGCAACCTTACAGGTGTACTTAATATTCCTGACTACGGATCTGTGCTTACAGGATATGTTCCATATACAGGTGCAATACAAGATGTTGACCTTGGAACTTATGGATTGCTTTCTGACTTTGTTAGATTCAATTTATCAAGTAGTAACATTCCTTCTGCTGCAGGAGTTATGTGGTGGGATAATATTGAGGGAACAATTAGACTTTCTCTAAAAGGAAACACTTATAATCTCCCAATTGGAGAGAGTGTTGTGGCGAGAGTACGAAATAGCACGGGTGGTAATTTATCAAGAACAGCGTATCAGGCCGTAAGAGTTGCAGGTGCGCAAGGACAAAGACTTGCCGTTGCATTAGCTCAGGCTAATAATGATCCTAACAGTGCGTCTACTCTTGGATTGGTTTGTGAAGACATATCAACCAATCAGGAAGGCTTTATTGTAAACATTGGTCAGATTATCAATGTAAATACTACAGGTAATCTTCAAGGTGAAACTTGGCTTGATGGTGACGTTCTTTATTTAAGTCCAACCATACCGGGTGCAATTACAAACATAAAGCCGAGTGCCCCTCAGCATACCGTAATTATTGGGTATGTAGAGTATGCTCATGCGAATAACGGTAAGATATATGTAAAGGTGGATAACGGCTACGAGCTCGAGGAGCTCCACGATGTAGCCCCAACTCCTTATATAAACAATGGCGTTCTTTACCGTGATACTGCAACAAATCTTTGGAAGAGTGCAACTATTGCTACGCTTCTTGGATATACTCCGGCTAATCAGGCTATCACTCTTACCATTAATGGTACGAGTTATGACCTGAGCGCTAATAGAACGTGGAACGTAGGTACGGTTACTTCAATTACTGCAGGTTCAGGGCTTGATGGTGGGACAATTACTACGTCAGGCACTATCAGCCACGCAGATACTTCGTCTCAAACAAGCGTTGACAATGCAGGTGGAACTGTAATCCAAGACGTATCTCTTGATACATTTGGTCATGTTACAGGTCTTGCAAGTGTTGACCTTGACCTTAGATATGTTCCTCTTACAAGGACATTAAATGGTCTTGCACTGTCTTCAAATCAGACATTTGCTACCGGAACTACAGGTACTGACTTTAATATTGTAAGTGCAGGTACTGTACATACGTTTAATATTCCTGATGCGTCAGCTTCAGCAAGAGGATTTATCAATGCTACCACTCAAACAATAGGTGGCGCAAAGACATTTGCAAACTCAGTTACAGCTCCTGCGTATTATTTGACAAACATGGGAGCAGGTAGCGGTGCTTTGTATTATAATACTGCAGAAACAAGGGTTACACTTGCTAACTACAATGTAGGTGGTAAGATAATGTTTGAGGTGAATGGTGGTAACTACACCATGTCACTAAATTCTGACTTAAGCATTCAGCTTATTGGATATACTACCAATGGTATTCTTAAAACTTCAGGTTCAAACGGTACCTTAATAGTTGACACCACAGCTTATACGCCTCAGTCAAGAACACTTACCATTAACGGTACTGCTTATGACTTGAGTGCAGATAGAACTTGGAGTGTTGGTACAGTGACTTCAGTAGATATGAGTGTACCTACAGGTTTTGCAATCGGTGGCAATCCAATCACATCGAGTGGTACACTTGCGCTTACTTTTGCTTCAGGATATAGCCTCCCAACAAATGCTGTTCAAGCTGAATGGGATGAGGCGTATGATAATCGAATTACATCTCTGACAACTACAGGTACTTCGGGTGCAGCTACGTTGGTGTCCAACGTGCTGAATATTCCTCAGTATCAAGCTCAGGGTAACTATATTACTTCACTGACGGGTGAAGCCACAGCGAGTGGTCCGGGCGCAGCAAGTGTCACGCTCAGTAACTCTGCTGTCACAGGTAAAGTCCTTACAGGTCTTACTGTTACCGGCACGACAATATCTTCTACTGACAGTATACTTACTGCTTTAGGAAAGCTACAAGGACAAGTAAATGACTTAATTGGTGGGTTGCAGTATCAAGGTACTTGGAACGCATCAACGAATAGCCCTACTATTACTTCAGGTGTTGGTACCGATGGGTACTTCTACATTGTAAGTGTAGCAGGTAATACAACTATTGATGGTATTAGTGGATGGCAGGTAGGGGATTGGATTGTGTTTCACGGGTCTGCTTGGCAGAAGGTAGACAATACTGAGTCTGTTACATCTGTAAATGGATTTACCGGTGCAGTAAACCTTACTACAACCAACATTTCAGAAGGTACAAACCTTTATTTTACAGATAGTAGAGCACGCTCTGCTATTAGCTTAACGACCACCGGCTCAAGCGGAGCTGCTACTTACAGCAATTTAACAGGTGTTCTTAATGTACCTCAATATACTCTTGCAGGGCTTGGCGGTGTTCCTGATACAAGGACTTTAACTATTAATGGTACAGCTTATGACCTTGCTGCCAACAGAAGTTGGAGTGTAGGTACGGTTACAAGCGTTGCTACTTCAGGTCCAATTACCGGAGGGACTATTACAAGCACAGGTACTATAGGGATTACGCAGTCCGGCACCTCGTCAGATGGATACTTGTCGAGCACCGATTGGAACACTTTCAATAATAAGCAGGCTACAATAACGCTGACTACTACAGGCAATAGTGGCTCTTCAACTTTTGTATCGAATACGCTGAACATACCTAACTATACGTTGAGTGGTTTGGGCGGTGTTCCGGATACAAGGACTATCACTATTAATGGACTTAGTCAAGACCTTAGCGTTAACCGCACTTGGTCAGTAGGAACTGTTACTTCAATAACATTTAGCGGCCCGTTAACGGGCGGCACTATCACAGGCTCAGGTACAGTTGGAATCCTTCAGTCAAGTGGGTCACAGGATGGTTACTTAAGCTCAACGGATTGGACTACATTTAATAACAAGCAGAGCTCTATTTCAGTTACGGCTCCGATTACGCTTGTTGGAACGACAATTGCTATCACGCAATCAGGTGCAAGTTCAAATGGATATTTGAGCTCTACCGATTGGACGACTTTCAATAATAAGCAGAACGCTATCACGCTGACTACAACAGGTACGTCAGGTGCTGCCACTTTAGTAGGAGCTACCTTAAATATCCCTCAGTATCAGAGCGTGTTAACCAATCCTGTTACCGGTACAGGTACGACAAATTATTTGTCGAAGTTTACCGGAGCAAGTGCGATTGGAGATAGTTTACTTTATGATAATGGATCAGCAATAGGATTGGGCACAGCAACTATTAATGCAGCAGCGTTATTCCAAATGGATAGCACTACAAAAGGGTTCTTGCCTCCACGTATGACACAGGCTCAGCGTACTGCAATAGCAACTGTACCTGAAGGGTTGATAGTTTATCAGACAAATGGAGTAATTGGTTTGTATATTTACGCTAACGGAACTTGGCGTTCACTCACAATGGTATAAGATATGGCAAATTTAGCTACGATAAGTAATAACATATTAGCAGATAGTGGTATTGACCCGATAAACCTCATTGTAGGAACGGGAACGGTTAACTATATACCAAAGTTTACAGGAGAGGACACTATTGCTGTATCTCAGATTACTGACAATGGAACAACCGTTAGCATAGGAAACGCTTCTGCGGCAAATACCACATTAGCTATTAAAGGTGATTGGGTAAGTGGCTATGGTACCGTAAGGGCTTATCCTGTAACTGCAATGGCTTCAGGGGGTTCTGCAGGGTATACTATTTTTGATAGCAATGGAACAACAAGATTGGCATTTTTTGCAGTAAATTCTTCTCGTGTTGAATTATGGGGTCAGCAAAATACATCAATGATTTTTGCTACTAATAATAGCGAGAAGATGTACTTGACTGCAGGGGGGAATCTTGGGATAAACCAAAGTAATCCGGGAGCTAAGCTTGAAATATATCCCGGTTCAATATCAGCAAGTGCAAGTCAAGAAATAATAAGATTAGACGTTCCCGGTAGCGATATATTTTCTGCAGCTACAGGGTATATTAACTTTAGAGGGTTTGACGTTTCAAATGGGACACAAAGAGATGTTGCTTATATTGGTGCTCAGTTAGTTCCTAATACAGGTTCTACTCCTTCTATGGGAGCAAATCTTGTTTTTAGTACTTGTGCAGATGGGGTATCTCAAACTCCTCAGCAAAGATTAATTATTACTTCAAATGGATTGGTTGGAATAAACACTTCTCCATTAACGCTTTTAGATATAGGAACAGGAGCAAGCAATGCTTTAGGTATAGGCAATGTTTCTACAACTATATCAAGTGGAGATTTACTTGGGGCAATATCATTTATATCAAGGGATACATCTACTTATTCAAGCGGAGGTGTTGCAGGTATTAGGTCTTATGCAACTGCTACATATAATACAGGTAACGTATCTGCAGACCTAAGATTTTACGTAAGTAATAGTCTTCAAAACACAACCGCTTCTGTCTTATTTGGTACAGAACGTATGCGCTTAAAGCAGGATGGTGTATTGAATTTAAGTGCTTATGGTGCAGGTTCTATTACAGGTACTCGTGCTTATGATTTAGCGGTAGACTCTTCGGGTAATATTATTGAGGTTGCAGTTGGAGCAGGTACTGTTACAGGTAGTGGTACAACAAACTATATAACAAAATGGAGTGGTTCAAGCTCTGTGACAAATAGTGGGATTACAGACGATGGTACTACTATAACTACGGCTGAAGCTCTTTATTTGACCGGTACATCAGGGTATAATATCACTTCCAATTCAGATATTATAATGGCTAATGCCAAGCCTGTGAGAGGATATACAACAGGCGGTAGTGGATGGAGATTGATTTCAATTGAAAATGACAACAAGATTTACATTGCCGGTAATGGTGGCGACATCATTATGAATGGTGGTGGGAATCTTGGCGTGGGAACTACCACTCCAACGTCTACTTCAAATCAAGGTATTGAGATATTTGATGATAGTAATGGTGGTACGCTTTCTCTTTCAAGAAATGCAGGAAATCAAAGGGGTATAGTAAGGTTTGGTAGAAATAATGGAGGAAGTTTTCAGACGGCTGCAAGAATAACAGGTGATTCAACTGCAGGCTCAGGAGCTTCAGGTAATCTATATTTTGAAACTGCAAACAGTGCAGGTGCTCAAGTATATAGGATGATAATGTTGTCTTCAGGACGCATAGCCATCAATGATACATCAGCAAACGGTCAGCTTCAGATTACAGGAGGTCACATAGGGGGCTACGGTATTCTTAATATCAATTCGGCTGACGCTGCAATTATTGCTTTAGACTCAAGTACAACTTATGATGTAAGAATAAGGCTTAAGTATCAGGGGAATGATAAGTGGTTTGCAGGAATGGCACCTGCAGGTGATGATTATACTCTTGAATCTGCAAGTGGTACAAGATTTTCAATAACACAAGCAGGAGCTGCAACTTTTAGCTCTTCTGTTACTGCAAATTCGTTTATAAAATCAGGAGGAACATCTGCACAATATTTAAAAGCTGATGGTTCTGTTTCTACACTTACTAATCCTGTTACAGGTACAGGAGTAACACAAGGTGTTGCTTATTGGTCAAGTACTTCTGAGATAACTGCTGAGTCTGATTTTTCATACGATGCAGCTAACAATAGAGTTCGTATTAATAGTAATGCTTGGGATACCGCAGGAGCAGAAGCTAAGCTTATAGTAAGTGGTGTGTTGTCTGCAGGCTCGTCAGCAGTTGCACAGTTTAATGGCTTTATAAGGATTAAAGACCAATTGCTTATTCATAATGGAGCAAACACTGCTCAAGACGCATATATACAAGCAGTAGGTCAAGGTGTTTTAACGGTAGGTAATACCCTTTTAATTAATACCACTACAAATGTAAGTGGCTTCAATCTTCAGATAGACGGAAATACATATATTGGTTCTAAACTTTCTGTTGGAACTACATATAATGGTTTCACAGCTAATATAGCAGGTATAACATATATTATTGGTGGTAGTGTTTGGACCCAAAATGGTTATGGATATACAAACTCAGGCTCTACTAATACAGGAATGTTTCCTGATAGTGGTCATAATATTGATTTTAAAAGTAATAATGCAAGTGCTTTATACATCAACAGCACGAGAAATGTTGGGATTGGTACTACCCCGGATTCATGGTCAAGTAGTTGGAGAGCACTACAAGTTGGGGCAGGTAGTGCTATTGCTTGGACAGGAGCAGGTGCAAATGATTTTAGTTTTAGTACTAATTCATTTTTTGACTCATCAGACAATAGGTGGGAATATCGCTCTACAGGTGATGGCGCTGCAAGATATTCAATGACGGCTCTTACAGGTCAGCATCGTTGGTTTACTGCTCCTATTGGAACGGCAGGTGCAGCTATATCTTTTACTCAAGTAATGACATTGTTTGAAAATGGGGATTTAGCTGTTGGCGCAACAAGTAGCAATAATAGCAAGTTAAGAGTTGTTGCTGATTGGATTAGTGGATACAGTACAGTGGGGGTTCAAGGCGCATCTGCTAATCAAGCAGGATACGGACTATACAACATAGCAGGCACCCGTGTAGGTGTTTGGGCATATACAGGCTCTGTCATTTATTTCGAGACTGAGACAAGTGGTATTAATATGAACTTTAATCCTGCAGGTATTACGAGCATGACTCTTCATGGTGACGGGAATGTGAGCATTGGTAGAAATACTTCAGGTGTTACTCAGTCAGACATTTATCTTATTCCATCAAGCGCTAATTCTCAACTTTACTTTGGTAGATTAAGTAGCACCAATGATGACAACACTAAAGTGTATTTCCAAAATAGAGTAGGAACTGCTGCTATGTTTGTTAATACAGGAGGCCAACAAGTTGGTATTAGAACTACTTCTCCTCAGCGTAGCTTACACCTTGCAGCAGGAGGATACTTTTTATTAGGAGGTAATCTTTATAATTCATATACCTCTGATGGATTATGGGGTGCAACAGCTACACCAAACTTTATACAAACAACTGCTTATGGTGGAACTTATTCTTTTAATGGTGGTGGAGGATTAGTGTTGGGTTATGAAGATAATGGAGCAGGATTATATTCTCCTGCGTATGGGTTTGAAGTAAAAAGTACTGACGGCATTCCTGTAGCAGGAAGAGTTGTTCGTTCTATAGTAATGAAGGATATTGATAGGAATACGTTTCCTCTTATCATTTATAATAATGGTAAGACGTTTATGGGAGAAGGTGCAGGTTATGGAAGACTTGATGTGTCAACATCTACAAACGAAGCGATATGTGTTGGAGTAAACTCTAATACTGTATCAAGTGGTGATTTAATTGGTGCTTTATCTTTCGTTTCAAGAGATGGCTCTACTTACTCTGCAGGTGGAGTTGCTAATATCCGTTCTTACGCTACAGCTACATATAATACAGGTAACGTATCTGCAGACCTTCGCTTTTACGTTAGTGAATCTCTTCAAAATACAGGTAATGTTCCGCTATTTGGAACAGAGAGAATGCGTATACACTCAAACGGAAGAGTTGCTGTTGGGGATTCAGTTGAAACTGCTAATGGAATACTACAAGTAAGAGGAGCTCACGTTAGTGGGTATGGTCTCATCAACATGAACTCAACCGATTCTTGTATTTTATCTATGGATTCAAGCGGAAGCTATGACATAAGAGTAAGGTACAAATATAATGGGGGGGATAAATGGTATGTAGGGATGAGGCTTGGAGATGACTATGAAATTAGAAATTCTACAGATGCTCTTGCTGTAAAAGTTAATCAGTCGGCAGATATATTTATGCCTAATAGGCTTCAAGTAGGGTCTACCGGAGGATTTTCTTCAAGCTCTGCAAAGTTTTTAGTAGGTGATATTATATCTTCAGGCTCAGGAGCAATTGCTCAATTCAATGGATTCCTAAGAATTAGAAGTCAATTAATAATACACAGAGATTCAAACACTGCCCAAGAAACATACCTTGAATGTACAGGAAATGCGGCTCTTACAACAGGAGGATCTATTACTGCAACATCTTTCTTTGAATCATCTGATATTAGACTGAAATCAAACATAAATGACTTCTCAATTGATGTAACTTCAATCAAGGCTAAGATATACGAGAAAGACGGAAAGGTTGAGATTGGATATTTGGCTCAAGATGTAGAGGGTATTTTAGATAGTGCAATTTCAAAGAGGGAAAATGGTTATTTAGATTTATCTTACAGACAAGTACATACAGCAAAAATTGCTGCGCTCGAACAAAGAATTAAAGAATTAGAAGAACAACTTAAAAACAAATAAAATGGCAATTATCTACAATTGGTTGGTATCCTCAATGGAAGAATATCCAACAACACCTGACGGACTTGATGACGTTGTATTCGTTGTGAATTGGAGACGTAATGCTGTAGAGCAAATTGATGACAAGCTTTACACGGCAGATACATTTGGACGACTTCCTGTTCCTGCTCCATCTCCTGAAGACTTTACACCATACCCCGACCTTACTTTTGAGCAAGTGTGCGGATGGCTTGAAGCAGGTCTTGATACAGCAGAGATTGATGCAGGTCTTGCAGCTCAAATTGAAAAATTAATTAACCCAACTGTTGTATCGCTTCCATTACCATGGGCGACACCTCCAACTCCTCCAAATCCTGAGATATAATGGCTTGGATAGATGTAGCAAATAATCAGACGGTATCGTTTAATAACCTGCAAAGCGCTGTGAATAACGGTGTCTTTACAGCTAAGACTTCTATACCGGCAAGCAACGAGCAGATTACTAAGGCTAATGCTGATACTTACGTAAACATTAACACGTCTTACGGACCGTATGCAGCAAAAGCAAGCAATCAGCTTGTTGTGAAATCTGATTTGCAGGCTGTCATCACTTCATACGCACATACCATCTACTATTACACTACGTGTTATTTCGATGGCTTCTATATCGAACAGGGAGCTTCTTCTGCAGATATAGCATGTAGTTCAAACGCTTATTCAATTACACTATATAGTACTGACTTTGCACTTGGCAATGGGTCTATTCTTTATTATGATAGTGCTCTTAATTCGCCTTGGTATAGCGATACTGCGTGTGGAGGAAGTGCAGGATACTTTAAAGTTGGAGACTACTCATTTAGGTATTACAATATAGGAATAGAAGACCCTTGGCAGATTCAAGACTATACGCTTTGTGCAGGTCAGACATCTTACGCATTTACTAACTGCGGTATAAGTAACTCAAGTATTTCAGGAGCTTGTTCTGATGCCGGTACTAATCCGAAAACACTTTACTCGGAATGTTCTACATTATCTGCAGGATGCTCACTACACTTTAATTCAAACCTAACTAATCCTGTAACAGAACTATACGTTTTTGCTCAAGCAAGTTGGGACATGGATGGTTATGGCATAATTTCAAATTATTCATCAGTTCAATGTTAAAATAAAATGGGAACAATTAATTCTTACTCCACAGATGGCAACGTAACGTACAATGATAAGCTAATTGGTACGGATGCTGAAGATCAGAACAAAACAAAGAACTTCACCATTGGTGATATTCTTGCCTTACCATTACCAAGCGTTCCTGTTTACGCAAATAATGCAGCAGCTATTGCCGCAGGATTGGTAGCCGGGAATGTTTATCGCATAACAGGTACTGATTATCTCGGTGTAGTTCACTAACTTTACAATTAAATTAAATCAAATTGAATGGACATAAGGAAAATATCGGTAGGGCCCGACTACAAGGGAGGTGCAATGCACTACCTTGTTGGTCAGAAGGTTCTTAATGATACATACGAGATACACCTCATAAAGTTTGAACCACAAGTAGGTTCAATTAGAATTTATATTATAAACGAAAAGCAGGAGGTGCTATTGTGGAAGGAGTTCAACCACACTATTCCTTTTGCCATCGAATATAATATAAACTACTGATGCAGTCTCTATTCAACTTTATTGTAAAGCCACAAGAAGGAACAAGGTATTCCAACACCAAGCAGGTGGGTGGCATCGACTTAATTATAAACACTTCTGAAGAGGACCACAAGTTCTCTAACCGCTATGCTATAGTGGAAGAGGTCCCCTATAAATATGACGGACCTATTAAGAAAGGTGACACCCTTCTTGTGCATCATAACGTATTCAAGTTTTATAACGACATGAGAGGCCGGCAGAAAAGCGGTCGCTCTTTCTTTCGTGATGACGTGTTCTTAATTGATCCCGATCAATTCTTTCTATATAAACAAGATGGCAAGTGGCATACCTATGACAGGTACTGCTTTGTAAAGCCAATCCCTGCTACTGAATCCTACATCAAAAAGCCATTTACCCATGAGCCTCTTATGGGAGAGATGGTATACCCTAACGCATATCTTGTTTCACAAGGTGTAGATCAGGGCGACAAGGTTTGTTTCAAGCCTGATAGTGAGTATGAGTTTGAGGTAGATGGTGAGAAGCTGTATAGAATGTATGATCATCAAATAACGATTGTGCTATGAAAGATGTAAAAGAACTTAAGACCGATATAATTGCTGCAGGATACCGGGCAGTTGAGCAGCTCATCAAGGTGGCTAAGGAAGATATTATCAAGCCGGATCCTGATGATGAGCTTGCGGCAGACAGGCTGAAGAACGCAGCCGCTACTAAAAAGCTCGCCATCTTCGATGCTTTTGAGATTTTAAATAGAATAGAGGCAGAGCGAGAAGGACTCGAGATGCTTGAAAACGGAGTAAACAGAACAGATACAAAACAAGGATTTGCAGAACGAAGGTCTATATCGGGTCGTTAAAGACCATGTGCCACAGAATGCCATATCAAAAAAGAACGGAGTACGGTCTTGGAAGTATGGGTATAACGAGCAGTACGATATGGTGGTTATCTCCAAGACAGGACAGATTGGAGAGATCATAAATATCGAAGGGCTAATTATTGCCCTACCGGCAGTACCAAAGGAGTGTTATAGCAGAGACTCAATTTCTGCTGAGCAGTATTGGGAGCGCAGGGATTTACCAAAAGAACTATCTAAGATTCAGTCTATCTTCCAATGGAACGAGATGCCTGCCGAGTTTAAGAACCGGTGGGTGGATTACATTGAGCAGGAGTTCGACTATCGTGAAAATGGCTTTTGGTTTATGAATAATGGTAAGTCATGCTATGTCACCGGATCTCACTACATGTACTTACAATGGTCAAGTATTGACGTAGGCTATCCCGATTTCAGGGAGGCCAACAGGATATTCTTTATATTTGGGAGGTATGCAGGGCAGACCCAAGGTGCTTTGGTATGATATACCTAAAGATCAGACGTTCAGGCTTTTCCTTTATGTCTTCCTCAGAGTGCGTTAATTTAGCCACTCTTGCCCGGGACTCAAGGATAGGTATCCTGTCTAAGACGGGTGCGGACGCCAAGAAGATGTTCACAGACAAGGTGGTGCCGATCAATAGCAGGCTGCCATTCTTCTTCCGGCCGATCATGGATGGTATGGACAAGCCTAAGACTGAGCTTGCCTACAGAGTACCGGCTTCAAAGATCACTAAGAAGAACATGACCAACACTGCCGAAGGCAGCGGGGTCGATGGTCTCGACACCACGATAGATTGGAAGAACACTGAGGAGAACTCTTATGACGGTGAAAAGCTACTGTTTCTTGCGCACGATGAGAGCGCAAAGTGGGTAAAGCCAAACAATATCCTGAACAATTGGAGGGTAACAAAGACCTGTCTTAGGGTTGGTAGCAAGATTGTGGGCAAGTGTATGATGGGGTCTACCTCAAACGCTCTAAGCAAAGGGGGAGATAACTATAAGAAATTGTACGAGGATTCGTCCGTAAATAATCGGAACGCTAACGGGCAGACTAAAAGCGGACTCTATTCCCTATTTATTCCTATGGAATGGAACATGGAAGGGTTCATTGATATATACGGTATGCCGGTATTTAGAAAGCCGACAGAGCCTATTCGTGGTGTAGATGGGGGGATGATTACCAACGGAGCCATAGACTATTGGGAGGCTGAGGTTGAATCACTTAAGAGTGATGCCGATGCGCTGAATGAGTTCTATCGTCAGTTTCCTCGCACTGAAAGCCATGCTTTTCGTGACGAGAGCAAGTCTGCTATATTCAACCTGACCAAGATATACCAACAGATTGACTATAATGATTCTCAGATTCCTGAGCATACCTATACACGTGGTACCTTTCATTGGAAGGACGGGGAAAAGGATACCAAGGTGGTATGGACCCCGGACCAAAGAGGCCGGTTCCTTGTGAGTTGGTTTCCACCACCTAATATTCAGAACAATGTGGCTACAAGGAATGGGGTAAAGTACCCCGGGAACGAGCATCTTGGATCATTTGGCTGTGACCCATACGATATATCGGCAGTGGTTGGAGGTAGAGGATCTAACGGATCGCTACATGGGATGACCAAATACCACATGGATGACGCCCCGGTTAGTCAGTTTTTCTTAGAATACATAGCAAGACCTCAGACGGCTGAGATATTTTTTGAGGACGTTTTAATGGCTTGCGTGTTTTATGGGATGCCGGTGCTTGCCGAGAACAACAAGCCTCGTTTGTTGTACCACTTTAAGAACAGAGGGTATCGTGCGTTTTCAATGAACCGACCTGACAGGATACTCAATAAGTTGAGTAAAACTGAAAGGGAGCTTGGTGGTATACCGAACTCTTCGGAGGAAGTAAAGCAAGCTCATGCTTCGGCAATTGAAACATACATAGAAAAATACATCGGTATTGACCTAACCGGAACCTATAGAGATCCGGATGAAATGGGTGCAATGCCGTTCATAAGGACTCTTGAAGATTGGGCAAAATTTGATATTAATGACAGAACTAAGCATGATGCTTCTATTAGTTCAGGTTTAGCTATTATGGCAAACCAAAAACATGTATATTTACCTGAGAAAAAAGAGTCGAAAATTAGTATTAATTTCGCAAGGTACACTAATGGTGGAACACTAAGTGAACTTATTAAATGAAAGATGTAGTAGTTAACATATCCGCAACAGGCTTTCCGGGTCAGTTTGTAACTGATGCAGAGAAAGCTTCCGATGCGTTTGGTCTACAGGTAGGTCAAGCGATTCAATACGAGTGGTTTCGCAAAGATGGTAATCAATGCAGATATTACAGTCAATGGCGTGATTTCCATAGACTGAGATTATATGCTCGTGGTGAACAGTCTGTGCAGAAGTATAAAAATGAACTTGCAATAGACGGAGATTTGTCATATCTAAATTTAGATTGGACGCCTGTACCTATTTTACCAAAGTTTGTAGACATTGTTGTGAATGGTATGTCAGATCGCTTGTTCAAAGTGAAAGCATACGCACAAGATGCAATGTCACAATCAAAGCGCAGCAAGTACCAAGATATGATCGAGGGACAGATGGCTGCGAAAGATGTGCTTACTACTATTCAACAAGAAACAGGTGCCAATCCATTTATGATGGACCCTGATGAACTTCCTGAAACTGACGAAGAATTATCACTATATATGCAGCTTAATTATAAGCCTGCAATTGAGATTGCTGAAGAAGAAGCGATCAATACACTATTTGATGAGAATCATTATCAAGATACACGTAAGCGTATTGACTACGATATTACTGTACTTGGTATTGGTTGTGCAAAGCACGAGTTCCTTCCCGGAGCCGGTGTTCAAATTTCGTATGTAGATCCTGCAAATATTGTATATAGCTATACAGAAGATCCATTCTTTCAGGATTGTTTTTATTGGGGAGAAATTAAAACGCTTCCAATTACAGAGTTGTTGAAGATTGATCCAACACTTACACGTGAGCAGTTGCAAGAAATATCTATGTACTCTCAGAGTTGGTATGACTACTACAACGTAGCACGTTTTTATGAGAACAGTTTGTTCTATCGTGATACAGCAACACTTCTTTATTTCAACTATAAGAGCACCAAGAAAATTGTTTACAAGAAAAAAATTCTTGATGGTGGTGGAACAAGAATGATTGAGAAAGATGATCAGTTCAACCCTCCTTATGAAATGATGGAGGAAGGAAAGTTTGAAAAAATAGAAAAGACTATTGACGTATGGTATGAAGGTGTGATGGTTATGGGTACTAACATCTTGCTTAAATGGAAGATGTCAGAGAACATGGTAAGACCAAAGTCAACATCTCAACATGCGTTACCAAATTATATAGCGGTTGCACCAAGAATGTACAAAGGGGTTATTGAATCTCTTGTACGTAGAATGGTTCCATTCGCTGACTTAATTCAACTTACTCACTTAAAGCTTCAGCAGGTTATTGCTCGTACTGTTCCTGATGGTGTATTCATTGATGCCGATGGTCTCAATGAAGTAGACTTGGGTACAGGTCAGGCATACAATCCTGAAGATGCGTTGCGTCTTTACTTCCAAACGGGTAGCGTCATCGGACGTAGTTATACTCAAGAGGGAGATTTCAACAATGCAAGAATACCTATTCAGCAGCTTACCTCTAATTCGGGGGCTTCTAAAACACAGATGCTGATAGCAAACTACAATCACTACCTTGATATGATCAGGTCGGTAACCGGTCTGAATGAAGTAAGAGATGGCTCAACGCCTGATCCAAACGCATTGGTAGGGGTCCAAAAGCTCGCTGCACTTAACTCTAATACGGCTACACGCCACATTCTCGAAGGAGGCTTATTTATTTATAGGTCGCTTGCTGAGGCCCTTACCTACCGTGTTGCAGATATTTTGGAATACGCAGACTTTAAAGATGATTTCGCTAATAAGATAGGCAAGTACAATGTATCCTTACTCAATGAGATTAAGGATTTGTACATATATGACTTTGGTATATTTATCGAGGTATCTCCGGATGAAGAGCAGAAAGCTCAGCTTGAGGCCAACATTCAAATGGCCCTGTCTAAGGGAGACATCAACCTTGAGGATGCCATCGACATCAGGGAAATCAAGAATATAAAGCTTGCTAATCAGTTACTTAAGGTTAAACGTGTAAAGAAACAAGACCGACAGGAGAAGATGGAGATGCAGAAGCAGGCCATGATGGCTCAGCAACAACTTCAATCTCAGCAGATGGCGGCACAAACGGCTATGCAAAAGATTCAGCTTGAGTCTCAGGCCAAGATGCAGCTTAAGCAAGCCGAGGTAGCTTTCGATATTGAGAAGCTAAGAGCTGAGGCTGAGATGAAGCGAATGCTCATGAACGAGGAGTTCCAATACCAAATGCAGTTAGGTGGTCTTAAGGAGACCGCTATAATGAGCAGGGAGGATATGAAGGAGAAAGAGAAGGCAAGAAGGATTAGTCAGCAAAATACGGAGCAATCCAAGCTGATTAACCAAAGAAAGAACAACCTTCCTCCTATGAACTTCGAGTCTAACGAGGACACGCTTGACGGGTTTGATTTAGCAGAATTTGAACCTCGATAGGAAATATAGTTTTTTTGTATAAATTTGTATCAAATTAAATCTAATTAAATGGAAATCAAAGTAAGAGCTCTTGACTCATCAGAAGGTAAAAGCATACAGGAAGTTGAAAAAGAACTTCTTGAAAAGCATGAGAAGGAAATGAACGGTGAACAGACGAACGATATAAAAATCGACACGTCAAACCTTGAAACTTCTACAGAACAAACCAAAGAAGATGAGCCTGAACTAACAGAAGAACAAGTTCTTTCATATATTGGAAAACGCTATAATAAGCAGATAAACTCTTTTGATGAGTTGGTATCAGAACGACAAGAGTCTGATCCTCTCCCTGAAGACGTAGCTGCTTATATGAAATTTAAGAAGGAGACAGGCCGTGGGTTTGATGACTTTATTAAGGTCAACAAGGACTACGATGAAATGGAGCCTGATCAAGTTCTTCGTGAATATCTTGCTTCTACACAGAAGGGTCTTGACAAAGAAGACATTGATGTGTTAATGGAGGACTACTCGTACGATGAAGACATTGATGATGAGTCTAAAATTAAGAAGATAAAGATCGCACGTAAAAAGGCTATTGCGGAAGCCAAGAATTACTTCAACGAACAGAAGGAGAAGTACAAACTGCCTCTTGAGTCAAGAGCAAATGGTTTGTCTCCCGAAGAGAATGAGGAGTATGAGGCATACCGTCAATATACACAGCAGGCAAAAACCCTGAATGAAGAAAACAACCGGAAGCGTAAGTGGTTTGACCAAAAGTCTGACGAAGTCTTTAGTAAAGAGTTCAAAGGTTTTGAGTTCAACATTGACGACAAGAAGATTTTGTTTTCTCCCGGTTCTGCGTCAGAATTAAAAAAGGTTCAATCAACACCAACAAACTTTATTAATAAGTTTTTGGATGATCAGGGCTTGATTAAGGATGCAGCAGGATACCATAGGGCTTTGTCAATTGCAATGAACCCCGATCGGTTTGCCAAGTTCTTTTACGAACAAGGACAAGCTGATGCAACAGATGATGTAATGCGCAAGACTAAAAATATAAATATGTCAGAGCGTAGAGCACCTGAAGTTGTAAATAAGGGGGGAGTGCAGGTGAAAGCGGTCGCACCGGATTCCGGCAGGAGTCTCAAAATCCGCAGCATTAAAAAAATCTAAAATTTAAAATTTACAAAAATGGCAGTTTTACCTTCACCGGGTTATCAGCTTCAGCCAAGTGCGGAGCAGGTGCCCCTTTCGACAAACTATATTACCAACTTTAACTTCTTGAATCAGTATCTTCCTGATACTTACGAGAAGGAGTTCGAGCGTTATGGTAATCGCACTATCGCATCTTTCCTTCGTATGGTAGGTGCTGAAATGCCTTCTAACTCAGACATGATTAAGTGGGCTGAACAAGGACGTCTTCACACTAAATATGTGAACTGCGACTCTTCTGCGGCTGCTGCTGCAGATTCTGCTACCATCACTGTAAGCGATGCTAACGTAAGTGGTATTGCTATCCGTGCCGGTCAGACTGTATTTATTTCTGACAACGCTACAGGTCTTTCTAACAAGGGTATCGTTACTGCTGTGAACACCACTGCAGGTACTTTCGATGTTGCTTACTACGAAGCCGGTGGTCAAACTTTCTCAGGCACAGCCGTTCTTTCTGTATGGATCTACGGTTCTGAGTTCAAGAAAGGAACTGTTGGAATGATCGGTTCTTTGGAAGCAGAAGATGAGATCTTCGACAACTCTCCAATCATCATCAAGGACAAATACGCTGTAAGCGGTTCTGACATGGCTCAGATTGGATGGGTAGAAGTAACAACCGAGAACGGTGCTACCGGATACCTTTGGTATTTGAAGAGTGAGCACGAAACTCGCTTGCGTTTTGAGGACTACCTTGAGACTGCAATGATCGAGGCTGTTCCTGCTGAGTCAGGTTCAGGTGCTGCTAACGCTTCACTTAACCCACTTTACGGTAACAAAGGTTCAGAAGGTATCTTCTACGTTGTTAACGATCGTGGTAACGTATGGGGCGGTGGTAACCCAACTACCCTTGTAGACTTTGACAGCATCATCTCTCGTCTTGACAAGCAAGGTGCAATCGAAGAGAACGTAATCTTCGTAAACCGTGCCTTCAGCTTTGACATTGACGATATGTTGGCTGCTCAAAACAGCTACGGAGCAAACGGTACATCTTACGGTTTGTTCGACAACGACAAAGACATGGCATTAAACCTTGGCTTCACAGGCTTCCGCAGAGGTTACGACTTCTACAAGTCTGATTGGAAGTACTTGAACGATCCTACTATGCGTGGTGGTCTTCCTACAGGTGCTCAAGCCGCAGGTACTGTAACAGGTCTTTTGGTTCCTGCAGGTTCTACATCTGTATACGACCAAATCCTTGGCAAGAACGCTAAGCGTCCGTTCTTACACGTTCGCTACCGTGCTTCTGAGACTGAAGACCGCCGTTACAAGACTTGGATCACAGGTTCTGCCGGTGGTGCTCAAACAAGCGATCTCGATGCAATGGAGGTTAACTTCCTTTCTGAGCGTTGCGTTTGTACTTTGGGTGCTAACAACTTCGTGTTGTTCCGTTACGGTTCATAAGCAAGCAATCAATAAAGGGTGGGGTGCCAAACGGCACTCCCCCTTATTTTAAAAATCTAATCAAATTAAAATTTAATGAAAAAGAATATAGTTCCTGCTGACAGGATATATAAACTAAAAGGAGATTCTGCTCCTCTATCTTACACTATCCCTTCTCGAAATACAAGACGATTCCCACTATTGTGGTTTGATGAGGAAAACAATGTCAATAGACCACTCAGATATGCCGTTAATCAAAAGACTCCTTTTGAGGATGAGCAAGATGGAAACGCCATTGTTGAGCCTATTATATTTGAGAATGGATTCCTTCAGGTTCCTAAAAACAACCCGGTCCTACAACAGTTCCTCTACTACCACCCCCTTAATGGGCGTACCTTCGTAGAGGTTGATACTGAGAAAGATGCAGCTAAAGAAGTTGAAAGCTTGAGTGCCGAAGTAGATGCTTTGGTTCAGGCTCGTCAGCTATCTGTAGAGCAGCTTGAAACAGCAGCAAGGGTTCTGTTCGGTAAAGATCCTTCAAGATTTACAACAGCAGAATTAAAGCGTGATGTTTTGGTTTATGCCAAAAAAGACCCTGTTGGGTTTATAAATATGCTTAGCGATCCAATGCTTAAGCTTCAATCCAATGTACACGTGTTCTTTGAAAACAAGCTTTTGACGTTCAGAAATGGCCAAAAAGAGGTGTGGTTTAATACTGTTTCCAATAAGAAAAAGATGTTAACTGTTCCTTATGGTCAGGACCCGTACTTCACAATTGCCGAGTTCTTAAAGACTGACGATGGAATTGACGCTTTAAAAATGCTTGAAAATAATTTACAGTAGGTTTTAAGTGATATAAATTGTAGCTTAGAGGGGGATTTAATTCTCCCTCTTTTTTTTGTTTATCTTTGTAAAAAGCGAATAATGATAAATTCCGTAAGAAATACAGTCTTATCTATTCTGAACAAGAATAACTACGGATACATATCCCCATCCGATTTCAATCTGTACGCCAAACAGGCTCAGCTTGAGACCTTTGAAGAGTATTTTTCTGAGTACAATAAGATCTTAAATATGGAGAACCTTCGTACATCAGGAACAGGATATGCCGACATACGCAAAGCGATTGAAGAAGCAATGGAATTATTTTCAGTAACATCAACACTATCGCAAGTTGCTCCTGCCACAAACAGATTTTATCTTCCTTCTCCTACTACTACAGGGTTTGATTATTTCATGATCAATAAGGTGCTTTGTTATGACGCATCAGTAAGCCCACGAGTATTTAAAGGAGAAGCAGAGAAGATAACGCATACCAAAATCACAATGCTTAATACGTCAAACCTTACTGCTCCAACAGAACAGTACCCTGCGTATACGCAAGAGAATGGTATTATGACAGTTTATCCATCAACTATCAATCTACCGAATGAAGTTGAAGCAAATTATTTTAGGTATCCAAAAGATCCTAAGTGGACCTATATTTCGTTAACAAATGGTGAGCCGGTATTTGATCAGTCTCAGCCTGACTATCAAGATTTTGAAGTTCCTTATGAAGATGAGTTTAAACTTGTGACAAAGATTCTTCAATACGCAGGAATGTCTATTCGTGAGATAGCCGCTGTTCAATTTGGGGCAACTGAAGAACAAAAACAATCAGTATAATCATGTCGTATATTAGTCAATATCAATACTACGAAAACGGTGGCAATCAACCCACAGATGCCAATTGGGGCTCATATCAATATGTGAGTCTATTTGACATTGTCAACAACTTTATGTTGATGTATGCAGGAAACCACTCGCTCGTAAATAATGAAGAAAGATTCAAGATATTATTTCACGCTAAGCGTGCTGTGCAAGAACTTAACTATGATGCGTTCAAGCAGATAAAAGTATTAGAGCTTACAGTTGATGATACACTTAGGTATATTCTACCTTCAGACTACGTTAATTGGGTAAGAGTAAACTTGTATAAAGACGGTTACCTTAGACCACTTACAGAAAATATTCAGATACTATCATCACTTGCATACTTGCAAGATCAAACCGGAAAGATTTTATTTGATCAAGATGGCAACGCACTATCTCCTCAATTTTCTCAAATTGATTTGCAGCGTTTAGAGGGTATTAAGAAAAGCATTTACCTTAATCCACAAAGCCAATACTATGGACAAGAGGGATGGGATATTGATGGTGTTTGGTATTTTGAATATGGTCTTGGTGAGCGTTATGGTCTCAACACAGAGACTGCAAACTTCAATCCAACATTTGCGATTGACACAAGATCAGGTGTGATAAACTTTAACGCTGATATGTATGGTCAGTCTGTTATTCTTGAATACATCTCTGATGGTATGGAGAATGGCAATGACGCATTGGTTAGTGTTAACAAACTATTTGAAAAATATATTTACGCATACGTTCAATACGAGATACTTAATTCAAAGCTTGGTGTACAAGAGTACATTGTGGCTCGTGCTCGTAAAGAAAAAGCAGCACTGCTTCGTAATGCTAAAATAAGAATGAGTAACATTCATCCGGGTAGACTTCTTATGAACCTACGTGGGATGGACAAGTGGTTAAAATAATATGGCGAATATAACAAGAAACTTTACAGCAGGTAAAATGAATAAAGTCGTTGATGAACGACTTATTCCTGATGGCGAGTACATAGATGCTCTTAATGTTCGCATGGGCTCAACAGAGCAATCTGAGATTGGTGTCATTGAGAATACAAAAGGAAATGTATCTCTTACTCAGCTTAGGTATATAAATAATACACCGCTTAGTGCAAACGCAAGGTGCATTGGAGCGATTGACGATAGTGCAAACGAAAGAATATTTTGGTTTGTTCATGACCCAAATTTTCCTGTAGGAGCTACAGGCAAGCTTGATATGATCGTATCGTACAACACGATACAAAACAGTTTAACATATCACGTAATAAGTATTAACGATGGTGGTGGGACTAATACCACACTAAACTTTAACCCTGAGTTTTTAATTACAGGCGTAGATCTTATTGATCAGTTAATATTTTTTACCGACAACTATAACCCTCCAAGGGTATTCAACATAACGAGAAACTATCCTAACCCTGTTGGAAACATAGACCAATTTAGCGCAGAATCTTTACTTGTCATTAAGAAGCCTCCTGTTGAAGCACCCGGAGTTCGTGAAATAAGAACAGGGCAGCAAGATAATTTTATGGAAACAAGATTTATTTGTTTTGCATATCGTTATCGCTATCAAGATGGAGAGTATTCTGCTACTTCATTGTGGTCAGCTCCTGCGTTTACACCAAACCCATTTGAGTTTAGCATCAACAGTTACCTCAATGAGGGGATGGTTAATATTAACAATACGGCAATAGTTACATATAATGCAGGGGGACCGCTTGTTGTTGGTATTGATTTGTTGTTTAAGGAAGCCGGAACGAATATTATAAAAGTTATTGAGAAGCTTGACAAAGCTGAGCTTGGTCTTGCCAATAACACTAACTATACTTATACATTTAACAACAGTAAAATATTTACTGTTCTTCTTGAATCTGAATTACTCAGGTTATTTGACAATGTACCACTTCTTGCAAGAGCTCAAACAATTATGGGTAATCGCTTGATGTATGGTAACTATGTTGAAGGTTACGATTTGGTTGACAAAAATGGAAACGTAACTAAGCTTGAGTATGTTGCTTCTCCTGTTTCTGAATTAGTAGGAACAGAAAGTTTGACGGATACTACAGGAACAGGTGTATATAGTTTTGGTAGTACTCAAACAATTCCAAATGCTACTGTCTATTTTGATCTTACAGGAATACAACTTATTTCAGGATCTTCAATCACTTTAGAGGTAAGGCTTACGCATAATTTATTTGCAGGAAGTACGCCATTCCCTACAGAGACGAGTGAGAATATTAATCTTACGCTTACTTTTACTCTTCCAACGAATTATACTTCTGTTTATCAGATGGCTACAAGTGTAGCGTTTCAAGACGTTATTGGAACAATCGCAAATATTCAACCTGTAGCAAACTCTTGTAATGGCACTACATTTACTGATCAATTTAATTGTGCGTTACCAAACAACTTGGATGCGTTGATAAAATTTCAGAGTGGTATCTCTTCTGCAGGTCAGCCTATTAGTATTATCACTACCCCTGCAAGTCAGTTAATTGGATTGCAATTCCCTGCGATGAGGTATGTTGACAATACTACAACTCCTACAGTTAATGTATATGAATATTATTCAGTAAACTTTGCTGAATCTTTTTATCAAAAAATCAATTCACCACGTAGCTTGCATAGCAATCGTGGATACGAGATTGGTATCGTGTATATGGACGACTTTGGCCGATCAACCACAGCGTTGGTTAGTCCAAGAAATACAGTACAGATCCCTTGTTCTGCATCCGATACCAAGAACTCAATTAGGGTAACAATCCCTACTACACAAATAGCTCCGGCTTGGGCAAAGCGATATAAGTTTGTTATAAAGCCTGATGAGGAGAATTACGATACTATTTACAGTAGCATATTCTTTAATGATCCTTTAAGCAATAACGCATTCTTTCTTCTTGAAGGAGAAAATGCACGTAAGGTGGAGCAAGGTGATAGGTTTATAGTAAAAGCTGACACAAGTGGACCTACAAATAATTGCGTATATGCTACGGTTCTTGAGAAAGAAGTTAAGCAGGCAGGGTTTATTGAGATACCAAGTGTACTTGATCCGAGTGTAAATATTCCTGTTCCTTCCGGAGTATATATGAAAATTAACCCTAACAGCTTTGCTGTTGTTCAGGATGAACTTTCTGTTATTGCCCCGGGTACAGAACAAGTAGATCAAAATGAAGCAGGAGAGTATCCTATTTTGAATTATCCAATGAATAGGTATGACACTGCTACATCAGCATGGGTTGACTATACAGTTCCTGCCGGAAGTCGTATTAAGCTTGACTTAAAGTTTCAACGTCTTGGCGTGGGATCAGGTGGTGCGGCTTGCGAAAAGCGTATCTATACGTTACAAAAAACATTGGTTGCTTCTGCGAACTATGATAATATGCAGGATTGGTTTAATGGTGACAACGTAGAGCAGATACTTAATGATGGTGTTCAAGATATTGGTGGAGGTCAGTGTGAGGCTGATAACGTATATATATCAACACTTGCGGCAAACAACACTGATATACCAACAGATCTTTGTACTAACTACTATAGATTCTATCGTAATCCGGCTAATAATCAGTTGACGCTGATCATGAGTGGTACGCTTCGTTGTGGAGGTGTTCTATCAAGAGAAAAGCGCAGGTCATCAATTATAGCAAACATCGAGGTATTTAGAGCAGAGACTACTATTATATTTGAGACAGAGCCAAGCGATGCTTTACCTGATGTATTCTTTGAGAATCATCTATCATTTGGCATTGATGCCAACGGTAGACACTTAGGTAATGTACAGAATCAAACGGCGTCTTTGCCGGCTATAATAGATACAGAGTTCTTTAACTGTTTCTGTTTCGGAAATGGAGCAGAGAGTTATAAGATTCGTGACTCAATTGTAGGAAGGACATTTAATCTTGGTAATCGTGTAACATCAGTATCAGCTCAAGACTATAAGCAAGTAAGGCGTTTTGCTGACATCACTTATAGTGGCGTGTATAACTTTGAGTCAAATGTTAATAAATTAAACGAGTTCAATTTAGGACTCCTTAACTATAAGTATTTAGAAGTATCATTTGGTCCAATCTACAAAATGGATGGACGTGAAACTGACGTTCTTGTTTTACAAGAAGATAAGATTTCATACGTACTTGCAGGTAAGAACTTACTATCAGATGCGGCAGCCGGTGGTGCCATCACTTCAGTTCCTGAAGTATTAGGTACGCAGATTGCAAGAGTTGAAAAGTATGGTATTAGTTTTCATCCTGAGAGCTATGTGCAGTGGGGGTACTACAGATACTTTACAGACGTAAAGCGTGGAGCAGTCCTCCAACTAATCGGAAACTCTTATAGTTCAGATCAATTAAAGGTGGTATCTGAGCAGGGTATGCGTACTTGGTTTAGAGATAACTTTATTGAATCTTTCAACACGCAGAAGATTGGTGGTTTTGATCCTTACATGAATGAGTATGTTCTTACCACCAATAGCAATACCGTGCCTATACCTCCTATTATTTATAGCTGTGGTATTGAGCAGGACTTTACTATTGAAGCAGGATCAAACAGAGAGTACGGAGTGTTATTTGAAAATACTTCTGTAGGCGATTGTGTTATTACATATACCGTAGACCCATCATCAACTGCAGAGTTTGAGATTGTGATTACGTATGGATTAACTACCGTAACGTCAGGTGTTGTAACCACATCAGGATCACTAACAATTGCAAAAAATAGCAATGCCATAAACGAACTTTCGGTTGAAATCATTGCTACAGATAATGTAAATGTAAGTGTACTTGTAAACTGCGTGGAGGCAAACGAGATTGGGATTGTCAACGTATGCTTAACAAGCAATGCCGATTCCGGCAAGTTTATCCATAACGAATATAGGTATACAGATGCAGGATTTATTTCACCGCTTCAGTCTACACTTGTAACATTTGATTCTTCACCTCAAAGCCCTGTGGTATCCGAGTACAATATTATCATTGGCCCTCAAGGTACAGGAGGATTCCCTCCTTCAGGAGCTACGATGGAGATTATTTCAAACAAGCAAGGATTTGATACATTTGATTTTAATCCGGCTTACAATAAATTTAGATACTTAAGAAGTAATACGCTTTACCCGAACACTCAAGTTGGTATAGCTAACTTACTTGCAGCAGCTACTGTTGTTAGTCCAACAGGGGCATCAGGATATTATACAGGAAATTTTACCGTCCCAAGCAGCGGACAATATTTATATTTGATATGGGATTACAGAAGCTCTCTCCCACTTGAGTTGTGCTACTCTAATGTAGACATAAACAACGCTTGTTGTGGGTGTGACGTACCTATTCCTGCATTTAATTTATGCTACTCAACTATAGGTGTGTTAGATGTTTGCTGCGGTTGTAATGATTAAAAGAAAAATAAAATGGCAACACAAGGAACTTATTACTTAAACGCTGCGTCACTTGCTACGGCAACTGCAGTTTATACAAATGTAGGGCTTACAACTCTTGCTCCTGATGGATTCTATTCTGACAATAGTATTGTCAGAGAACAAGTTAGTGGCGTCCTTCAAGCACAGTCAGCTTGTCCCGGTTGTGGAACAGAGGTTACCCTTTGTTATTCTACAGTCAGTGCTCTTGATGTATGCTGTAATTGTATATTCCCATAAAATAAAATCAAATGGCAACACAAGGAACTTTTTATGTAGACGCACCTTCTCTTGGATCGGCTACAATTATTTACACTGATGTTAACTTGACCACAGTCGCTCCTGATGGATTCTATTCTGATGGAGTTATATCCCGTGAGCAAGTATCAGGTGCTCTATTACCACAAACATCTTGCCCATCTTGCGGAGTTCCGTGTGGTGGTTCAATATCAGCATCAGGACAGCAAGGAATATACTATGTTGGGATAGACTTGGGCACTGACTTAGGAGCAGTTGTGGTTACGTTTGACCCATATAGCGTACCTGATGGTGTGTTAGGTGTGCTTAATAGCATATCTTACAATGGTCTATCTTCTCCTGCATACGGATGGCTACAAGGTAGTGCAGGTTTGCCTACCTATATAGGAACCAATGGTGCAGATTGTGGTATTGTTGCAAACTCTCCTTATACGCTTAATGAGTATGAATATAATGGAACTTCTTTTGTTTCGTTAGGAACCACAACTTCAGTAACTGTATTATCCGGTCAGATGGATTTAACCGCAGGTGGCCCCGGAAATTGCGTAATGGTAATACCAAAAACATTTGCATCTCCATCAATACTTGACTTGCAGTTTATAGGGCCATGTGTAGGTACAGCATTTGATTTATCGGTTGCTTGTCCTGCTGCTCTACCATCATTTGCTTCGTCTTCTATGGCTGCGAGTGATACATTGGCTTGTGCTCTTTCTATAACCCAAACTTACTATGTGGCTTATGTCAATGGGTCAGCAGGTACTCTTGGATTGTATGACTTAGTTTTTAGTGATGCTAATGGAGAGTTCAAGTTAGCTGCAGGATACTACAAAACAACTGCAGCAGGAGCTAATGATTGGTTTCAGGTAGATGCCAATGGTGTGATTATTGGATTTGGAACTTGTGATTCTCCGGGATTTGCTACATTGAATTGGAATTATACAATGTCAGGCATAAGCGGTAACATGGACTTGTATGTAAATGGTTCAGTTATTGAAAGCAGAAGTAGTACATCAAACGGTACATTTAATGTTGGAGTAGGTGACACAATTAATGTTGAGGTAGTTTGTGATCAATGTACATCTTCTCCGAATACTTATGCAAACGCATACTGTACCGGTATTATAGCTGATGCTGCTTGTCAAAACAATGGAGTAGCGAGTATTTTTACGGCTGTTTATACTGTAGTAAGCGGAGATATAGGTAACACATTAACCTTAAATTCATTTTCTACTTGCGAATCAGCATGTCTATAAAGTAAATAACTATGCCTAACTATACACTTACATATAGCGAATCAGCGCAAGGATGGCCATCATTCTACTCGTTCAATCCCGATTACATGATCGGGATGAACAACTTTTTCTACACCTTCAAAGGTGGGAATCTGTACAGGCACAAT
>Ga0129333_10000615_pt1 | contig 30019 bp, 41 predicted proteins | sample CPB6_08_DNA_FD_94474 | JGI IMG/M metagenome (GOLD analysis project Ga0129333, IMG submission 94474) | Freshwater to marine salinity gradient microbial communities from Chesapeake Bay, USA - CPBay_Sum_0.6_0.8_DNA | ecosystem: Environmental > Aquatic > Marine > Coastal | place: USA: Chesapeake... | reverse complement strand
CAGCACCAGCGGTACCTCCTAAAGAGGAAGAACCTGTTGATACATATGAATTAGGCATTTGTCACCTCCAAGTGACTATGAATGGAATTATTGTTGTGAGCGAAGTACATCTAATAATGCATCCATTGAATCTGCATTATCGATGCGAAGATTTAAGTCTTCTGCTCTATCTGGGGTCATAGCATTTTGGGTGAGAATATCTTGCTGCCTTAAGGCTGCTTTATCTATCTCACTTACTTTAGGCTCCTCAGTAGCGGCTGTTGTAATTCCGAATAAATCAGCGTTATCATCGAGCCAGTTAGAAACTGTCTCTTCGTTAACCTCTTCTAAATCCTTAAGAACTAGTCTTGCTGCTTTAAGGTTGACACCCTTCTTTTCTAGGACTTCTTTGACTGTACGCTCACGCTGCACCTTGGATAATCCCTCAAGTTGCTCAGTAAGTTCTTTGATACGTTTTTCATCAGCACGCTTTGCTTTCCGTAACTTTTTAAGTAAGTCACTTCCATCACCTGCGTACTCATTAGTAGTATCTAGGTCGTCTTCGTCTTCATCCCAGTAGTTGTTGCTCATAGCAACCCACCCTTCTATTCGTTGTTAGTCGCAAGCCTCAAGTCAATTCGGGGAAATTGGTTGGCTCTTGCTATCGGTCTTATACGCTGCATGGGGCCGATAGGTCCATGTCAGGATTCTATATTTGTCCGCCTGTTGATTGCTTTAGTGAACTCTTTGCCATTCCAGATGAGCCACCAAATGCAGCAATTTCTCTAGAAGTCAATGCTTGACGTTTACGTTGGGCTGAGGCAAGTTGATTAAATACTTCTTGTTCCGCTTCTGCCTGTCCATATCCATCTATTGTAGTTCCATAAATATCACTTAACTTTTGTGCGGTAGGTAGGATATCAGCAATAGTTGCATATCCCTTTTGTGCTTCTGCCTGTGTAACACCTTGCGCTGCAAGTTGCTCTGCAACAGATACGCCAGCCTCAAGGCCTTGACGACGAGCAGCAACACCAATTTCTGAAGCAGCAACCTTACGTTGAATTTCCTGAAGTTTCTGATTAGGGTCAAGAACATATGCAACCATATCAGTTTGACCAATACCATAGTAATCACGTAATGTTTGTGCTACTGCTGGATCAGCATTTTGTACTCTTTGGACTGCAGTAACTACACGATTTGATAGTTCTGTTGGGGAAACATCGTTAGCAATGAACTGCTTTACATATGCATCATTATCAAATTGAGTTAATCCATATGCTCTTAAAGTCTGTCGGTATGCATCCTCTACGCTAAGGTATTCTGCTGGTGTTAATACAGATAATCCTTTTTTAAGGCGCTCTTCATTAGCAGCAAATCTAATTTTATATTCTTCACTATTCTGAAGTTCTAATGTAATTGTATCTTCGTTGTATCCTTGCTTCGCAAGTTCTAAAACTTTTGCGCCAAGAGTTGAAAGACCATATTGAGCAAATCGTGCTGCTACAATCTTGCCAACTGATTCACGTTTAGCAGTTTCTGCTGCGGCAGCGGCTGCTGCTTGAGTTTGTGCCTGTGTTTGTTGTGCATTCAATTGTGCTTGAAGTGCTGATATCTGTGCCTGTACCGCTGGAGAAATACCAGTCATATTGGCACCAGTATTTACAGCGCCAATACCCGTGATACCAGTATCGGTTATGGTTGTGCCGCCATCTTCAGCAACTTTTGGCTGTGGTAATCCTGAGGAATCAAACAAATTTCCCCATTGAGATTTTAATTTTTGAATAACTAACTGTGGTATTCCACCTTGAGCAATAGCCTCATCATATTGTTTCTTTATTAAAATCCCAGCCATAGCGGTTGTATCGGTCCTACCATTAGGAAGTGTAACTTGTCTTTGTTCGGCAGCGGTTAGTTGTCCAGATAATGGAGTGTCATTAAAATATCCCTGTGAGTTAATACCGCCACGAGAAGCAATGTATTGTTGACTATATCCAAGATCTAACGCTTCTTTTTCTTTGGCTGCATTACGTTCTGAACCGGTAACAGTTAATCCACTAACAGCAGATTGACTGCCAACTGGTGTGCCAGTAATAGCGCCAGGGGGTAAACTACCAGCCTGACCAAATGGTGTACCACCCATGATTACTGGATCTTTTGCTGGGGATAAACCCATCATCATTCTAATTTTTTCGCGTTCATCAGCCATTATACTAATCCCCAATCAGTGCGAAGCACCTTTAATGATAATGAATCTATTTTACTTCTAGCGTTATCTGTATATTCCCATCGAGGATCATTACGTAAATCATTCTCAAATTGCCAGATAGGCTTCAACGCTGGTTTTCCATCCTTATCAATATATTGTAATGCGGTTCTAAGAGTTGGGTCATTATATGATATTGAGTCTTGGTCTATTTCTAGTATGTTTGCCATAGAAGATTTGTATGCTGAAGCAAGAGCATCAAGAGTAGTACCTTTGCTTATTTGATCTGCAAATACTGGATACGCACTAGCGGAATCTTTGCGAATCTTATCTTGAATATCATATATTGTAGTTGTTCCAGCAGCAAGTGACCTAGACCAAGTATCAAGTGTAACTTGATTATAAGACATTCCAAATTGATTAGCATACTCATTTAAGTTTTGAACATTACCTATTGTAGTTCCACCGATTTTACCAGTGAACTTAGTAAGGGCTAATGCATCAACTTGATTCTCTGTATATCCTTTTAAGAATGCGTCTTCTAGTGTAGCATCATCTACAGTTATACCCTTTTGGGTAAGTCTACTTCTTTGATTTAATTTAAAAGCATCTAACTCTTGGGTGTATACTCCAGGTTGAGACGCTTTCTTTTTTGCTCTATCTTTTGCTGTTGTAGAAAGATTCCGGTAGTATGTAGTTTTATAAAACTCTAACTCTGCCTGAGTGTCATCGCCTTTATTGATTAAATCAAATACTTTTTGGAGTTCGGGATATAGTTTTACTAAATCTCCAAGTAGTCCATACGCAGTTGCAATGCTTTCTGCCACTAGCCACCCCACTTAACTATTTTATCTAGAGCATCTAGACTTTGTTTTTCTTGTAAATCTTGTACGGCAGTTGGTGCTGTACTCTTTCTTAGTTGTTCCTCTAAAGCAATTTGTCCACGAGTTTCGCTGTAGCCAGGAGTATAAGTAATGACTTTCTTGCCACCTACCGTTTTGGTTGTTGTGGTCTGTCCTACGTCAATCATTTTTTGCAAAAACTTATTTGCTTGTTCAAGTTCAACAGTCGATGGTTTCTTGCCATATACGCTTTGATATGCAGCCTCTGCTGTTTTCATTTTAGATTCAGGTGATACTTGTGTGATCTGCTGGGTAGGGATATTGGCAGAAGTGTCAGACGGAACAAGTTCTGCTTTTAAGTTAGATATAAATTCTTTATAATTCTTAGCGACTGGCAGCCCAGAAAAATACTCTGATATGATTGTATTTATATCACTTAGTTGGCGAACAGTAAAGTTTTCTTTTAAGATACCAGCAATTTCTAACTTTTGTTTCCTATTAAGCCCAGCAAGAAAATCTGATGTAGTATCCATTGTATCTGTATCAACAATTACTACATTTAACTCAGATAATCTACCATTGATTCTATCGGTTACGCTTGATACTGATGGACTTGGAGTAGGTTTAGGAGTAGCAGTTGGACTAGGTAACTGTTTTTTAGTCTCAGTTTTTCTTCCAACTATTTTCTTTTCGTTTTCCTTAGACATTATTATTCTCCATAAACGTGGTCAAATGTATCTCGTGATAAGTATCTGTCATAGAATCTACCGAAATCAACATCCTGATTTCTTAGCGCTTCCACATAGTCTTCAACTTGTTCTTTTATTCTTATTGCCCTAGGTGAATCTATAGTAGCATTCATTGCCTTAAGGGCATCATAAACATCGTATCTAAAATTTAAATAGTTTACAATGTTTGTCCATCTAGGTTGTTTTTCTAGATCAGCCCATAACTTAGGTGTATTCGCTGCTATTGTTAGTGCATCAATCGTAGCATTTCTGCGAGATGAACCACTGGTACCACTTTGGCCTTCCCATTCAGAATACCATAATGGATTTAGTTCTTTTTGCGTCTGAACAAACTTATCTTTGTATTGCTTTAATAGGACTTTACCATATCCTCTATTAGGATTTAATCTTTGTGGTCCATTTTCTAATTCATCTCTAACTGTCTCTACCATCTTTGTATAGTCTCTCCATCCTTTTGAGACTATAGCAGAACGAGTAACATCTAGAACGTCTTTAAAATCCCTGAACTTTTTATCAGTTCCTGGCACAGTAGTAGATGACAACCAAGCATTGGCGGCTGATGAGAATGCATAATCAGCATCATTAAATACGGCACCTAATACATTAAGGTTATCTTTGCCAACTGTAGCAACTATATCAAGAATTACATCTTTGTTCTTTTTGGCTAGATATGCAGATGTTTGATCTGGGATTAAACCAGATGTGGAATCAGACAATCTCGCAGCAAGCATAAATGCTTCTGGATATGTTTGAACAAACTTATCTTCGCCCTCTTCATTGCCATACTTTTCACGTAAGCGGTTTAATTCATCCCTGTATACGCCCAAACCAGTTACATATTGTGGTTGTGCTGGGGAAAGAACTGCTCCACCAAATCTAAGGAATGCCATAAAGAATGCTTTATCTTGAGATTCTTTAAGACCCTCAGCCAAATCGGTTCCGCTTGGATTCTTTCCGTTTTCTCTTACGTAATCAGAGTGCCATTGTTGCAGGAACATATTTGAATCTTTATTGAATTGTTCGCCATTGCGTCTAAATGAAAGTATAAATGCTTCATATCCACGCTTTATGGTATTAGGCTGAAGTGCCTTAAACGAATTACTTTGACTTCCAAATGGGAGTACCCAATTAGTAAAAGCATTTTCGGTACCAGTTCTACGGGTGTATTCATTAACGCTAAATGCCATAATTGGACCAGCAGATACAATGCTAGAACCACCAGTAGGGTTGAATACGTTAAACCAGTCAGCGCCTATACGGCCTTTTACGCCAAGCACTGGTAGATCAACTTCGACATACTTGTTTCCAAATGCATCTTCTTGTGCATTTAAAACACGATCTGGAAGTGTGGTAATCTGTGCTGCTTTAATTAAAAACTCTGGATGTTCTAATGATATTCTTCCATAAGCACGGAACTGCTCAACTACCGCAGGAAAGAATGCTAAAAGATAATTTACAAATCCGCCATAGTTCATATCCCTATGGAAAGAGTTTAGTTTTTCTTTATATTCTTTAATGCCATATGCTCTAGCAGCAGACTCAAAGTTTTCTCTATCTTTAATAGTTAAATGACGACCTTGAATGTTAGCAATATGTACCATGCTTTGTAGTTTTTCCTGATATTTAACCGCAAAATATGGTGAATACATAAGCCTACTTGTAGGTGCGGTTGATAACCAGGCAACACCTTCTCTTACGGCATCACGGAAATCTATATATCTATTACTTACACCTAGATTATCAGCGGCTAAGTCGGTAAGAAGTGGTGGTCTTTCATTAACATCTGGATAAAGTTTGCGTAGTGCGTCTACAGATACTCTATTTTCTAGAATCATATTATGTAATTCTTTTGATGGAGCAAATGCATTGACTACAGCCTTTGCCTTTTCATACATAAGTCCAGCGTCAGAAGATGTGTATCCCATTCTATCCATATAAGAAAATCCCTGAGGACTTCTTAAATGGCTAATAACTTCCCTCTTTGATTTACCAGACATAATCATTCTAGCAACATCATCGAATCCTAAAATATCTTGTAGGGTTTTAGCCCATTCAACTAGGTGTAATCCTTCTTCTTGAGTTGCTAGGATTGTACGAGTTCCAGTGCTACCTCTACGAATATTTTCAATTTCAAGTTCACGCACATTAGATAATGCTCTACGTAAATCATCCTTTTGTAGCAACTGTTGTCTTGTTATGTCGCCAAATCTACCTGAGAAAGGGGCAGGAAAGTCATATCCTAATACTCTAATAGACTTATCTCTACCAACTGTTGGAGTTTTTACCCCACTTATTACGGCATTTTCTTGGCGTACAAGTTCATTTCTTGAACCTTTGATATTGTTTAAATTATCTAAGATATCAGAAATTTCTGCAGGTATTTTCTTTGGTGGTTTCTTTACATCATACCCAGCACGGTTTAAAGCCTTTTCGTATGCTTTAATTGTTGCATTATGTAGATTAATATCCCTTCGAATATTTTCTAATTTCTTCTTAGGGTTACCAATTGCGCTAAAGTAAGTAGAAATCTTTCCTACGGTATTTGAAGATTTAGTAAGGGCTTCAATCTCTTGCTTACCAAGTTCTTTTAATACACTGAATAATGCAGCATCACCATATACACGAACAGATGAGTCACGGATAACGTTAATTGGATATCCGGCACGGAACAATGTAAGTCCACGCCATAAAGAGTTAAACTCTTCCGCAACAAACTGTCCTAATAATTTTGTATTAAGGGGAAGTCCTGCTTCTGCTCCCTTTTTCTTTGAATATCTTTTAAACGCAGCATCCCACATTTTAGGATCTGGTAAAAATGCACCGTTTGCTAACTGTGTAACAAGTTGAGGATCAGATAAAATATCATCTACCCCACCAGGTCCAAACATATAACCTTGCTTTAAATCTCTAGCAGAGCGTGCTTCTTCTAGTAATGTTCTGTTGGCTTTATCGTAAGCCTTTAAAACTTCAGATATAATACTTGGGTGAACATTGTACTTTGCTCCCAAGTTCTCTGCCAGTCTTGTTGTGTAAGTATCTACAATATTCTTTTTGACAATTTCATTTGGCGCTTTAATCATATCGTTGTATAGTTTTAGACCTTCTTCAGGAAGAAGCCCTTTATACTTTACAGCAGAACGAATGCTTGTGCGAAGTCTATCTGGAGACTGAATAGGATCATTAAAATTAATTGTGTTCTTAGGGATATCATCACCTAAGCGGTCTACCATTCTAACAAATGCAGAGAATGGACCCTTTTGATAAATCGTTTGAACTGTTTTTCCAACTAAACTTTGACGTGCTGTTAAATCAGTGGTCTCTGTTTTTCTGGCAGCCTTTTCTTTTGCTAAATCGTTAGCAGTTCTTTCTACCCAAGCCCAACGAGAAGTGGTTCTATTCTGCATTCTTGAATCAACCTTAAGTGCATCATCCAACCACTTAACTTGATTGCGAAGTTCTTTTACTTCGGCAGTAACCATTTCAACATTGTTCTTAAATCTATTAGACAGTACAATGTTATCGCCTTTATAGGTAAGACTAACTATACCTTCTGTCTTAACAGCCTGTAATGAGTCAGTATATCTTTGCATTTCAGCAAATACGTCTGCTCTTTTTGCAGCAAGTTCTTGTAATGCTGTTATGTCGCCACGACCAGTGCGAAGAACTAAACCAATGGACTCTCTACTTGCACCAGCAAGTAGGTTTGCACCCACCATACCAATTTCATTATCAAATTGCTTGCGTTGTAATATTGTAGACGGGCTATTATTTTGTAAAAAATCAAATAATGGTGTGTATTTTGTTACTTCACCGTCGACAGTTCTTTTAATTGTGTCAACATCATCGGCTAATCTAGCAGCAGTTAGTTCTTCTTCTCTTTTTGCTAGTATCTTTCCAGTTAAACCAGGAGTAGGACGCACAATTGGCGCTACTGTAGCCTCACGTAACAAGGCACCAGTGACTTTACCAGCAGCAATATCTGGTCCAACACCAAGTTCTAAGCCAAAATTAAGAAATCCACTTACTACTGCACCTAAACCTTTAGTAGTATCGCCCCAGTCTTCGTATCCAAGCGCTCTAGATGCTTTACCAACTGTACCTGAATATATATCTCGACCAAAATTATAGCGAACTTGTCCTGCTTCTGATTCAGCAAACTGTGCAGATGTCGCACTTTCCTCACCAGCAATACCAGTCTTAGCAACTGAGCGTGCTATCTTTCCAGTTAATGCTGCGCCAATTGCTGTAAGTCCAGCAACGGCTGCTACTGGAGCACCAACGGTTACTGCTGCAGCACCTGCAAGTGCACCGCCACCAATAATTCCAAGACCTGCAAGTAATCCCATACCAGTAGAATGGTTTTCAACATCTCTAACAAAAGCATAGTTAGATCTTACATTCTTAGGTCCAGCCATTAAAAGTTTAGTAAGAGCGCCATCAGTTTTTTCATCAACTCTACCAAGAGTTGCTTCGGTTATAACACCTAATGTACCACCAACTGTTTCAATACCACCGACACGAAGTTGCTCAATAGCATCATTCCATCCACCAGGATTTGATGGTAGATTTTTTGCTATATCTGAATATAAACCAAATCCACTTGAGCGTGTAATATCAGGAGTTGTGGCACTTGTCCTAGGTGCAGTATCCGGCAAATATGCTGCTGATGGAATACGTTGTCCAGCATCTGGTGCTGGCTTTGGCGCATTCTCAGGAGTCTTGGTAAGTTCTTTTGCTAGATTTGATATTGTATCCCATAAACTCACAAAATACTCCCCAGGTATTTAATATAATCTTTAGTTGCTTGCGTAGCGCCTGGTTGTTGTGCCCACCATTCCATGACTTGGTAATTTTGTCTAATTAAATTAATGTCTGGATTGTCCGATTCTTGTGGAGTAGTAGGTAGATTAAGAGCCTCTAGTCCATCACCAGCGCCAAGTTTTGCACCATTAGTTACTGCAACACCAGGCTCTGCAGTTGGAGCAGTAAGTGGTATTACATCAGTATTCATACTAGATCTTATAGATGCAGCACCAGGAACATTTGCTACTGGATTTCCAGCAAGTTTTGCAGCACGTTGAGTTGCAAGAGTTTTTTTACCCTCACCATATCCCATACCAGGAATATAAGTTGCTGCTTGTGTTCCACTTTGGCCATTACCACCAAGAGGATTAATGTTCATTGGGTTATATTGTGGTCCACCATTAGCACCACCGCTACCTTTTCCACCCATGATTCCTCCTACCTAGAATATTGTATTTTAGTAATAATGGGACCGCTTGAATATATATCCCATTTAGTTGATATTTCTATTGCTTTTTTGATAATTTTTTCTGCTGCAATAGCAGATGTAACTCTATCGACATTAAGAGCCGCCATAGCACCAATGGCAATGTCGCCACCAGAACCAGAGTAATAGATACCGCGAGTATCACGATCCCAAGAATAATCCTCAAAGATAGGATAGAGTACTCCACGAATGCTAATAATAAACTGCGAATCATGCGCTGCTGCATCCCCATCTTCTTTCATGTCATAGCCAGCGTCTATGCATAGTTTACGCATAGAAGGTATAAACTTCTTAGTCATAAACAAATCTAAATCTTCGCCAATCTTTGGCTTTGGTGGTTTCCATCCAAATTGTAATAAATTTGAACCACGTCCTGCACCAGAACCAGCAATTAATATTCCATTATTTTCGATGATTTTATTTGTAGCCATATCAATTGGTCTACCATATTCATCTGATGAACGAGAGTCGGAACCTATTACGGACCAACCATTACCTTGAATAGCAGCAAGTGTTGTCATTGTCCCCTCCTGTTGCTATCGTCTACGAATAGTTCTTACGCTTGCGTTTGCTCCACCACTTGATGTTAAACTTGATAGAAGGCTTTGTATATCTGGTACTTCTTGAGGTTCTCCTGCCATAGGGGTAGGACCTCCTACTGGAGCAGCGGGAGCAGGGGACGGTTGCTCAACCTGAGGAGCACCAGCAGGAGGAACTTGTTCTTTAGGCGCAAAGATTTCTTCTATTGCGTCTTCGATGCTTTGTCCCTTTTGTCTTGATTTAATAACACTAGCAATCTTTGTAACGATATCTGTAGGATCTTGTCCGGCAGTGGCCATTTGTGGAATGGCTTGGGTGTATGCTTGAAGTGAAGAGATAAGAGCATTACGCATATCTTCAATCTCAATCTTCTCTTGCTCTTGTGTAACATTAACATTAAACGGCAACTCTCTCATAGCCATGTCCTTGGAGATTAACTTGCCTCCAAGTGCTTGTAGCATAAAAATAAGTCCTTGTGCTGGATTAAGACCAGCAAGCATACCATAACGAACATCGGCTGAATAATCGCCCTTGATGTCTTTGCTTGGTTTATACTCTAATGCATAAGGTGATCCAGCATCTACACCGCGAATTGTTTTTAATTCATCAAATATTAATTCATCAACCTCAAAACAAATTCTAATTACATCTCGAAGAGCCGTTGCAAATATAGATTGGGCTGACTTGACTTGAGTATCGAATGCTCCCATGAGAGCCTGGACGCCCTGGCCCGTAACGATAGATGCATTAACGTTACCTGTTCTGCCCTCTGGGTAACGAGCACCCACTCTAAGTTCTTGATTGAGCAACGTTTGTTCGGTAAACGCCCCTTGTGGAAGTGTAAGTTCAACACGTCGTACTCCTGCTGGGTTGTTGGTTCTAATAACTGCATCTCCGCCAAGTTGAAGTTCTTGAACATCGCTTGGTAGTACAATAGGAGATTGAACTGACTTCTCTGCTGCTTCCATAGCAAGCATAGCAAAACGATTACGTAGTAACTGAATACCAATAACATCATCAAATTGTCCACGCATTTCACCATCAATAGTAGGACGCTTGGCAATTACTACCATCATCTTTCCTATTGGATTTTTGGCACTAGATAAAATTAAGTTATCTCTACTAGGAACATACACTACAGATTGGTCTTTGTCGTAGTAGCGAACTATTTCAATTAAGCCATTAACATCTTGTTTGAAACCTGAGCGTCCAAGTAATTGAACTTCATATTCAGGAAATTGAGCAACTAACTCGCCAAGTGTTAGGGTGTATATTTTTGCAAAGGAGACGCATCTTCCGTAGCGATCAAATTCAGGATAAGCCATCCTTGGGTTTTCTACACGGATGCGTGGCATCTTTGATTCCTCATCCAATTCAATTACGAATGGGAGGAAACCGTATGTTATGTAGTAGTCGGCCCCTGTGTACATGGAAACTTGTAGATCAGAATGATTAAAATAGTTAGAGGCAATACGAGTACGGTTATCAGCAAACCTACGAGCACGATCATTGACCTGACTAGCGGACGAGCAATTAACCGCAGGAAGCGGCGCCATAACCTCTGAAAGGTCGCGGGCAACGATATCAATAAAATTTGCAACGACATTTGTGTCTACGCCCTCTGGAAAGAAATCAGGATATACCTCTGAGATTTTACCTTGACGAACAGCAAGTACGTCAGCAGCACGTGCATCGCGCTCTGAGGCACGATACTTGAGTGATTGAACTCGTGCTGCAATACTATCAATTGATAGAGCCATTTATATCCTAACTATAGGTTTCCGACCATTGCTCAGCAAAGGCCTCATCTAAATTTATTCCGTATCTTGCTTCTCTTTGCCGTCTAGTGGCCCATCGATTATTCTGGTACTTAGTAGCAAAAGATGATTGTTGCATTAATTCTCTGACTCTAATGATAGCAAACCATAGTGCCATTACACAGTCAGTTGGGTTTTTTGTATCTGGTTTCCAGGTTATCAACTGTTGAACTAACGACTTCAATCCTTCTGAACCTTCATTGGATGGAAGTTGTATTGTGTTGTTATCTTGAAATCTGCCGTCCCTCAGACTGCCGAATAAGGCAGACATGGAGGCCACACCAAATGATGTGTCCCATTTGTTCTTACCAGTATAGTGAGGATTTAACTTACACCCATGTATGGCTAAGAACTGAACTAGATCAGTATCCATCTGATACGCCTTTTGATGGGCGTTGATTTCAACTCGAAACTCTTGTGGTTTATATCTTTCAACCCACTCTTCAATAAGAGCACGCTCTTTCTGGGGAGATGGGTCAACCATATTAACACAATCTAAAACATAAATTTTTGAATCCGCTTTATTGTAGGTAACTGCTACGAAAGCAGACCTGCCTGATACAGCAGGGTCAAAACCAATTACAGTATAAGAGCCTTCAACGTGGCTTGGATGGCCTGGCGTTCCAGCCTTAAGAGGTCCGCGTTTTCGCATTCCATTGACGCATCCTGCAACAACTGTTGGTGAGAAGATTGAGTCTTCGACGATATCTTCTTGTTGGTAAACCATAGCCCAGATTGACGGAGCAACCTCAGACCTTCGAGTAAAGAGCGAGGGTCCATCCCACTTTGGATATAATCCTTGCTCATTTGCTTCATCCTTGTCGCCCTCAGCCCTGTCTGTCCAAGGCCATAATGTTTTCCAGTTTTCTGGCTTCTCGTCAAACTCTAATACTGCTGGTTGAGAGAAGTAAGTGAATGGAGATTTGCCACCTGTCCATTGGTCGCCATCTCGTATCATCTTGTATAAATCTATAGGGGCGACACGGGTTCCTACAATCAGTAGTTTTCCGTGCCGTCCCAAACGGGTGATGACTTCTTTTTGAAGCCATTCAATTTGCTTTTCCCACTCATGAGAGTTTGAGTTCATCACCACATCGTCTAGGATAATCAGATCGGCGCGAGCACCGTAAATCTGAGATCCAAATCCTAATGCTTGTACTGTTGGGTCTTTCTCTCCAGAGTCGCGTCCAGTGCCCAAGTAGATCATATCAGCAGACCATGTCTGTGAGTCAGCCTTGTATCCACCATTGGGACCAAATCCCATTTGGAGTTTAGTCCAGTTAGGGTGGCTAAGTCTAGTCTTGATTGCACTTAAAAATTTTCTAGCCATACCTTGAGTCTTTGAGACCACAATGATTCTTACGTTAGGATCAGTGGCTATACGGTAAGTCACATAGTTGATTGTGATGACTGTGGACTTAGCGTGCTCAGGTGGTACGTTGATTAAGATACGGTTGCTGGCCGCAGGCTCATAGGTCATGGATGGATGTAGCCAACGGGGTTCCCGTCCCTCAATTAGGTCAACCCAATCTTTATGGTGTTCGAACAGTTTAGTGTCTAGGAATTGCTCGGAGAAATCCTCAAACGAGATATCCTTGAGATTGGCCATGTCGGCCTTGACACCTTTACCAGCAAGTCTTGCTTTATCAGCCTCGGCCTTAAAGTCAGGGTTCTGCATTGACCATTGGCGGAAGGTAACATCATTTCTACCCACAGCCAGCATGGCGTCGGTAATGGTTGTTCCCTGGGCTAGTAGTTCTAAAACTTTCTTCTGGGCCACATCTTTAGGAACTGATTGTACCCCTGGCTTGCGTCCCATAGTACTCCTAAAAAACGGTTATTTAACGGTAGGTATAAACGGGCAGTATATACCCATTATATATAATAATATATATAATACTATAATAGGAGTTGTCGGAATCAAAGGGAGACAACTCCCTATATATTAATTAATATTACATATATAGATAACCTGTGAATAACTGAAAAACGAACAACTTAGGGTGATATATTTTTATATATGTCCGATTTGTACCTATATGTATATATATTACGGGGCTAATATAACAGAAAATTATTGTCGGATATTATATATAGGGTCTTGCGCTAAGTTTATCAACCCACCCTCAAATTGTCGATAAATTGACTTATAGACTTATCTATATTTTACAGGGTGTTATATTGTCCTATTTGTACTTATTGGGGATATTGTATTACTTTGTAGGTGTTTAGTATAAATAGTCGGTTATGGACTATCTGCCCTAATAAATCCTAATCGCCCCTATTGTCCGATATATTCTCACCCTGTTATATTACTCACCAGTAATCGAACAGATGTTCGAGTGAGTAGATAGTAGATAATCGAACAGATGTTCGAATAATTGCTAGGCACACTTCCCCGAAATAATCAAATCGACACCCCGACTATCAGGTATAATTCACCTACAATTCACCTTGCGTTCACTTACAGTTCACTTACAGTTCATCTAGAATTAACCCAAATTGGCAGATATTCGGTGGAAAGTATGAGATAATTCTCCTATCAAGTTAGAAATAACCTGATATAACTAAATAAAGGATTAGACTACTTAGCGGTAGCCTAGAGAGATACGCCCCACGACAAGTCGGCGGTTGCGCTGATGGGATACTAACTAGACTACTACTAAGTAGCCTAATCCATAGAGAGAGGATAGACAATAATGCCGTTCAACCCCTACGGGGTAAGCGGTAGTATTATCACCCCACCTAGACAAGTAAGAGCCAGTAAAGCGTGGACAGGTTCACGCTCTAAGCGGTTCTCAAATCTAGTCGTGCGTGATAAGTCGGGCAACATAATCGTAGCGGTTGAGGATAGCCCTGCGGTTAAGTTGGCTAAGCGTGTCGCTAAGAACGCTAAGCCTATCGACACTACCCCTAAACCCTTAACAGAGTTAGAATTGCGTAGAATTGCGCTTGATGAGCGTAAGCGACAATTTGAAGCGCAACAAGCAGGGAATTATCGCAAGTTAGTCGGTGAGTATAACTAAACACCGATAGTCCTAGCCGATAGGTTCGGTATGCTTAGGGTTCGATACCCTACTAGGACACGCCATAAGTCAAGGGTACTTGACTTGTTGCCCTGAGTATGCTATACTTAGGTATAAGTAAGGAGTTAAGGCTATGGTAAGCAAGGGTTTTGTAATCTGCCCTAAGTGTGGCAGACTTAATCTAGGTTCTTACCCGCCCTGCCCTTGTAAGGATAAGGAGAACAATGGAGATAATTAAGGAGTTTAGCATAGATGGCTACGCTACCTATCTAAGCACTTATCTAGGCGAGATATGGCTACCCCATAGAACGCTGATTATCCTAGCGGTGGTGGCTATCACCCTAAGAAGTATTAAGTTATTCAGAGAGCGTAAGTAATCATGGATAACATAGTAATTGAGATTACTAGAGATGACTTAGAACTCATAAGAAAATCTCTAAGAACTCAAGAGAATTGGTACACTAGGTCAGACTTTAAGAGTATGGCTATGGCTACCAATTTGCTAAGAAATAAAGTTAATGATATAATGATAGAACTAGAACTACCTATAAAGTAAGGAGTTGATATGCCGATAGATGATGACGAACCTACCGAGTATGGTTGCGGTACATGTAGTTATACATCTACTAGCGAGGACGACTTCGTAATGGTAGGTGATGACCTACTATGCGAGAGTTGCCGAGCATATTGTAATTACTGTGAGGAGTATTGCCATAATGATAACACCCACTATGTAGAGGGTGTTGGTGATTATTGCGAACCATGTTGGGAGAACCACACTAATTACTGTGAGCGTTGCTCATGTACATATTCCGATAATTATGGTCTGTACCATATTGAGGATAGGGGTGAGTATTGGTGTGAGGGTTGCTATGAAAGTGATGGTTCATATTGCGAGGATTGCGACCAATACTATCAGAGAGAGTGTGAAAATTGCGGTAATGGTATGAGGGGTTCTAACCTTATACACGATTACTCCTTCAAGCCAGACCCTAAGTTTATAGGTGATGATAAGAATAACCTATACTTAGGTATAGAATTAGAGATGGAGATTAGGTCAGGCGACCTAAACAATAGTGCTAAATATGTAGAGGAGAAGTTGGGTAATTGGTTCTACATGAAGCAGGATAGCAGTATAAATCAAGGTGGCTATCGTGGCTTTGAGTTAGTATCTCACCCTATATCCTTCAATACATGGAATAACTTACCACAATTCAATACCACCCTAGATTATCTAAGAGAACACCAAGAGGCTAGGGCATGGGACGCTAAGAGTTGCGGATTACATATACATGTAAGCAGGGCAGGGTTCAAGGGTGGCGCACATGTACATAGGTGGCTAACGCTTATCTATAAGAACTCACCAGAGATGATGAAGTTTGCGGGGCGTAAGTCAGATTACGCCAAGTTCAATGATGTATGGAAGTATGATGAATACGACAGACCATACTTCACACTAGCCGACAAGGTGGCAGACCCACAAGTCAATGGCAGGACAGAGAGATATTCTGCGGTCAATACGCAGAACAGACACACGCTAGAACTTAGGTTCTTTAGGGGAACTACTAAGCCTAGTGGTGTCCATAGTGCTATACAATTAGCACACGCAAGTATAGAATATACACGCAACCTTAACCTATCTGATGTTAAGTTAGGTATGCTAAGGTGGGAGTGGTTCTATGATTATGTAGAAGCCAACAATGGCTACTACCCTGACTTATATGTGCGTATGTCCAAAGTACGCACAGTAAGTATCAACAATGTAGAGTTAGTCAATGCGTAAGGGGGTTAAGTATGTGTCTATTAGTGGTGTGTAATCCTAATTCCACACCAAGTAAAGATGAACTTACTACTGGTGCTTGTAAGAACCCACATGGATTTGGGTTCGCAATAGATACTGGTAGTGGTATTATATCTGAACGCAGTATGTCTGCTAAGAAGTCTATCAGAAGGTTCTTAGAACTTAGAGAGCAGTATCCCAATGGCTATGCTATGTGGCACGCTAGGTATGCTACTCATGGAGTTAAGAACGAACTTAATTGCCACCCATTTAGATTAGATGGCGAGCACGATACTTACTTAGCGCACAATGGTGTGTTAGATATTCATATACCTAAGGGTGATAAGCGTAGCGATACTAGAATTATGGCAGAGGAGTTATTGCCTAGACTAGGTGGCGTGTCTGCTTTAGATGACGACTATGTATATGATATGATTAGTTCATGGGCTAGTGGTAATAAGGTAGCAGTAATGACTAATGACCCTAGCGCACAGTACAAGATGTATATTATCAATGAGAACTTAGGTAGTTGGGACGACAAGGGTGTATGGTGGAGTAATACTTCATACAAGTCTACGCCTATCGTCAAGCCTTATACCTATGAGCCTAGTGCCTACGATATAGTAGCACTAGATAATCACCTTGACCCTTCGATATATGAGGACAATAAGTTCGAGTGTCCTAATTGTGAAGCAGTAATAGATACATGGGAGAGTGAACTATATTGTACTATGTGTGAGTGTTGCTTTGATTGTAGCGCACAGTTCTTAGATTGCTTGTGCTATAATCCTACTACTAAGAGTATGATAAGAGATGAGTACGGATTTTTAAGTGAGAAGTGGTACAGTAGAGAGCCACTTGACTTCTAGAATTGGTAGTGATATAATCACTATCGATACCGACAGACACCACTTGGTAAATTGCCAAGAGGATAACTAATGAAAGGTAAAGTATGAAAACCACGATAGATACAGCCCGAGTATATGATTACTTGGAGACTATATCAGCAAATCTAAAGGACATAGCAGAGGAGTTAGAAAATGTAGAGTTCGACGCTAACTCTGAGGCTAATGGATATGAGCCAAGAGGTACAATTCTAAAAGCACTACCTACTCAGATGAGGTTCAAGACCAAATCTATGTGGGTATCTTTGGGTAATGGTAAGTACCAACACTTGACTGGTGAGAAAGGCTTAATCGCTAAGCACTCACGCCTTGACGGATACACTTCAGTAGTATTCCGCCCATAATAAACTAGTTAATTGTGGGTGGGGTAGTCGCCCCACCTACGCAAACAGAGAGGATAATATATGTTAGAGGAATACGCATGGACTTCTTATATTAGAAAGTCTGACACTCAAAGTCTATCAGATGACGAGTTAAAAGAAATGGTATCAGAATTAAACATGGCAGTTCAGGCTATCTGCTTTACTCATGGGATACATAACTAATGGCAGGTGCGTTTGGTACTGGTCTTAAGAATAGCGTGTTTGGCTATCTGTTTAATGACTTAGACTTAGATGTTAGTGATGGGTTATGTGTTAAGCATGATGACCCTGACCTATGGTTCGCTGGCGAAGCCGAGAAGGAGTTCGGTGAGAAGTGGACAAACACAAGAGCACAAAGAAAGAGAGCACAAGCAGAGGTAGACAAGGCTGTTGCTGCCCTGTCTGTATGTAGTAATTGTCCAGCCAAAGTTAATTGTTTAGAACTTGGTATGCGTGGTACGCAGATATACTATGGTATATATGGTGGCACTATGCCGGGTGAGAGATTACTTAAACTTGGTAGAAGCATGAAGAAAGCGGAGTATGCTAACAAGGTTAACTTCGCAAACAAGGTAAGGAAAACTATGAGAGAAAGGGGAATAAGTGGATAGTGATATAGTCTGGCAAGGGGTAATCACTAATGATATGGTAGCAGGTTGGTCTACTGATAAAGTAAGTACACTTATCAGAGAACTTGACGACTTGGTATTCATTACATATGAGGAATTATCTAGCGACAGAGAAAACTTAGAAGGTCTATTCGACAATGAATACGAATAGAAAAAAGAAAAAAAGATTTAATATCAGAAAAGGATTTATATTGCTACTCGGTGTGGGGATATTACTTATACTGGGTATTAGGTTTGCTAGTCATACTGGTGAGCCTACTTCAACCCCGAAAGAAATATCTAAGGGTTGGACAGTAATGGATAGCAAGTCATACGCTCAAGATAAGTTATACGAGTGGCAATATAAACAATGGTCATGCCTTAATAAGTTATGGACTAAAGAAAGCAATTGGAGACCCAACGCATACAATAAAGTTAAAGTAATGGGCAAGAATGCTGGAGGTATTCCACAACTATTAGGGCTTGACCCCAAAACTCCTGCGCCAAAACAAATAGATAGAGGCTTGTCTTATATCTATCATAGGTATCACACACCTTGCGAGGCATGGAAGTTTTTTACTAGAAAAGGATACTACTAATTAAACCTAAACACATTACAGAACTTAAGCCAGATTACAAATCCGCTATGGACATTCGTGGTAGAGCCACTACTACATGTCCTTGCGGTTGTAATATCTGGAACTTAAAGACTATCTTTGATGAGGAGACAGGTGAGATTGATATGTACTTCTTAGATATGGAGTGTGCTTTATGTGGCACTCTTGCAACAGCACCAACACCCGATGATGAGGAGATATAATGCCTACATATTCTTATAGATGTCTTGATGATAAGGCACTACAAGAACTGAGTCGTAATGTTGATGACAGAGATGACTTAGTTACATGTCCAATATGTAATAGAGAAATGGTAAGAGAATATCAAGCCAACCCTGTACACTTCAAAGGTACTGGGTTCTATTCAACAGGAGGATAGTATGGAAGATACAATTCAAATACTTAAAGAAGCAAACAAAGTATTTGCTGATATGTTTGGTATTGAAGAAGGTGGTAAAGATGAGTGAGCCTATGTATTTAATGGGTGATGATGTCGCACTTGGTATCAACCAAACCTGTGATGACTGTGATGAGATCGATTGTGTATGCTTTGAACCTGACAGAATGTGGGGAGATGATGATTGATATTACAGAACAAGATGAGCAAGATGAAATGCTGGCAAAGTTCTGGGCTGACTATGGCGAGAGTCTATGGGTAGACCCAGCAGAACAGGAAGAGTTATGGAATGATACTGAAAGTAATTAAGTACAGTGTTATCACTGCGGTAGCAACCTATTATATTATTCTTGCGGTGGTTGCGCTTCTAATTCTTGTGACTCCTCTTGACTAGGCTCAGTATCAACATCATTGTAGGGTTTGTATCCACCTATTTTATTGATAAGTCTACGAATGGCACGATTAAGTCTCATTCTTGCAGCACTATCTGTCCCAAGTTCTAAGTAGTTTGCTATCTCACCGAAGTCTAGGTTCTCTGCGAAGCGTAAGAATATAATTCTTCTATCATCCTTACTTAACTTCCAATAACCTGAGTCAACTTCTAACATCATAATAGTTAGGTTGCCGCCTTCGGCTGGGGCAGATGGTCTGCCTGGCCTACCAAGATTTAACTTATGTGTAACACCATATTCACCACGCAATACAGGTGGTAATAATGCTTCAACTATTTCTGGTTCATAATAATGTAAGTCAGTAACATCATAGCCTATAGACTTAGCCTTCCAACGTTGGCAATAATCTAATGCTTGATTACGAAGTGAACGATAGATTAAATTCTTAGCGTCCTTCTCGCCTATTGCTTCCCAATCTTTAAGTTTATTTGGGTGCTCTGCGAACCATTGATACAGCGATTGTCTTATATCCTCTAACTCTACCATAGAAAATTTTTTATGGTACTCTGAGGCAACCGCTGTTACAATGTAGTCCCACTTCTCAATACTATCCCAATCCACTTACTTCCATACCTTCCCATCAAACACGAATGAACCATCCATATTTACTGGAACAAGGTGTGGTACAACTTTATTTCCATCTACATATAGCACACCAAATCCCTTGTGCCAAGTAAATAATCCACCTCTAATATATTTGGCAAACTTAAAGTCCATTAAACAACCGACTTCCATACCCCATATAGTTCTAGGATTACCACCAAAGTATGATTGAGTATAATGTGTCAAGCCCATACGGTGCGTGTGTCCACAGACTACACTAAGTCCCGCTCTTTTTGCTAGTCCAAGTGCGGTAGCACCAGCAGTAGGTTGAACATTACCTTCGTCACCATGAAGTAGTAACCAATTTGGTGCTAGTTCATATGGTTTTTCATGATAAGTAATACCTAAGTTATCTAACTTTAAGAAGTTCTTTAACTCTAATTCAGGTAGACCTGCAAGTCCCGGTGCTCTCATCTTAATAGTATTAAATAATCTATCAGTATGATTGCTACGAATCATATGTTTAATCTTTAATGATTCTAATATGCGATAGGTTTCATCTCTATCTTTGCCAATGGATTTCTCATGTTCAAGTTCAGTACCCTTACTCCAACGTGAGATAGTCTGCATGTCCATTTCATCCCCGACTGACACTACTTCATCAGGTTTATAAGACTTAATAAAGCGAGCCAGTACAGATACCGCCTTCCTATCATGGTATGGTACCTGCAAATCAGACACGCAGACTATAACCTTCATTATCCTCGCCCCTTAGAACGACTTAATCTTTGTACAACACGAGTAAGTTCTTTTATAGTTTCTAGATTTTCTACAGGATTTTCTTCTATTAAAGAATATATTTTTTGATTAGTTAAACGAATTGATTCTTCTATTGTTTTCATTTAAGTTCTTTTATCCTTACATTAGTAGGACCAAGAATAGTCATATCGTAATCTCTACCCATTACTCCTTCTTCCATTAAAGAAGTGGCTTTCCAATATGCATTCTCTTCTGAATCAGCATCTACTTCAGTATAGATTCTATTTCTTTTAGTGAAGGTTACTTTATATTTCATTTATCCCATTGTCCTCTCAGTACTAGCAATCCTATGATTGCATAGTTTGCCATGTCCTTGAAAGAATCTTCGAAAGACTCATGCTCTGGCGCCATATCCCTTATTGAATCGTATAGATTATTTATACGTGCCAACTTGTCGTGCATACGAACCCTTAGTCCATTGATAGCACCACCTGGTGCATCTGCAATATTTCTTGGTCCGTAATCTTTATGTTTAGATAAAAGCAAGTCTAATAATTCTTGGAATGTTTGGGCCACTGCTACTTCAAATGACTCAGCGCTTGGCGGATTATTAACTTCCCATTTTTTACTTTTCATTTGCATCCTTATCTGTTGGGATTTTTTCTACTATCTTGTTAACTGATTGTTGAAGTCTTTCATAATACCAGTTATTAAATTCTTCTTGTCTATCTAGTTCTTTTATACTAGCCATTACTTACCCCCTTCAAGTAACTTCTTAATCTCATCATCTATCTCCATCATTTGAGATTCAACTATCATCTCTTCTACTATATCTTTAATTGCCTCGGGCTGTGTCTCAGCCGTAAACAGTGTCATGTATGTGGATTGGGTTATAGACTTTATTTGATCTGGTTTATTAGCATACTTAAATAAACATCTAAGTAAAGAACCTATCATTAACCTTGCACCATTAGGTAGTACTAATGCTGGATCAAACTCTTCATCATCTTCTAGTAGATGGTCTGTTGCTTCGAACACATTTTCGAATCGCTCACCACATTCGGGACAAGGTGGAATCTCTTTACTCATTTAGTCCTGCCTTCTCTCTTATATAGTCTGCCCCATATTTAACATATGAACTGTTAACATCTTCACCATCTGGTAATTGAACAATAGTAACTGGCAGTTCTCTTGCTAGACTATTAGCAAATTCTTTTCCTGGTTGGTCACCATCCGCAAATACAAATATTCTTTCAAAGTCTGCAAGTAATCTTGTGTAATGTTTCTTCCAAGAGTTAGCACCGGGCACACCAATACAAGGTATACCAATACAACTAGACATGGTTATTGTATCTAGTTCTCCTTCACATACACCTATATAATTGCCAGCCTTTTCTATATCTAATACATTAAACATCTTTGTTTCTGCACCTGTCATGCCCATATACTTGGGTTCTACAGCAGGGTTAAGACTTCTAAAACGTAAATCTACAACGCCAGTCTTAGTAATGTATGGTATAGATAGTCGCCCAATGAATGCCTCGTGTCCAATCTCAGCCTCCACGACTACGCCTAATCGTGCCAGACGTGCTGCTTCCATTGATATTCCCCTGCTTCTGAGGTAATCTTCTGCCTGATAAATGTTTGCTGCGTATCTCTGTGTTGCTAGATCCAACAATTCCTTCTGCGATTGACTTTGCTTCACGTATATCTACCCTTTCCTGCTGTGCAATAATTTGTAAACTATTACCTTGGACTCCGCAGGCGAAGCATATGTATATGTTATTGTCGAGATTAACACTTCCTGACTGGTGTGTGTCGGAGTGGAATGGGCACTTGAGATTAACTTGCCCGTGTCCTTGTCGTACTTGTGCTCCGTAGTGTATAAGTATTTCTCTGATATTTGGTAAGTCATTTACCCGCCCTCTTAATCCATTGTTCAAAATCTTCCACCACCCAAGCCTTGTTTATCCCTGCCTGTCTACGTTTAACTATCACGAACTTATTTGGAACTTCTTTTAATCCTCTAGCCTTAGCATAGTTCTCTGCTTCTACTTCTGCCTCTCGCCAGAACTGTGGTAAGTCTAACTTCTTTGTTGCTTTTAGTTCTAGTATGTTTGCTATACCATCTAGGAAAGCAACTATATCACCCTCATCTTTAGCACCAGCCCTAGTTAATCTTTCGGCCAATACATCTTTAGACCTGAGCCATTTAACCACATCAGTTTCAAAGGTTGAACCCTTACGTTTACTATAACTACTCATGAGTGAACCCACTTATAGGTATACGCCATCCATTTATATAACTATCATAATACTCAGGCTTAGTAAACTCTTCTGGGTATGCAGCACCAAATATTTCTACCTCGGAAAAATATTCTAAATCTAAACACTTGGTACCTATGATAACTTTACCCTCATCCTTACGCCAGAATGGTATACTATCTTGAGTCCTAATTGACCTTACCTCTACGTTAGTCCCAACATCAGGTAACGGATAACGCTTCTTATGTAATGAATTAGGATACCAAGGATTATTCCAGGCTAGATTATAATGTTTAGCAACAGCCCACTCACATACATTGGCACGTATATTAGCATTAATTTCAGGCTCTAACTTGCCATCTGCTTTACCCTGTGCATAGTTAGGCTGGTCAGTAGAACCAAACTTGGCCAGCCATCTTTCTACTGCAAGCATAGTGCAGACTCTTACTTCATCTTTACTCAGGGTTATTATCACGCCACTTTACCTTAGGATATTTAGTTATATTAATAAAGAAAAATATGAAATCAAACCTAATAATTCTAGCGATAACTGCTGGAAAAACATTATCATCAAACTCAAGTAATCCATAGTACTCCATCCCTATACCCCAACAATCTAGGGTATTTCTACTTATAGTTATAGTATAGTTATTAATATCTTTTTGCATCAGTGGTTCTCGGGAATGTCATCTACAAACATATACTCAGGGTTGAATGCAATCCAAGTCATAAGACCTCCACCTGCATCTGCCCTTCCATATCTGTTCTTTACAGGTGCAACTCCCATCGACGTTCCAACAACACCAAGCGTGCATATAAGTGCTGGAAGTTGAGCAACCTTACCCTGGATAGCAGAGCGTGGCTGACATGGTGTCCCAAGAACAGCCTCACTAGTGTGATGAAGAACAACAACAGCCGAGTTCGTAGCACGTGCAAGATATTTCAACTCCTTCATGATTGCTCTCATCGAGGCAAACTCTTCACCACCATCAGTGGCTACATCCATTAAATTATCTACTATGATAAGTGTAGGAGAGCAACCCCATAGTTCTTCAAAGGCTTGCACTTCTTCATCGATATCTTGTAGTGTTGGCGCAGATTCGAATGACCAAACTATATGATTACTCTTTGATAGAGTAGCCTTGGTCCATCCTAAATCAGATTGCAACATTCCCTCTACATCTGTTTGATTCTTGCCGGAAATCATAGACGCTAACCGCATAGCCATTGTATGTGCATTAGTATCAGCAGAGATGTAGAGTGTTGGTACCCTCATCTTTAATGCTAATGCTAGTGCGAGTGTGGATTTTCCAACTCCTGGTGCTGCAGCGAACATAGAAACTTCGGAACGCCTGATGATAATCTTGTTGGATTCGAATGCCTTAAAGCAAGATGGTAATGGTTCCCCACCAATACTGGCACGACCAACTGAGCGGATAAGTGTACGCATCCAGGTTCCTTTCTAGTTCCGAAAAAAGATTTATGCCAGTCTTTTAATTTACTGGCTTGCACTGGTCTGGAGTTCCTTGAGGTGAAGGACAAGACCAGAACGCATAAGGTTTACCGCTTGCCTTGCTGATACCCTCTCTCCAAATACGTGCTCCGTGCTTGCACACTGGCGCTGCTGTACCTGATGCTGCCGACACTGGGGTTGGAGCGGAGTAGTTCGAGGGCCTTGTGTTTGTAGTGGAACTCGATGTCGATAAAGGGGTTAGATTGTAAGCACCTACAACTTTCTGTTGTGTTGCAGCAATCTGTGGAGAGTAATCTCCAATGCCTTCTAATAATACTGATAGTTCATCAGCAGTATTAGCACGGATGTTTATCATATCACCTGATGGTGTCTTATAGGAAACTTGTAGTTTCCAGTCTTCATTTGCCATTGTTTTTCTCATTTCTTCGAAGTGAATTGACAGTACTCTGTTAACCCACAACGATTGCAGTTGTTTGTATTAGGAATAAATATACCAGCCTTACGTGCCTTATCAAAGGAGCGAACTAAGTAATCAAGTTTCTCTTCAGTGTAATCACTAAGGTCTATCATAGCAGAGGTACCCTCTTGCCTTGCCATCCAGTATGCACCATACTTGACATCTACACCTAAGATTTGTTTTAGTCCTAGTTTGTAGAAGCCAAGTTGTAAAGTACTAGTTGGGGTTTGTTGTGAAGTCTTGAGGTCAACCACGACTAACTCACCATCGACTTCAAACACTCTATCGAGAACCATCTTCACTGGTACATCAGCAAAGACTGGAGTTAACCCCAACTCTACGGCGGGTGCGCCTTCAGGAGTGTGCCAAATTTTCCAATTGTGATTAGCCTTACGCCAATCGATATATGACTGAACCCATTCAGGTCCTGTCTGTTGCCAGAAATCTACATTCTCCCTATTGGGAAATGCTTTAGATGTTCTGCCACCAACACGAGCAAAGGTTAAGTCAATACCCTCTGCTTCTTTTATCCAAGCCTTATCCCATAAACTTTGAGCGGTGCTCACGTAAGGCCTCCTTGAGTACTATCTTAGCATTAAGTAATCCAACTAATTCAGTTTCATCCATAGTCTTATCAATAAGAGAATCAATAGAACCAACAGCGACAACCCAAGTTTCTTGTAGTCCGTTGAGATATCTGTCACGCATAATCTGATTATAGGTTTCCCAAGTTATGGTGGTAATCCCATTAGTTTTTTCGTTAACAATTTCAATCATAAGTTATCCAAGTCCCACATCTCAGTTGCGGTATGGAATGCAGACCCACCTACGGACCAGACTGATGGCTGTTCAGGTAAGTTAAGCAATCGACCTAGGTAGTACTGATAACCACAGTCGATGTATGTAGTAAATGCGGAGTATGATATATGTTCAGGCAGGGTGTATTCCCCAAGTTGTATAGTCATGTCAGATAGTATATACTTATCCACAGGTTTCTGTGGGTACGTAGTTATAATCAGTCGTACCTACATAAAGAATTCAGGTCTGTATAATTATATATCTCTTATATATAATATATATAATAAGACCCCTTCGGGGTCTATAATATATATATAAATATATAATATATAGAGATAAAAAAACACGAGATAGAACGACGAAAGACCCCCCTTCCTAGTATTTCTACTAAGTCGGGGGGTTTAAATGTCTATAAAGGCCCTTTAAAGGCTAATTAGAGGTATCTATTCGGCTCCTAGACCGTACTCTTTTTCGGTCTTATCTGCCCATTTAGCCAGAGGTCCTGCTATGGAACCGATTAGGATTGCATATTCAGGGGCCAAGTCAGCAGCAAGGGCTAGTCCCATTGTGATTGCTGATGCTAATACAGCACGAAGATAAGACTTAACTGCAGCCTTAGTCTTGTCGCTCTTTAATCTTTCGATTAAGTCTTTCATTTGTTCTCCTTCTTTGGTAGTGGCTTTGTAGAGGCTACCACCTTGTTGAGTGTTGTTGCTTTTCCCAACCAAGGAAACCAAGGTGATGTATCATTACCGCAGTTATCTTTGATGGAAATATGTAGATGTTTATTGTGAGGATTAGAGCCAGTATATCTGGATTCACCATTCTTAACTGACCAAATCTTACCTTGAAATATTAAATACTTAACTCTAGAATCTGATTGTAGTTTCTCATAGATTTCAAAACAATCAATACCATTCTTAGGGTCATGAGTTAAGTCTACTGCTAGCCCAGTATTGTGGTCCGAAGTCGGGCTTGCTTTCAGATGAGCAGCAGATGGTAGTAGACCATCGCTGGCTTTCTTGCGCTTCGGTCTTAACGCCGTCGCTTGACGGAGAACAGCAATTGCAGCAGGTGTGGCTTTCTTGACAACAGTTGTCATTTACTTTTTCCTTATCCATACTTGCCATCCCTTACGTAGGATTTCTATTTCATCTTTATGTTTATTTAACCAAGCATCTATTGCTGGCTTAGGATTTTTATCTGTGCCATCTGGATGGTCCCATTCATAATCATCAAATGCCATGATACCTTTAGGCTTTAGTAAGTCCCAAGATAAATCAGCATCTAATGTTACCGATTCAGGTAGATGGTCACCATCAATGTAGATAAAATCAAACTTAACTTCTCTGTGTTCTTTTAACCAGTCACCACTAAATGCTTTATGTGAGGCTACTCTTTTAGCGTGTGGCTTTATCTGTTCTTTATATGCTTCTTGTACATCATCCCAATTATAGACTGACTCATGAGGTAGGTTACCACACCAAGGGTCTACATCTATGAGTAATGATGTTGGGTCTGTAAGAATGTTCTCTAGTAACCAAACAGATGCGTTGCCAGTAAAGACACCTATTTGTAGGAACTTAAGATTCTTTTTGCCTTTAAACTCTGCCAGTCCATTCTTAAAGTCTTGGACTGTAGCATTGTCATAAAACCATTTAGGAAATTCGTCCGCCTTCATATGCCTATTTCTTTAGTGATTGTATTATTAGTTCAGTTAAAAATTCTACTTTATCGTCTAATTGATTGACCTTATCTTTTAAACTTGAGCCACCATTGGGGCGTAGTTCAGATAGATAGTGTTTAACCAAATGCCTTACCACTACTGCTAATGTGCCAAGCAAGGTGGTTACGGCTACTGCAAATGTAGCCCAATCAATAGGTGTCATAGTATTATACCGTTCTGATAGTGATTTCGATAATGCCACCGAAACCAGAGAAGCCTCTGTCTGGTGGAGTTGCTCTTGTAAACGCCAACTGTTCTATGACAACCTGACGCTGTTCTCCCGTTGTGAAGTCTTGCATAGTGACAACGTCACCATCCTCTTCTATATTTTCCAACGCTTGAATTCTAATAAAGGCTCTGCCTTCATATCCAGTTTGGACATTGTATTTATCTGTTTCAACATCAAAGCAATATACTGGGAATCTCATAACCTGTTGGCGTGGTGTAGCAATAGTAGCCTTAGATTGATAACCTTTAAATATCGGACCTTGTGATGTATCAGTAGTATCTCTATTAAATAAGAACTTAAATGCTACATATTCTTGTGCACTTTCAGGTTGAGATGTAGTTACCTCTACAGCAGGAACGGTAGAATTGTATGTAATGTGGTCATACTCTACATTATTTCTATCTACTGTTTCAAGAGTAAGGGAGCCATAGGTAAAGTCTCCTCTACCGAGTAAACGCTTAAAGTTTTTAGGTTCTAAAGTTCCATATCTAATATTACCTGTGGTTATATATCCACTTGACATAAGTGTCGATGCTGATTCAAGGTAAGAATATCCAGGCTTACCAACAAATCCACCAGTTACTGCAGTAGATGCAATGGTTCCAGATGTAGTGGTTGTATAAGTAATTGTATTAGTAGTTACTGAAGTAACAGTCCAACTACCATCTAATGCAGCATCTACACCAATAACATAAATAATATCTCCAGCAACATAACCGTGTGCATTAGATGTAATAGTCGCAGCGCTACCAGTACGTGCTTTGTTAGTTACAGACTTTTGGTCTACTGACTCAGTACAGAATGCAAGTCTATTTGTATCTCCAATAAATGCACAGGACGTAGTATCTCGCCCAGTTACTCCTGCGTAATAAATATCGTTAGCATAAGCAAAGCGTAAAGTTTCTATTTCATTACCAAGGTCAATACGAATAACTCCTGGTTCACCTGCTACGCTAGTTGCACACCAAACAAATCTGTCTCGTGCAGCAAAGTCATAGCAAGGCTGAGTGGTTTCCACAATTAGTGGACCATAGTTAATGGAGCCATCTTGGTCAGAGACAACTGCTGCACGGATTCCTTTGTTTGTCCCTATCATCATATACCCTAAGTAGTAGTAAATCTTGTGAATGATTTCACCTACTGGCATCTCCGCTGCAGTAATGGCGGTTGTAAGGGTTGGCATAACGCCAGATGTATTAAGTGTAAATTTAAATATGAATGATTGAATACCACTAAAGCCAGCAATATAAATAGCGGGACCTGATGCTGTTATAGATGTAAAGATAATGTCTGAATCTGAGTGTGTATATAAAGCGGTAGGCAGTGATGATGCTGACGTAGAGAATTCATATATCTTATTATTAGCAGCCATTACAATACGGTCTTTAATATATTCCATAGTTGCATTGGTTACCGTAGTACCGGCAGCAGTAAACAATACTGTTTTAGCAGTAGAGGCATCTCCAACTAAAGGCTTTGAGTTTACTTCTAATTTTCCAGATGGACCAGTATCATTAGTTACCCAGTAGGCTGAAGTACCATCATCACAGATTGCATATACCTTGTCATCTGCGCCAGCATTGTAATCAATAAAGTGAGTTTCTGTACCAGAAGAATCAATCTTGTCTACATCATATCCATCATGTAGTAGTACACCATTAGTGCTACCCCATTTGATAGAACGTAGTTGTTGGAATGAACGACCATTAGATTCAACTGGACCAGTGGTTATATGGGCTGAACTTACATCCTTAAGTAAAGTTGCCTGTCCTTTAGTCCAGACATTAACACCTTTGCTATCAGCAAATCTATGCGCTACAGTTTCGCCAGTAGATGGGTCATAGAACTTAATGCCAGTGCCACCATGAAATGATGATTGACTTCTTATCCACCAACCAGTAAGTGATTGCTCACCTGGTTCTGAACCATTGTCAAATTGGTCTTTACGAAACGGTGCAGTCTGCCTTAAGTATGGTTTACTATCTGATATAGCAAAGAAGAATGGCAAGCCACCAATTGCTACATCGTATGCTTCAGCAGTATTTTGCCATACTGCAGATGAAGATACAATACCTAAGTCAACCGCAATCGCTCTACTGGAACGACCTTCGGTTATATCACGACCAGCCACAGTGCTCCTTAATTAAGAAAGTAAAAGTTTTGCTTGCTCTTCTGTAATACCTAGTTGTGCTAGAACGGCT
>Ga0129333_10000614_pt1 | contig 30024 bp, 18 predicted proteins | sample CPB6_08_DNA_FD_94474 | JGI IMG/M metagenome (GOLD analysis project Ga0129333, IMG submission 94474) | Freshwater to marine salinity gradient microbial communities from Chesapeake Bay, USA - CPBay_Sum_0.6_0.8_DNA | ecosystem: Environmental > Aquatic > Marine > Coastal | place: USA: Chesapeake... | reverse complement strand
TGACCGTAGACCAACTTATTAGCATGGCACAAAACCGCTTGGCTATCCTGAACGAACAGAAAACGCAGGCAATAGCCACTGGTGATGTGATTCGCGTTTCGCAATTGGACACGGAGATATTTCAGACCGAAACCACTCTTGTTCAGTTGAAGACTTTGCCCCACACGGGCTGAACGGAGTAACCCATGCCAGGATTAGGAGTGTGCAGAGCCAACATTGACACAGCGGGGGGACTCATTCTTGTGGGCAATCCGTACTTTTTCGTGGACGGGTTTCCGGTGAGCGTGGAGGGGAATCCTGTGGAAGATCACGGCAACAATGAGCACGACAATGCCATCATGGTGCAGGGGGTTCCGAGTTTTGTATTGGGTGGCATTCCGGTGTGCACAATGGCAAGTCAAGCCAGTTGCGGGCATCCGCCAACAGGATCAAACACTTTTTTCGTGGGGTAATCATATGGCAGAAGAAGCACCGTGTCCATGCAAGCAAAAACTATCAGAAAACGAGAAAGATGTCATCAACTTTGGGTTGAATGATGTTGTCAACATACTGCAAAATCCCAATCAAGCAGCAATAAATGCGATGGATGGACTGATAAAGTCAAACAGGTTGACTGGTGCTGCGTTGCCCGGTACTATTACTTCTCTGAACAATGCGCTAACTACACTTGACAAGGCTGACGAGTCTTTAACCAAATTTGTAGGGGAGTGTAATAAACTCACAGACCCACAAAACCTGTTGCGTACCATTAGTTCTATGGGGCTGTACGCGGATTTGACCTGTGCTTTGGGTATTCCCGGTCTTGATGTCACGGCAGGACTGGGTGTTGTTCAGCGGGACGGGCAGATGTCGTTGCAAGTGGGACTAAATGCACAAATACAGTTGAGCAGTATCTTGAAGCAAATACCGTCAGGGGCAACCGCTTTGTCTAACGACATTATAAACGGATTGAACGCTGCTGGTGACGCTCTTAATCAAGCAAACGCAGCCATCAATGATGTGGTTGCCAAAACACAACAGGCTCAAAAACAGGCTCTTGATTTCGTTCAGAAATATACAAGCATCAACGGACTGTTTAATCTGGTGAATCTGTCAAACGAAGACTCGTGCTTTAAACTGGGGGCAGCAGTAAATGCCAGTCTTATCAGTCCGGAATTTTATCAAGTGGCTACCGCCAACGCCACACCACAGGGAGGAACCAGCACCCGATGAGCAGCATATTTCAAAACTTGGACAGCATCAAGCAGTTCGTGTTGTCGTTTGGAGAAATTGCTGGCAGTCTCCTGATCGGGGTGCTGATCGGTGTGGTTGGTGCTGTGCGTAAGCGAAAAATCAACCTAAAGTGGAATACTTCAAAAGAGAGAACTTTCGTAGAGAAACACAGCCGAATCCACGAGCAGTTAACGGAACTGCGGGTCATGGTGCGTGCTTCTCGTTGCTTGGTGTTTCAGTTCCATAACGGCGGTTCTTTTGCGGACGGGGTGTCCATCAAGCGGTTTTCGGTGACTCACGAATCATGTGAGGCAGGGGTGACCAGCATGATTCTTGAATCGCAGGATGTGCTGCTTACCCGATACATTGAACTGGTGCAGACCATGAAAGACGCACCACACAAAATTCTTCCTGTAAGCAGCCTTGCCCCGTCATCGTTTCGTTCGGGACTTGAGATAAATAGCGTGGAGTACTTCAGCGTTTCTCCTTTGCAATGCTCTGACAGCCTCACCCCGATGGGATTTGTGTGCTGCCACTGGTGTTCGGCAGACAAACTGGACGAGATTGAAAAAGAGGGAATCGCGCAGACGGCACTGGAGCAGTTGATCGGGGACAGCGTTCGCAACATTAACTCGTATTTCTGGTTCAAGGCAGGCAGGAAGCAATGAGTGTTCGCATAGCGGCAGGACAGAAACCCATCTACACGGACATTGATCCGTTGTTCACGCGCAGTCCAAAGACTGGCGACCTGTTGACTGTTCGTGACGACTCTGCAATCAGGACATCCTTGCGGAATCTGTTGGCTACGGCTTTTGGTGAACGCCTGTTTCAGCCACACATCGGCGGTTCGCTCCGTCCGTTGTTGTTTGAACCCATTGATGCCATAACCACGATGGAAATTCGTGATCGTATATTGAACACCATAGCACGACACGAGCCTCGCGTTTCCCGTGTGCTTGTTGATGTGATTGCTCAACCAAACGAAAACAGTTACACGGTGAATGTGGAGTACTCCATAAGACCGCTCGGAAAAATAGATCGCGTCACTGTCGTCTTAGAAAGGGTACGCTGATGGCTAACAAGAACAGTTTCAACATCATAGGGCTGGACTTTGATGAAGCCAAGGCTTCTCTGAAGGCGTTTTTGGAGTCACAGGACACTCTCAAGGACTACAACTTTGACGGCTCCGTGTTGTCCACCATTCTTGATGTTCTTGCGTACAACACCCACTATCAGGCTTTTTATGCCAACATGGTGGCTAATGAGATGTTCTTGGACAGTGCTGTGATCCGTCCGTCCGTGGTGTCCCATGCCAAGGCTCTGGGATATGTCCCGTCTTCTCACCGCGCTGCAAAGGCGGTTCTCACAGTTGCTGCTCCTGGTGCTTCAGACAGCACATATTTGACTCGCGGATCGGAATTCATCGGAACCGATCTTGGCGGAACACAATATCGTTTTGTCCTACTTGACACCGCTTACGCAAATAGTCAAGACGATGAGTTTTCTGAAATAGAAGTACACGAAGGCACTCTGCGCCGAATGAGTTATGTCTACGATCCTGCGCGAAAGACCAGTTCGGTGTTCCTGATTCCCAACAACAAGATAGACACCACATCCATACGGGTTCGGGTAAAGGCTTCTGCTACAGACAATACGGGAATAGAGGACAAGTGGACATATGCGGAATCGTACATAGACTTGACCCCAACATCAAAGGTGTTCTTCTTGCAAGAGAAAGAATACGGAATGTACGAACTGTTCTTCGGGGACAACTTTCTTGGAAAGCAACCAGCGGCAGGAAATGTGGTAATCATTGAGTATCTTGAAACCAATGGAGATGTCGCAAACGGAATAGAAGATTTCACATCAGCAGTAAACGGTTTGGGTGCAATCACTGTGATTAGTCCCTCTGCGGGCGGTTCTCTTCCCGAAAGCGTAAATCGCATCAAGTTCTTGGCTCCTCGTTACTATCAGTCACAGTCCCGTGCGGTCACTGAAAACGACTACACATCCGCTGTTATGAAAGAGTATCCAAACGCCGATTCGGTGTATGTTTACGGTGGAGAAACTATCACTCCACCTCAATACGGCAAGGTGTTCATAGCAATCAAGCCAAAGTCAGGATCAGCACTGTCGGTTGCCGACAAAGTTGGTCTTGAAGAAAAACTTCGTAAAAATAGGTCGATTGTCACTGTCACTCCAGAGATAGTGGATGCAGACTATGTTGACATTGTGGTGGATTCTCTTGTGACATTTGATTCTTCTATCACAAGTTACGGAGCGGGCACGATAAAGTCCCTCATAGTAGCGTACATTTATACCCACTCTTCTACATTTTTGGAAGCATTCAGTTCAAATATGTACCTTTCCAAATTGGTGCAGGGCATAAACAGCCTTGATACATCCATACTCGGAAACGAAACAAACATCTTGTTGAGAAAGACTGTAAACACCAGCAAACTCCTTGCCGCAAAAGGAATTGCCTTGGAATTCAAGAATCCGTTCAAACACGAGTACGATGGTTACTCACAGGATCAAGAGCCGATTCTTGGCAGCAGCACATTCGCCCATATAGACAACAGCGGAACATTGATTTCTGATGTCAGTGCGATTGATGATGGCTATGGAAACATCAACCTCATAACAACCGATGAAAAAGGCAGACGGGTAATGATTTACGAGAAAATTGGAACCGTTGATTACGAAAAGGGAGTGGTCAACTTCAAAAGTAACTTTGCTCCAGTTTCAAGTAACTCTCTGTTCACCATTACTGTTCAACCAAAGAACGACGACATATTCGTTTTTGAGAACAAGATACTCCGTGTAAATCGCGGATACGCAGATTCTGTCCGTGTGTCTTTGCAGACACAAACCAACCGCAAGCAGTCCATACGGGGTTGATATGGACGCCATAACAAACATCATTCTCAATACTAAAGAAGAAGAACTTGAGAACATACTGTCTCCTTTCATCAAGGAGCAGTTTCCTTCTTTCATGCGTAGTGACTATGGAAAACTCATACTGTTTATCAAAGCGTATTACGAGTGGTGTGACCAAAACGGAAACGCATCCTTTGTTACATCGCACCTTGACACGGCGTTTGATATTGACAGGAATCTTGATCAGTTTCTTTCACACTTTGAGAACACATACATTCAGTCACTGCCTATAGCACTTGCCACAAATACAACCGGTTTCAAACCCAATAGAAAGACCATACTGAAGAAAATACGGGATTTTTACGGCAACAAGGGAACGGAAAGCGCGTATAGATTTTTGTTTCGAGTTTTGTATGACAGCGATCTTGAGATTTACTACCCAAAAACAGACATACTGAAAACATCTGATGGCAAATGGATTGAACCACGCTCTGTGAAAACAACCAGTGTGAATGGAGCCGATCTGTTTAACGGAGTTGGTGGGCAGTTGGTTCAGTACAGTGGTTCGACCATTGTTGCCAGTGCATTCATTGATTCTGTTGTGCAGTATTCGTTCTCTGGATTTCCTGTCACAGAATTTTTTATTAGCGAAATATCAGGCGTTCCGTTTGTGCCTGACCGAGAGGTTCGGGTTGTCAAAGAAAACACCGAATACAGAGAAACCGCGTACTCCGTTTTGGGTCAGTTTTTTGTTGATATTCCTGGTGAAAAATACAAAATCGGTGATTCTGTCACGGTGATTGATGCTCGTGGGATGGGGTTTTCAGGAAAGATTGAGCAAACAGATTTGGCTGGAGGCATCAAGAAAATCAGTATCATAAATTCTGGACTGAATTACGGTGCTGATGTGGTGTTGAACACTTTCGGTGAAAATCGGTCTGCGCGGGTTATTGGTTTGCGATCAGCGATCACCAATTATCCTGGCTATTTTTCTGGAAATCGCGGAAAAATATCGTCCACGAAAAAGATACCTGATGGGAACTACTATCAGGACTTTTCATATGAATTGAAGTCTGAGGTTTCGTTTGACAATTACTTCGAGGTGTTGAGGAAACTCATACACCCTTCAGGAACTAGAATGTTTGGTTCTATTCTTGTCAAAAAATCACTTGAAAACGCGGCGTCCTCCGCTGCACAGGCAACATTCTATGAAAGTCCGGTCATAGGAAAATACACTCCGTATACGCCAGGAACAACACTGAATCTGCGAAACAATGGTGTTACACTTGCTGGCTATTGGTTGGGTTCAACCGGCGATCTGTATCCGCTTGGGTACAATCCGTACATTGGTAACACCGCACAGGTAGGTCCAAACGGCAGCACAACATCTTTGGGAACGGTTTTCGTGGGCAGCAGTCTTGGATACACTTGGTGCTATGTTCCTGAAGGTGGACGCACGGCACACAATCCCATCGGTGCGCCTCTTGGTGGAACTGTTTCGTGGTATCTTGGTCAAGAAACAACATTCAATCCATCTAATATAGATGGTCTTGTGCTGTGGTTGAAACCGGAAAATATTGGTGTTTGCGGTGCTGTTGCAAACGGCGCAAGCATGGATGTGTGGACGGATTCTTCTCCCAAAGGCAACCACGCTTATCCTCCAATGTGGGACAAGTGGAATGGGGTGGCGCACCTAACAAAAACCGGAGTATCTTTTGGCTGGACCATGCAGGTGTACGACAGTGCCAATCCAGTCACCAAAGTTTCATTTGTGCCGAACGGTCTTTGTGGAGGATTTACAAGCGGAAGACTGATGATGCTCGGCTTGAATCAGTCTTCTGGATTGTCCAATCCTAGTTTTGACGGACTAGACTACGCCATATACTTGTTTGGATCATATGGTGGGAGTACAAACTCACGATTGGTTGTTGTTTACGAAAGTGGCGTCAATAAGGGAACAACTTATTCGACTCTCGACAACGCGGCATACGACAATTCTGTGTTTGAAGTAGAGTATTTGGAACCAGACATTGTATATCGAAAAGACGGAGAAGAATTCCGCCGCGTCTTTGCGGGATACGAAAAGACATTCTACTTTGACTCTAGTTTCTACGGAGATTCACTTGGTTCGGTTGGACATTCTGTGACCATAACAGAACTTTCGTATCACGGTTCAAATGTGATTCCGTCTTTTACCGCAACCAGCGGTATGCAGGTAGACAAATACGCAGGAGTCACCATAGACAAACTGCGCCCCACTCTTGTCATAAACGATAATGGAATCGTGGGAGCAACAGGAATATCTTTCAATGGCGGAGTTCTGTTCGGTCCGCAAACAACAGCCAGACTAACATCAACTTCTGCGGATCTGTTTACCATAGGATATGGTTACACAGCCGATGGAATAACATTTGGTCCTGGCAGCAGCGGTGAGCAGATACTCACAGGCAGGCATATTAGATTTAAGACTCCCATACAATTCACAGAAGACATGGATGCGTTTTTTGTGTACAGAAACGCCACCGATAGTCTTTCTCACGGATTGGGTTTTGTTGGAAGTGGAAAGCAACTGCACTTTTATGATTGGTCGTATGTGAATGGATTGGTTATGAATGTGCAGAGTTGGAATTTGGCTGACAGAAACCCATCGTCCTACACATACAACACAATTGACAACACTAGATTCTATCCTTGGTATGCAGGTGCGGTGAATTTCAATCCGTGGGCAGATCAGTGGGAAACCCTGTCTCGCACCAGCAGCGATTTGCGGTCTGTTTCTTACGATCCGCACATATCGGGCGCAAGCATGGGTTCTGTTGTGGCAGAAGTGAGCAGGGACACATCTGACCGATTGGCGTGTTACTTGAATGGTGTAGAGGGAGTCAATCAGTCTCCTTCCACTGGAATATTCTGTTCTCTGCCAACATCTCCATCCACACAGATGCGATATCCGGCTACAAGCGGTTTGTCTTTCTCGTTTGGTGAGTTTGGTGGAGGGTACATTCGACCAACTGCTGTTAGCAGTGAACCGTTTGGCTCTACTGCTTGGATAGAAGATTTGAAAACCAATACGCCGTACAACTTCATGGGTGTTCTATACGAGGTTTTGGTGTTCGACCGTAAATTGACAGAGGCGGAACGGCAGAAAATCTACGGGTACATATCGCGTAAATACAAAATGGACCAAAAATTACCTGACTCGTATTACTCATCACACAATAGTTCGTATATTGCTGGCACCACTTATTGGGTGATAGACCATCACCCAAATTCAAGAACAATCACCACAATACCTGAAGGAATTTGTTTTGATGGGATAACACTTTCCAATTTTGTGTCATTACCGTATGCGGTTTACAAATCGGAGGGCACTGTGTTGTCCGATGGAACCGTCCTGTCGGGAGATACATACTCTAACATAGGCATATAAGAGGACTTGCATGGCTAGTTACCTGACAGCATCCATTAAAAGGTCATACGCTGAAAATCTCCTTACCGAACTGGAAAGGAATGAGAATCAGTACTTCTTTTTCATTGGCAAGGCTACCCCTTGGAGCAACGAAAACAGTCCCTCGTCTTATGACAATTCGATAAAGAGTGATTATCAGGTGATGAATGACATCATTGGGTACAAAAAACTAAACCCATCAAACATAGTGTTTGCCTTGCCGAGATACGAGTGGATTGCCGGAACCACATACGATCAGTACGACGACACGATTGATCTGTTTGACGAGAACAACCCATCAGTTTTTTATGTGGTCACGGATCAGAATAACATCTACAAATGTTTGAGCAACAACAATGGATCACCGTCAACACACAAGCCAGATCAGGTTCTTTCAGTTCCTTTCGGAGTCACTGGTGGATATGTGTGGCAGTATCTTGGAACCGTGCGCGACAGTGATTTGCCTTACGAACTGACAGACTACATTCCGATTGATTTTGCGTACAGTAGTGTTGACACGGAAACGACCAACCAATACAACGCTCAGGAACAGTCGGTAAACGGTTCAATAACACGACTGGTTGTGACCAATTCTTCCGGTGGTAGCGCAGGCACATATACTGGAGCGATATCCAAAAACACCATAACCGATGCCTTGAGCGTTCCATTGAGAATATCTGGATTTACCGCGAACACGGACGGAAAGTTTGTCACGATCAGCGATCCAACTTCTCGCAGCAGAATTCAGCCTGTGCAAACAGTGATCGACGGTTACATCATCAGGATAACCGACAGCAGTGTAAACAAGACTGAGATTGGTAACTATGCCGTGATAGAATCTGTTGCCGGAACTTCCACAACCGAATACATCTTAAAGTTGAAAGACGATGTTATTGATTTTTATCTAACCACTCCGTCTTCTGGAACTGTTCAGGGAGAAGTTGTTGCAGAAATAATACCGCACATTAAAATTGTCGGAAACGGAACAGGCGCGTATTCTTATCCCGTGATGAACTCTAGTAAACAAATTGCTTCTGCCGTTGTCGTGAACGGTGGAAAAGACTACTCAAAGACTTTTATTGAAGTCACAAGCGAAAAAACAGCAGTAACAAACCACCCTAGCATTCGTGCCGTTGTTTCCCCCAAAGGTGGTCACGGCAGCAATATTTTGAAGGAACTAAACTCAAAAGACATCATCATAATTGTAGAGATCACGGAAGAAGATCGTCAAAAGATTCTTGACGGTGGGTCATACAGGCAGTTCGGAATAGTGAAAAATCCTCTACTTTCGTCCACAAAAAATCTTGCAGGAAAAGAAAACCTGTTCTACCGTGATATAACGCTTTCGCCAGTTTCTGGCGATAATGAACTTTCTAATTTTAGTGGTGATACTTTCAATCTTGTTGTTGGATCTGAATCGTATTCTGTTGCAAAGATATTGGGAATCCGATCCACCGGAGCAAGCACCATAACACTGAAAACGCAAAATTCTTCTGGAAAATTCATAACCAAGCAAGACCGTGCATCTGATTTTTTGATAACTCTGGATGCGTCTGAAACCAGTTTTCAAGACGGAGAAACCGTTACACAAACTATTCCGGCAGCAACCATCATACCGGTTCTAGGGTATCCTCAAGGAATATCTTATGGATTTCCTGTAACAACCACCGGAACAGTCCTGTATTCTCAAGGCTACACGATTGGTGTTCGTCAGCAGTCAAACAGTGTGTTTTTGGCTGGATTCACAATGACCGGAAAAATCTCTAGGGAATCCAAGTCAGTCTTGGGCGTGGCTCCATCTTACGGAGAAAGGGTTTACATAACGAAATTGCAAGATTCTTTGCCTGTGGTTGTTTCCGATGGAGAATATCGAGTTGTTGATGTGGGTGTTCCGTATTCCGACTCCTCCAATCTTGTTGCTTACAGCGGGCTTCATGTCCTGCATCTGACAACCAGCATTAATACCGCGGTGGGCGCGTTTGATGTCACTAGTTCTCCACTTACTCAAAATTCATATTCTTTCGGTGACACCGTTCATCAGGGAGTGACCGGACAGTTTGGACACTACGCAAGCGGAACCGTTTATCGTTGGGATTTCGAGAGCAGCGGAAGCGGCAAACTGTATCTTACCGATGTTCTTGGAACTTTCAAGAATGTTCAGAACGATGGACTGACCGGTTCCACTCTTGGATCTTACATTGTTGCAAGTGTTACGCTTCCAGAAATAGACCGCAGTTCCGGAGAAATCCTATACATAGACAATGTGCGACCCATTCAGCGAGCCATAGGTCAGGAAGAAGAATTCAGAATCCGTTTGGGCTTCTAATACAGAGGAAACCATGCCATACGATCCCACGATTTTTAACATCAACCCCTACTACGACGACTACGACCCACAGAAGGGGTTTTTGCGTGTACTGTTCAAGCCTGGTTACGCCCTGCAAGCCCGTGAAGCCACTCAGATACAGTCTATTTTGCAGAATCAGTTGTCGTCCGTTGCGGATCACTTGTTTAAGGATGGTGCAAGAATAGCCGGTGGTGCTATCAGCATCCGAAATGCTGATTACTTGATGATTAAAATCACGGGAACACCCGCCGCTCCGAATGTGTTGCAGGGCGTTACGGATTTTTCTTTCTTGGTCGGCGGTTATGTAAGCGTTGGCTCCGGATCGGCATCAACACTTGCAAAGGTTGTCCACTACATAGAACCCGATCCGGAAACAGACAATCGTTTGATACTGATTCTTGATTTTTTGTCTGGAACTTCGTTTGCGGGTCAAACAACAGTAAAGTGGGCTTCAGATGACGATGATCTTCCTCCAGAAGCGGCTTTGACATCCATTGTAAGAACGGAAACGCTTCAGGTTGAAACCAAGTCGTGGGCTAGCGGACGGTGCAAGTTGGTGACTGTTGATGATGGAATTTTTTATGTTGATGGTTTTTTCGTGTATTCACAGCAGCAGAATTTTTCTCCGTATCGTCCAATCACTCTTTCCACACCCGACACAACCGTTCCAAGCGGAAAGGTGCGTGATCTTGGTTTCGGCAATTTTGCCTTGTTGAACAAGAAGATTGGATTTTCTGTTGAGAGAGACAATGTTACCGATCAAGAAGACACAACTCTGCGCGATCCGGCAATTGGCTCATACAATTACAACGCGCCTGGAGCAGATCGTTACAAAATAGTGCTGTCTATGGATCAGTTGGACGGTGACGATGAAGTTCCTGATTTTGTTGAATTGGTAAAGTACGAAGACGGGCGGGTGATACGAAAGGTTGAGCGGGTTGCATACGGTGAAATCGAAAAAGCCCTAGCAATTCGCACCTACGATGAGTCTGGATCGTATACTGTTTCATTGAATGAGGTACAGATTCGTGAAGGCTCGGGCAACACCATGTCCGTGCAGATTGGACCTGGAAAGTCCTATGTTCTTGGTCACGAACTTGAAAACAACAACACGGTTTTTGTTGATCTCCCAAAGGCTAGAGATGTGGAGTACAAGGCATCGGAGGGCAACACATATCAATTCAGTGTGTCTTTGTATACCGGTGTTTCTGTTGGTGGTTCGAACTCTTTTGGCGAAACTTTTGGAAGATACTTTGGTCGTATTTGTGGTGGGCAATCACAGATAACTGCATACGGTTCCACCGGTGCAATAGTAAATAGATCCTCTGTGCACGGCATGATTCCGTATCCGCAAAACAACATGAGCGGTGGTGTTGGCAAAATTGGCAACCACTACCGGATGTATTTCAACGGTATTAGTGGTGGTCCCGGATTGTCGGGATACATCTATTTGAGCGGAATTACGGCTGGTTACATAAGCGGAACCGCGGCAGGTTCCAATTTTGCTGTAACTCGTGGAGCACTTGATTCTCAAACACTGGTATACCCACTCAAGCCAGGAAATGCCGTGGACAACATTACCAGTTTCCGCACTCGGTTCAAGGTTGCAAGTGGTCAGGACAATACTACCAACAGTTATGTCAATATCAGCACTTCGCCCTCTGGAATAACCACCTACTACAAGGTGTACAAGAGCAGCCTTTATGACATTTCCACCGCTGGCGATAATGTTTACAATTTCCCACAATACACCAATGTGACAGGCAGCGGAAACTCCAACATATTCAAGCACCTAGCGTTTGTGTGGGCTGGAAGCGGAAATAGTGCAGGACTTGCGTTTGTTCCCAACGGCACAAATGCTGTGCTTAACACAGGAACCGATGAAAATGGATCGTATCTTGAATTTGCAATGCCAGCAAACCTGTATCCGGCTGGATTTACGGCGAGCACCGCGCCTATTCGTGCCGTTGTTCCGATAGAATACACGCCGAATATTCCAACAGACGGGTCTGCTCCAACGGATTTCCGATACAAGGTTTTGACGGGTACGACATTCACCATACAGAGTTCTGTTGGAAATCAAGACACGAACATCAATTTGAGCACTGCATATGGAGGACAGAGAAAATCTTTCCCTCTTGGTCACTCAGACATTCATTCCATAACAAAGATCACTGCTGTTGACAACAGTGTGCCTCCGATCAGAACAGATGTTACGGACGATTTTGAGTTGGACAATGGACAGCGCACATACTATTACGGGACAGGCAGAATAATTGTAAAGGAAAGCGAAGACAACAAAGCCATCTATACTACTGCTGCTTCCCAAGTTCGTCTTGAAGTTCAGTACAAGTATTTTCAGCACAAAGGTCTTGCTGGTGCTCCATTCATAGGCAAGCACTCTTATGTGCACAATGAGAATCCTGGTTTCAAGTACGAGCAGATTCCTCTGTTCAACAACACATCAGGAAGAATTCCTGTTGTGTCCCTAGCAAACTGCGTGGATTTCCGTCGCGGTACTGGAAATCAGATGATGAAGCCCTACGGAAGATCGGAATTCTCCATAGAGGGAGACACATCCGTTAGTTACACCCACTGGCTTCCACGCATAGACAAACTGTGCTTGAAAGAAGACCCCATTGACGGATCTGCCGTGTTCTACATCATTGAAGGAGAACCAGACTTGTCTCCTGTTCCTCCTGTAGATCCAGACGATGGACTGGTTTTAGCCACCATTACTGTTCCTGCGTACACGCATTCTGCTGATGATGTAATTGTCACTCCGGTGGACAACAGACGCTTCACCATGTCTGAAATTGGTAAAATTCAGAAGCGAATTGACGAGGTTGAGGTTTTCACCAAACTGTCAATCAAAGAAAGTGAACTGTCATCTCGTTCAATGAAGAGCACCGCTACTGCATCAGAACCAATCAAAACATCAATACTGGTTGATGAGTTTTACGGGCACTCTGTTGCCGATGTTTGCGATACGGGACACCGTTGTTCGATTGATTATGAGCGCGGTATACTGTATCCTTTCTTCAGAACAGAAGACATCACTCTCACATCTCCAACTAGCGGTGGTGTAACCTTCACTTCTGATGGACTTATGATGCTGAGGTATGCGGAAAAGGAATACATCAGCAACAAAAAGTTCACTGGAAGAATACAGGTTAATCCGTCAAACATCGTGAACTTCCTGGGTTTTATGAAACTGTCGATGCCTATCATACCGAACTTTGACTCTTTCTATCGTCCAGTAGTCAAGACAAATGCTTTGATGGAAAACGACAACTGGCTGTCTTCCAATGCAAACAATGACCGTGGTTTTGGAACACAGTTCAATCAGTGGGAAAGTCTTTGGACAGGAATAGAGCAAATAGAGGAAGAACAGGACGACATACAGCAAAAAATGCTGGAACTTCCACACTCGACCAACGATTCCGCTGTTCCTGGATGGTTGAGTGGAAGTGAAAAGGTCGGCGTTTCCCGAAAAGTAGAGAGTGTTGATCAAAAAGTAGACAACTACATTCGATCAAGCAGGCTGAAAAATCGAATCAAGCAAAAAATCGCAAATCGGATTGTAGACCGTAGCGTTGTTCCGTATATTCCGTTTGTTTCTGGAATTACCGCTACGGTTCACGGTTTGAAACCAAATGCAACGGGACTCGCTCTGTACTTGGACGGAGAAAGACTGGTCAGCGGAATAACCACCGATGGCTACGGCTCTTGTACCGTTCGGTTTGGAATTTCTAGCGGAACATTTCTCACCGGCAGCAAAGTGGTGCGTATTGCAGACTCTTCTGTTGTTGCCAATTCCAGTATGTCTGCTGAAACAACCCTGCATTGCACAGGATTGCTTGAGCAAAAGTCCTCTGGAGTTCATTCTACCCGTCCAATAGAACTGCGTAGGCAGACTCCAGACACAGAAACCATATTCAAAGACCCGTTCAATCGAAACACTGATACTCTTGAAGGAATACAGTGGACCGATCCACTTTCACAGACATTCTTTGTTGACAAGAAGACACATCCAAGCGGAATTTTCTTGAGTTCGGTGGATTTGTTCTTCACTCACAAAGACTCTCGTTTGCCCGTTACCATTCAGATTCGTCCCACAGTCGGTGGATATCCCTCACCATCAGTGGTCATGCCATTCAGTACGGTAACAAAAATGCCGTATCAAGTGTTTACTAGTCCAACAAGTCCGCGAACAACAAACTTCAAGTTCAGCAGTCCAGTTTATCTTGAGCCTGGTGAGTACGCCATTTGCATACTGACAAACAGCGACAAGTATCGTGTGTTTGCAGCGACCACCTCAAGAAACGGTTCAACTCCTAGCACTTCTGGTGGAGACTCAGACAACGGAAGAGTGGGTAACAACCAACTTATTGGTTCCCTTTTCAAGCCCAATGCACTGGGCACATCCATTCAAGACAAGGCTGTTGACCTGATGTTTACTGTTCGGCGGTGTGACTTTTCGTCCAATGCAATCGAATCTGCTCAATACACCATCACCAATGAATTGGCGTATTCTCAAGGCATCCGTGTCTACGCTCCAGAGATTATTCCTGCGGGTTGCTCCATACGGAGAACCATTACAGGTACAGGATACAGCAGATCGGTAAAAAACAACGAGACATCATATTTTACGCATTCTTCTCTTCCGCGAGATGGTACTTTGAAATATGATTTGTTCCGTGGTTCAAACACTGCTGTTTCTCCTGTGGTGGATGTTTCCGCTGCCTGCATCACCGCCATCAAGTTGTTTACCATTAATCAGCCCACCATTTCTTCTTACATTTCTCGTGTTGTTGAATTGCCAGAGGGTTATGAGTCTGATGGGTTGTATTTGGCTGCGGACATCCGCGACCCGTATCTCCCACTAGTGGGAAATCCGAACACTCAAAACATGAACCGAGTAAAAGTCTACTATCGCACTGCCCTTCCAGGAGAAGACGATATTGATGACGCTATTAGTCCGGGTGGAATCTTTGCAAAATCTTGGAAAGAATTCCCCGCAAGAATAAAGCCAGGTCCAAACGAAAACGCTCTCAGTTATTCAGAATCACAGTACATTGAGTACGCTTTCAAGCAGGATGCCCTGCCCAAGTTCTGCAAGTATCAGATCCGCATTGATCTTATTTGTGAGGCTGCGCCGGTTTGGAAGTGGATTCCTTCCGTAAAGAACTTGAAAGCCATTAGTTACTTGAGGTAATCCGTGAGCATACGATATTTCAGACACACGAGCAATCAGTCTTTGGTGCTTCCAGAGCGAGAAGTCGTGGACGCACACCGCTCCAAAAGGCTGCTCGAAGACAGGATAGAAGCACTGGAAACGGAGATAAATACTCTGAAGCACAGTTTTCAAGAACTCATAACCGCACTGAACCACTTAAAAAACCGCGAGTAAAACATGGCAGCAAGCACCGGACCAGACGAAAATACCTATCAGATCGACAATGTTGAGTTGGGTGACACATTCAATGTGTGGCGTGATACCACAAACACGCAGACCTACAAACTCAACAAAATGCGGATATACGATGGTATCAGTTCTGATTCTATTGATGTTGGCATTTCTGCTTCTGGTGTTTTCACGGCAGACATTCGCACCAATGTGAACAAAGGCATTACATTCCTGCAACCCGTCAACTTCAGCAGCGGTGTCACATTCAACGGTCCAGTCACATTCAATGCAGACACTTTCACCGTTAATGCAAGCATTGTCACCATTGACGACTACGCAATCGTGCTTGGCAACACCGCAGCGGGATCAGACGACAGCAAGATCACAGCCGCAGGCGGCGGCGGTCTGCTTATTGACCGCGGCAGCAGTGGAGCCACCGCAGAGTGGTTGTGGACTCCCACTCAAGTGGCTGGATTGACTGGAACTTGGAAGGGTAATGCACACATTGGATTTGATGGTGACACATACGGAATCATTCCTTACAACAACGGCAATCTGATCATTCATGGATACGGATTGGAGTTTAATGGCGGCATCACATCCGCGCACGGACTCATGTTCACCGTAAACGATATCAATGGAACAACATCGAATCGCTCCATTGAGTTTTCTCGTTACTATCCCGCTGGTGCAACAGTTTTTGCAGAGGTTTTAAGCGGAGCCACTTACGGTGCTCGTCCGTTTATGAACATCAAGGACGGCGCAAACCGAAAAACAGTCCGTCAAATCTCTCACGGACTTCAGTTTGGAATGCCTGTGCGCTTGAATGGCGCAACATACGCATCAGCCATAGCAACAGACGGTCAAAACGCAGAAGTGGTTGGTTTGGTGTCAAAGGTGATTGGAAGCCACGATTTTGAACTCACATTCTTGGGAGAGATATTCGGGGACTTCACCCCCATAAACGATGGTCAGCCGCTCATTCCAGGCACAACATATTACCTGTCTCCGTATGTGGCAGGAAACTTGACAAGCAGTCAACCGACCGCTTCGGGAGTCGTGCACAAGGCTGTCCTGATTGCCACTTCAGCCACATCAGGCGTGGTGCTGCCTTTTACTGGAGGAGTTCTCTCAAGTCCACTGGTGTTGTCTAACGCCACCTCTGTTTCCACCAGAATAAATCAAGCAAACAAATTCTCGTTGGGCGATATGGTGCGCTTCAAGCCGTATTCGCCGGGTGTAACACTGTCGTACATTTACAATTCCAGCGGTAACACATACGCAGAGTATCACGATTACGGAATTTTCGTAAAGGCACAGGCTGACTCTGAAGAAGAAGCAGAAGTGGCTGGCATGGTGGTTGGATTTGCAGGAGAAACCGGAGAATCAGGTTACAAAACCTATACCGGCTTTGATGTTCTCATGGACGGTTTCTTTGACCTGTCTTCTGCTGGATCAACTTTTGCGCTTAATGCTGGCTCCGTGTATTTTTTGAACACCGGCTGCGCTGGTTCAACAGGTTCTTTCGAGTCCGGTGCTGCTTGTCAAACGCTGAATCCTCCTGTTGCATTTGGTCGCATACGCAAGCCGCTTTTCATGGCTACAGGACCAAAGTCAGGATACCTGTTCTCGTATCGTGGAGACATTCGCGCAGAAGTTGGCATAACAGGTGCTTCTGCTGATGTGACTCGTTTCTTGGTTACTGACATCCGCGACGGTTTCAGCGGAGATTTGGTGATTGGTCACTATGACGGCAATCAATACGGAAAAGAGTCCATTCGTGTAGCAGCAGGAACCACATACTATTCTGATACTCGTGGAAGAACAGGGACACTGGTTGGTATCGGTGGAGGATGGAGTCGATACATCACCGATGCAGCGGCTGGTTCAGCCCGAATAATGGCACAACTAGATGTGAATGGAGACTTGAGACTCGGAAAAACCCTTGCAGGCACACCGCAGGGGCAAGACCTCATAACAGTTAGGAATGATACCGACACCATCAACGGAGTAACCATTGCTTCTCGCATAGTGATTGGAACGGATTATTCTGATGCAAACTTGGTGATAGGACGCGGAGTGCGCCCACGAGTCGGTGCAGTCGGATACATGAGCAGTCTGAATGGAACACTTGACCGATCTGTTTTTGTGTTGGGTGTCAGTGGAACTTCCCCTATGCTGCGGTGGGGCATCGCAAACGATTCTGCGGGCAATCTCGGAGACACGGTGTCCATGTCCGATGTTTTCACCATAACAGGATTCACCGCCTCTTTTGCCCACGCAGTAAACATCGGAACCACAACTGATATTGCGAGTCTGGCGACACATAAGCCTCGTCTTTTGATACAGGGTGACACCAACACAAGTCCCCGTCCTCAAATATACATGAAAGCAACGGACGGCAACTTCATACTTATGAACGCAAGTGGTCAGACTGGAGATTACAACGGCGTCAACCAATACGGTGGTGGTGCTTACCTGATCTTCGGCAAGCAGGGCGGCGGCGGGGTAACTCAAGCGTTCGGTCTTGGTCCGTGGGCAGCAGCGGGTGGTCAGCAAGTCGGTATGCTGATGAATTACAATGGCACAACGGTAAATATCGGCATAAACAAGCACAATCCAACCACAACTCTTGATGTAAACGGAAAGATCAAGACCACAGACCTTGAAGTGACCGGAACCACCACGATATACGGCGGCGGTGCACCAGCCATCGGTGATCGGTTGGTTGCGTCAGCCACTAACGGAACCGTAGAGTGGGACACGGATCTGATATCTGGAGGTACTGTCTATTCTGTAAAAATAAACACAAATTCTCCCGCCACCGATACAACTAGAGGGTGGACCGACAGTTTGAGCGGAACCACAGTATACACAGGAGACTTTACCGATCTCACTGCTGTTTACAGTTCATATAGCGTAACTATTCCGCGCGGGGTGTATTTCGTGCAGCCGTACAACAACATTACATACTCCACCAATTTCAGAGCGAGTGCTGCTTATTACGGAAGAGTAGGGATACAAGCAGTGTCTGGAACTTTGGCAGTGCAAACATTTCCTGGAAAAAACATCCACTTCAATTTTAATGCGAGTGGATCAAAACACAATTCCGACCTCTATTCTCCAGAAGTATACGAAATGGTTCCATTTATTATGTGGGTCACCTCCCCCACCGCTACCGTAAAAGGAGTCATTAAGCATATGTTCGGCGGAACCATCTCAGTGGTTGGTGGTGCAAATCTCGGAATGTCTTATAGTATCGTCAGAATTTGTTGATGGCGTCCACGGAGTTTTTGCGGAATAAAGCAGTCTACTAACAGGAACACACATGGGATCATCACTAATACTCACAGGCGGCGCAGCCGTAACCAAGACACTCAAAGAAGCCATCACACAGACTGCTCACGGTTTCACTGTTGGTGATGTGATTCGGTGGAATCCTACCTCTTCCCCGCCAAAGTATGTGCTGGCACAGGCTGATTCCGCCGCCAATGCAGAGGTGGCTGGCGTGGTCAGCAGCCGTACTGACTCCAACAACTTTGAGGTAACCTATCACGGGTACATTGACCTGCCACAGTTTTCGGGCATCTCCGCACCAGTGATGTTCCTGTCGTCTGTTGCAGGAGGAAGCCTGTCGTCCACCCCACCCAGTGCTGTTGGCACGGTAGTAAAGCCAATACTTACCCGAAACACCAACGGCAGCGGACACTTGGTGATGAACTACCTGGGCACGCAGATCGGCGGCTCGTCCACCATCTCCGTGGACGAGATTCAGCCTGTGGGCACGATCATGCCGTTTGCAGGAACAGCCATTCCTGACACATGGTTGCCGTGCAATGCCACTTCGTACAGAGTAACAGACTATCCTGAACTGTATTCCAAACTGTGCTATGACACAGGTGATCGTGTTCCCATGTACGGGCACATCGTGGAACTCACGCTTTCTGCGATTCCGTCAGGAACCACTGTTGGTGATTACATTCTGTTGCCCAAAACTGGTCAGAGTTTTCCTGGAACCGTAAGTTCAACTGGAGAAGAGGACACTCTTAACGCGTTGATTCTTGTTGAGGGGCAGATTCGGGCAATAGACACGGCAAACAACAAACTCACTGTTTCTACTGCTTGGAGATACAACACCACCAAAAAGTACTTTGAGTATGTGAATGCTGCATTTAAGCCAGCGTCCAACTACACCATTACTGCGGGTACCTGGGTACCAGCAAATGTTCGCGGTACTATTAATGCAACAACGGTCACAGCCGTTGCAATTACGCATTTCTATACGCCTGACTTGACTTCTCGTTTTCTTGTTGGTGCTGATGGTTCTGCTCTTGTTCCAGTTGGTGGTCAACCAGATAATTTCACTTTCTCGTTGGGTAGCAATGGTCTTGATGAGTCGCGCAACAATGTGTACAGCATGGGCGCGTTCGGCGGCGAAGAGAAGCACACGCTCACCACGGCAGAGATGCCTGCTCACGACCACCCAAGAGGAAATGCCAGTGATTACTATTGGCTGGGCAATGAGTCAAGTACAGCCAAAGATTTTAGTTTTTCTGCGGGAACCAATCCCGCTTACGAACTCTCGACAAGACGGGGTGTTGATTCTCAAGGTGGTAATGACCCCCACAACAACCTGCCACCGTACCTTGCGGTGCGGTACATCATAAAAGCCAAGTCGTACACCCGAGCGGCTATCGTGGACGGCATCGACCTGCCGTACAACAACCTGCTTGTTCGTGACCTGCGGACACGGAATGTGGGTGGCTCAAACGGTGACTTGGGAATCTACACCAACACTCCAGGTGATGCTGGCACCGGAACGCTTCGTGCGGTGTTCACGCAGGGAGGAACCTTTGCGATTGGAAACGCGGTTTCCAGTAGTTCTGTTGGTGATTTCGCCAACTTTGTATTGAGACACAACGGAAACTCCGAGATTGCACTGGTGAAAGCAGACCCAAGTGGAGTGGATGTGGGTGTTTCGTTGCGGTGCTATTCCAGCCGTGGAACCGTTGCTGCTCCACTGGCTGTTCAAAGTGGTGATGTTTTGTCTCGGATTAGTGGTTTTGGTTGGGACGGCACAATTTACGGAAATTTGAGTGGTGTGGGCGGCAGAAACGGCGGATTTAATGTGGTTGCTGAAGAGGCTTTTACTTCAAATACCCACGGCACGGCTTTGTCTTTTGAATTCACCCCACGGGGCAGGTCTGCTGGCGCAGAGGGTATGCGCTTTACTTCAGATTCAAGATTGGGAATCGGCACAGCCACGCCAGGCGCGTCCCTTGATGTGAACGGTACGCTTAAGCACAAGAATCCTGCGTTCTTAGCAGGTACGGCAGCAGCAGACATAGTAACCACCAAGCAAGTAAACTACACCACTTTGGTATACAGTACCACTTCCATAAACGACACATACAACGGGGTTAATGTGTACAATCCAAGCACTGGAGTTTTTACCGCACCCATCACAGGCAGGTACTACTTCTCTGCCCGCATACTGTTTGCTCACTCCTCTGGTTCTTGGAGACTCAATGGAACAGAGGGCGGTGGAGGATTCTATATTGCAAAAAACTTTGGTACTGCAAGCGAGGCAAGCATTGGACCTGCGGCTGTCACACCGAACAGTACTACGGTGGATTTGGTTCATATTCAGGTTAACGCAGACGGCTACGCAAACCTCACGGCAGGAGACACGGTTAGGGTAGTTTACTACGGAAAACCGTTTAATGCAAACCACAACTGCTTTGGTGGAATCTTCATAGGCTGATTCACATAAATACACACGATGCCATACTCACACCTACCAATTCCCAACACCCCGTCCACCCGTATCATTGATACGGACACCTATATCTACATTGCCCCGCCCAATCACCCGATGGGCAAAACAGGGTCAGCAGGATCGTGGACAGGAGCCACATTCGGAAGCGACAGCACCGGTGACGGATCGTTTTCTCGTCCGTATGCCACGCTACGCAAGGCATGGCAGAAGGCACAGGAGTACATCATACAGGGCAATGCCCGTATGTACATTCAGTTTCAGAAGGGCATCTACGGGTACACATTCGATTTCAATGATCGGGCTGGCACAAACCCGTTCCCCGACAACCTGTACCACCCACAGGGCGAGCGCATCATTATTCAGGGCGACCTTGAAGCCATACGGCAGCGTTACCTGTACCGAGTAAAAGACTACGCATGGGACTTGTCTCGTTTGGCGTACTACGGGCACACCGGCACCGTGAACCTGTGGTACGGACAGCACGCGCTCGGCTTGACTTCTTCTTCGTATCCAAACGGAACAGGAACAACCGCTCACGGTTTCAGTGCACAGGACGAAATGGGCTATGTGTCCATCGTTAACGCTGCTCAAAGCACGCCGTGCAACAGAAGTTATACTGACTTATACAACGGAATCTACACCAATGGCAGATACAGTATGTCTTCTGGTTCACCGTGGTTCCGTTCACATCTGAATCACGGGCTTTCATATGAGGAAGCAAAGGGAATACAGGGTATTGCACGCATAGAAAATGCCAGTGCAAATTCAAACGATCTTCGTTTGCAGTTCAAGAACCTGAACCTGGACGCTCGTATTGCAGTGTATCCGGGCACAACACTCAACGGAAAAGTAAACGGGGGACTGGACAACACTCTGTCTTTTATTGGTTCTGGTACGGTAATTATACCAAACAACTATCCTGAGCCTCAGTACAGTGAACCAAATGGATACTACGGTCCCACGCTAGGGGTTTTGGACAACTGCACACTTGTAGGGACCACATGGGGAAACGACAATGGTGCAGTAACTTATGGTGTGTATCCACCCACTTCAGTGATTCCTGGTGGTGTGAGTCTTAGTTATCCGGATCGTGAGTCAGGCGATGTTCACATCACTGACGACCCCCATGTACTAACGAATTTCCCTGTGGTCATCAAGGTGTACGCACAGTCAGCCACAGGTGACGGTTATCAGCAAAAACCTGTTCCGTTCTTGATTGACGGTGGACGAGTGGGGGCAATACGCAATATCATGCTGGTCAACGGCGACATAGAAGGCATATCGTATTCGCGGTTGCCCAATGGTCAAACTCTTGCACCGTGTCACATGATGGACACTGCTGCCGGAACCGCAATATACGACAACAGAACCCGTTCGTTTGCTGGAATGATGCTGCTGAACGGCGCAAAAGTAAAGATACGAAATCTAGGAATGGTTGGTTGGGGAACGGTCACCAACTCCGCCGCAATAATGATTACTGACGGTTCTGAACTGGGTGCAGACCTAGTGTTTGAAGAAGACTCTTATTACAACAGGCAGGGAGCGCAACTGGCTGGAACCCCCAATACTTATGCTGAGTTGGGTCGATTGTACAACACCCCAATATTTTTGACCACGAACGGCGGTGGCATACACTGTGATGCTGGCTCAAAGATTTCTTTGCTTGAAAGTTTTGACGCAAGCACCGCTCTTGTGCCCCGGTCGTTGTTGTATGGCTTGTTCAACATATGGATACAAACATCTCCTTGGAACGGTCACAGTGGAATCATCGCAAATCAAAGTGAAATAAACTTGCCGTCCACCGCCGTGCATAATTACGGTGCTCTGCCAGGTGGTGTAAGATTGTCTTTGACCCTTCCGGTGTTTTCCGGTGCAACGGTTTTCGGTGGCGCAACAGCCATGTTCTTGCACCCGAGCGTGTTGAATAACAGTGGAGGCAGAGGTGTAACCTATTCAAGCATAGTGGCGTATTCAGTAACGCCAAGCGGCGGAAGAACACCCTTTGCCAGAATACTGTATGTTACCACCAACGGAGAAACATTCGCAAGCGTGGCTTCACCAGCAAATGAGGAAACAGGATGGACCAACGCAGGTACAACCGTAACTGTTTCTTCTGGAACTGCCCCGACACTGGCTTCAATACAAAATCAGCCCGTGTTGGCTTATGGAATCATGTTGAATCAGCATCAGAACGACTCTTACCTCACTCTGAAGAACTTTTTCGCAGCAGGAAACACGCTGGAGTTCTATGCGTATCAGGATATTGCAGAGGGAATCACCGCGCCTGGTGGCTATGCAGTTGGTCCAAATGGTTGTTTTTTCCGAACTCCCGCAGGTATTACTTTGACACTCAGCAAATCGGGAATGGGCTTTTCATACGGAATTTACGGTCCTTGGGCAAAAGACAGTCTACCATCAACATTCTTGAGCCACTATTACAACGCTCAGGGGTACGGCATAAATCTGCGAACCAGCAGATGTACGCACAGCGGAACGCTGGACATGAGCGGAAAGAATTACATCCAAATCTATATGCTTTCGGCTTCTAACTGGTACGGTCGAGGCAGTTTAATGCACATTATGAACGGCGCGCACACAAATCTGTATATTGAAAATTCCAAAATGGAAGTGATTGATTCAGCCAATGCGCTGTTGACCAGGCAGTGTCAGTTGTTTGGATATGATTCGATTAACTCGCGTGGTGCGTATCCTGTGTTTGTTGGTTATTCGGGCAAACTAACATTTGCTGGAACTGCGGTGTCGATAAATTCACCACTTGCCCGGCGCGCAATCACAAGTTCTGCACAATTTGGTGGATACACACTGGGATTGGGAACTACTCTTGGACCAGAACCTACCATAAAAACCGTGTTTGACAGCAGTTCTTTGGTCAACTGTCCACGAATCAGCCACGACGGTGAACTGCATCTGACCAGTGATGATAAAGGCAATTACCCCTTTATTGTTGGGTACGAAGGCGGGGTGGACAGCACGGCATACGCTGATACCACTAATGATACTACAACCAAGGGTGCAGAACTTTCCGTGTACTTGAACGCCAAACTTCACGGATACGGTTCACTTATGAATTTCTGGAACACAACACAGGTTAAAGCGGGTCTTGCGGGAAGTGGAGCACCTGGTTTGATGACCAGACAGCCGTATGGAACGAATGCTACAAACAATCAGCAACTGCTCTACAACTCTCCCCGTGGTGCGTCCATGTGGTTTATTGCGTATCCAACCGGAACCGGCAAGACGAGAAATCTGCATGGATGGTACGGCACCAGCACTCCTACCAATGGAAGCAACAATGGGTTGTATATGAGTCGTATCGGTTTTACCCTTGGTCCCGCCGCTTCAGAAGACTGGTATAGTCCTGCTGTGTTCAACACTCTAAGACCGCAGCGGTCGGGAGGGTTCACGGCAGACCCGCCAGGATACACCGGTGCGGCTGTATACACGGGATATGTAAATGGATATCCTGGTCCACAGGTATCCACCTATTATTACGGTAGCCTTTAACGAGAACTCACATGGCTAAAGCCCTAATTTATCTAAATTCGGATGGTTCCGTCGTTCGGACCACACCGATCACCGATCCAGAAAACTACATTCCGACTCAATACTCGGAAAAAACAATTCTGCTGGATGACACTCTGTCCGGACAGAGCGTAGAATACACCCTGAACGATTCGGTTAGAGCAACCCAAGTATTCATAGACATTTTGGCAGAACCTGGTTCATCCGAAACCGTTGATCCTGAAGTGATTTTGCCTACCACTTCGCCGTCATCATCTTTTTCCGTTTCCATAAATCCTCTGACAGAACAAATTGTTCGTGGAGCATTGCTCGGAACATTTATCATGGGCGAGCCGGTGTTTCAGTCAACAATAACCCCCACAATAGTGAACAACTATGTGGTTGGTGGAGTAACGCTTGACACATTTGTGCCCTCAATAGGTTCGATTGGAGAGAGCGGAGGAATTGGTTCTCGTGCAGCAAAATTTGCAGGAACACTGAATGACACTGCATCACAGAAAGCAGCAGGAATACAGTTGCCCGCTTTCACCACATCTGCTTCTACTCCGTATTTCTTGCTTGAGGGGTGGATGTATTTTGAACAAGAACCAAGCAACAATTACGATCCAATAATCGTTACCAGAAGTGCGGACGGGGTGGTTGGCAGCACAAACGACTCTTTCCGTCTTGAGTACGACACATCATCAGATCAAGTGCAGTTCCATTACTCTGCCGCATCTTATGCTTCTGCTGGGTATCAGGGAATCGTGAATGTGTCTCCATCAGGGATAAGCACTGGACAGTGGAACCACTTTGCCATTGCTTGGGCTTCACAAGGTGGATCTGCGACCGTTAAGACTTATTGGAACGGAACCTCATTGTACAGCGCATCTGGTCTTTCTGGCTGGATTCGGAACAGCACAGCACCTCTGATGATTGGAAGCGGTGCGTCAGGAGACTATCCCCTCAAGGGATGGCTTGAAGATGTCCACATCCGCATGGGCGGAGTGACGCTTGCTCTTGCAAACTACGCTTTTATGGGTAGCACTGCTGAAAATCCGTTTGAAGCAGACCAAGCAGGAGACTACACGGTTTACCTGTTGTCGATGAACGGTCCTTTCGGGACATCGCTGTTCCCTGTGGACACGCTGTGCCGTGTTTCAGGGTCTTGCACATATTTTAATGGGGATGCCGCTGTGCTCGGTGTTGGAGCAATTACGCGAGAGCAGTCTAGTGTTCTTGGTATAACACTGTTTAGCGGAGTGTGCAGCGGATTCACAGCCACTGGTGGTTCTGGAGGCAGGTTGTTCGGGATGGAATCGGGTGGGTGCTTTGAGATTTCTTCCGTGACCCAACTGACTGGAATAACCGCAGCCCGTCAGCAAAGACTGAACGCTTTGCAACACACGAATTATTTCCTGTTTGGTATCACAGTCATGCAGGGTAGTTCTGGAAACTCTGGAGACTTCCCGAAACTGTTCAGCAGTGGATGGACTGGAACGACTTTTTCGTTCCTGCCGGTTCAGACAAATATTGATTACCTGAAAAATCTATACGACAACATTGTTGTTGTTGGTTACACGGGCAATACAGTTATTGAGGATTATTATGGTGTACAAAACAATTTTGGAACCACATATGTGAAAGAACTGTACGAAGATGTTGTTACATACAGAACAGACATGAATACTCTTGTCTCACAGATAACGGGCACAATAAACTCCTCAACCACCCATCAGTCTTTGAACTCAATTCAAGGCATAAGCACAACTGGTGCGGTTCTTAAACTTGCTCCGTATTCGCAGAGTAATCCGGCTGTGTTGGTGTCCACCAAGGCTAAATCCACCAAAGTATCCAACAATCCAGAATCAAAGTATTTGCCCAAGACAAGTAACTTTACGCTCGCTGGTCCTTTGGATTGATAAATCGGAGTGTTAAATGAAACTCGTACATTATGACCGTTCAACAATACAGTTGAATGAAAACACCTACGCCTTTGAAGATTTTCTGAAAGTTGAACCCAACTACTGTGTTCCTTGGGGCTTCTCCAGCAGAGTGTACGAGCGCGGTGTTCGGCATTACATCACGGACGGCAACAACACACTGTATTTGAAACTTGTTGACCCGTATTGCGACAGCATATGTGAGCGAGAAGGTGAACTGGCTAGGCTTGTAATGCGGTTGAAAAGCGAATCGGAAAATTAGCCGTTCCGATCTCCTAAATACTCTGAAAGGAGACACGGATGGCGAAGCCTACCACACGACAAGAATTCAAAGAGTACTGCCTACGCGCACTTGGTGCGCCCGTTATTGACATCAATGTGGATGACGCACAGGTGGAAGACCGCATAGACCAAGCAGTTCAGTATTTCAATGACTGGAACTCGCTCGGTATGCAGAGGCAGTACTGGAAGTATCAGATCACGCAGCAGGACATCACCAATCAGTACATTGACACTGATACGCTTGACGCAAACGGTCCAAAGATTTCCAATGTCCTGCGGGTGTTTCAAGTAGGGTTCAACCTACAGATCAACAACATCTTCAATATCCGCTATCAGATGGCACTCACGGACTTCTACGGGTTGCGGACAGGCAACATGAACATGAACTACTATGTGTCCACCATGCAGTACATTGAAATGTTGCAGCAACTTCTTGATCCCGAGAAGCAGATACGATTCAACAAGTACAAGAACCGCTTGCAGTTGGACATGAACTGGAGCGATTTTGCGCCGGGTCAATGGATACTTGTAGAGGCGTATGCCATTGTTGATCCTGCGGAGTACAGCGAGGCGTGGAACGACCCCATGCTTAAGAAGTACGCCACTGCACTCATAAAGCAGCAGTGGGGGGCAAATATGTCCAAGTATGAAGGCATTCCCCTGCCAGGCAACATTACATTCAACGGCACACGCATTTACGAGGAAGCCACCGAAGCCATACGCGCAATAGAGGAAGATGTGCTGTTGAAGTACCAAGAGCCGCCTGACTTCATCACAGGATAAGCATGACAGTAAACCCGTACTTTCGCCGCAACAAGAAGGGCGAGCAAAGCCTTCTTGAATCTCTCACGACCGAGGCTATCAAAATCCACGGTCACGAGATGCTGTACATTCCGCGAGAGAAAGTGACGGAAGACCTGATTTTGGGTGAAGAGGTGTCCGAATTCACGGACGCAAACCGCATTGAGATGTATCTTGAGAACGCGGACGGCTATCAAGGCGATTCAGAAATGTCGCGCTTTGGATTGGATATCCGCGAGAACGCGGTGTTCGTGGTGTCTCGCAAGCGGTTCATGGATGTCATGGGGCACAATCCTGAAATACAGAAGATTGGGCGTCCCCGCGAAGGCGATCTCATCTACTTTGACTACCCGTATAGCCTGTTTGAGATCAAGTTCGTGGAGCACGACAACCCGTTCTATCCTGCGGGAGAGCGGTACTGCTTTAAACTGTCGTGCGAGGCGTTCAAGTACACCAAAGAGAAGATACAGACAGGCGAATCCGAACTGGATGCGGTTGTCAGTGTTGAGTCCAGTTACGCAGTTGGACTCACGCTTGGCACATGGATCGGTGATCTGTACTCGGGTGAAGAGGTGTACAGCGGAACATCCGCAGACAAGCACGCATACGGTCGCGTGGAGTATCGTCCGTATCCGCACCCAGTGGCGGGTAGTTACTATGCACGCATCAATATGCAAAGCGGCAAGTTTGAGGTTGGTGACATCATCACGGGCAAGAACAGCGGATACACATACGCCATCAGCGGCGTGTACGAAACCGACATACGGCTGTCCCATCAGGATGTGCAGGACAACGAGCAGTTGGAACTGGAGCAAAAGGTGGATGACATATTTGACTTCACCGAAGTTGATCCGTTCTCGGAGGGCAACTACTAATGTTCACCAAGTTCTACAACGGCTCTATACGGCGCATGGTGGTAGCATTTGGCTCGCTGTTCAACCAAATCTACATTGATCGGGCTGAAAGCGGTGGCACAAAAACCATGCTTGTGCCCATCTCGTATGCCCCCAAAGAGAAGTACAAGGTTCGGTTGTCAGGCGATCCACAGTTTCAGAATCCCAATCAGATCACACTTCCGCGCATGGCGTTTGAGATCACTGGATATGTGTACGATTCCGCACGAAAGCGCAACAGCACCAATCGGCTTTTTGTTCGCCCGACAACAAGCAATCCAACGAAGGTTGACTACACATTTGCTGAAGTGCCGTACAACATTGATTTCGGACTGTACATCTATGTGCGAAACATGGAAGACGGGCTGCGTATTGTGGAACAGATACTGCCCTATTTCACGCCAGAGTTCGTGGCAACAGTGAACTTTGATGACATCAACAAGAAGATAGATGTGCCCATCTACCTGAATTCCGTGTCGTCAGAAGAGGACTACGAGGGAGATTTTGAGACTCGGCGTTCCATCATATTCACTCTGAACTTCACTATGAAAACCTACCTGTTTGGTGCGAAGAAGAACTACAAGGAAATCCGCGTTGTTCAGGCTGCACTGTGGAATCAGAATGTGTTTGATTCAGAGTTTGTTGGCGGCATCACTTACAGTCCCGGAAACACCACCGATGTTCCGTCTTTCGCAAATGTCATCATTGGCATAAGTGGACCAAGCGGTGCGAGTTCTAATGCAAACAACTACACACCGTTTGCGCGAGTGTATCAAAACGATCCTGATGCTGGTGGCAGCACATACGCTGCGGGAATGAATTCTCCCGTGATTGGCGTGACTGTTGATTGGGATATTTGAGGAGTAGACCATGAGTGGATTTGACAGCATTGACAAGGCTCTGAAAACAGAGCCACAGAAAACCATTGTTGTTCCCCCCAACGCAACGCTGGTGAAGGTTGATACTGTTCCACTCACGGACGAGCGGTTGGACAAAGACCTGAAGAGCGATTACGAGGTGGTGCGTGACAATCTGCGCGAACTTGTGGACATGGGCAAGAACGCTCTGGACGGCGTGATACAGGTGGCACAAGAAGGCGACTCGCCTCGCGCCTACGAAGTGGTAGCCCAAATGATCAAGACCCTATCGGAAACCAACCGTGAACTCATGGACTTGCACAATCGTGTGAAAACCATCCGCAAGGTGGATCAGAGCGTCACGAACAACACCACTACCAATCAGTCCATCTATGTGGGTTCCACGAAGGAACTACAGGACATTATCAACTCCGCTCGTTCGTCCACGAAGGCGTTTGACAATCGCCCTGATGTGCGTGACACCATAGCGGAAGACAAGAACAATGAGTAAGAAGAGCACGAAGTATCTGGGCAACTCCAATCTGAAGGCAGCAGGAGTGAATGTCAACTTCTCGCCCGAGCAGATTGAGGAGTATGTGAAATGCTCCCAAGACCCGCTGTATTTCATCAAGAACTATGTGAAGATCGTG
>Ga0129333_10000613_pt1 | contig 30028 bp, 38 predicted proteins | sample CPB6_08_DNA_FD_94474 | JGI IMG/M metagenome (GOLD analysis project Ga0129333, IMG submission 94474) | Freshwater to marine salinity gradient microbial communities from Chesapeake Bay, USA - CPBay_Sum_0.6_0.8_DNA | ecosystem: Environmental > Aquatic > Marine > Coastal | place: USA: Chesapeake... | reverse complement strand
TGGTGGTCACTGTGAAACTCTTTATCAGAACCTTTATCCCTGGCATGCCAATGGTTCTAAAGCCAACATACATCAACGGCATCGTCAAACTCTCTATGAATTAAATCAAAAATACCCAGGCAGACTGCGTGTAGTTTGGGATCATGCAGTAGATGGTCTAGAAACCATGACTGTAGATGTGGCAAAATCGTTCCTCAATAAATATCATATCACCGAGGCTAACGATGACGAAACCAGTAATTTACAAAAGGACGGTTAAGGGTTCTGCACTGACCTTTACAGAAGTAGACACCAGTCTACAAAATCTCAGAGACTCTACGATCAGCATCGCCGTTCAAGGTGATGATACAGTGGTCAACGACCTCAATGACACTACTACTTTTGTGGCAGTAGATGGTATTACAATCAACGCCTCAGTGAGCAGTAAGAGCATTGGATTCGATGCTTCAGTTCTACGGGACACTTCACCTCAACTAGGAGGAAATTTAGATGTTAATGGTTATTCCTTGGTTAGTACCTCTAATGGCAATATCACCTTGGCTCCCAACGGCACTGGAAAGGTCATTATTTCAGGCGATCTCCAAGTTGATGGAACTACAACTACAATCAATTCAACGACTCTGGATGTAGATGATAAAAATATCACCCTGGCCAAAGGTGCTGCAAATGCTGCCGCAGCCGATGGAGGTGGCATTACCTTGGAAGGACCTGCCACTGCTGCCACGATTTTATATGAAGACACTGATGATTCGTGGAACTTCAACAAAAAAACCGCCGCACCTGAACTGCAGATAGACAACATCAATGTCAACGGCAATAGTATCACCAGCACTGACAGCAATGGCAATATCTCAGTGACACCAAATGGCACTGGCAGCATAGTTTTAGATGGTATTTCTTGGCCTCAGGCAGATGGACAGGATCGTGCAGTCCTAACCACAGACGGTGCAGGACAGACTGCATTTGAACCTGTGGATAATATCAGGATCTATGTGACCAATGCTGAAAGTTTTACCATTAACAAAGGCCAACCAGTGTATGCCTTTGGATCGTCATCAAATACTGTGTCAGTGAAACTGGCCGATAACACTTCAGATGCCACTTCAGCACAGACTTTGGGTCTGGCCGCATCAAATATCACCGCAGGCAATAAAGGTTTTGTGATCAGTCAAGGTCTATTAAAGAACATAGACACATCTGCCTATTCCGCAGGACAACAACTGTATCTTGGTGCTACCGCAGGCACATTGACTGCTACCAAACCTTATGCACCCAATCATTTGGTCTATATTGCAGTGGTAGAAGTAGTAGGCAGTGGTAATGGTAGAGTTTTTGTCAAAGTGCAGAATGGTTATGAATTAGCAGAGATACACGATGTGGCCATTTCATCTCCTCAAGATGGACATACCTTGGTCTATGTGGGATCAAGTGGTTTATGGGTCAATGCTCCGGGAGGCAAATCCTATAACATTTCAGCCACAGCCACATCGGCCGGCAATGCATTTTTAACATTAACAGGATCAGATGCATCCACAGATTCAGTGAGAATTGATGCAGGTGCAGGCATCACGGTATCAGCACCTGATGCTAATACCATAAGAATTACACAGGCATTCCCAACTTGGGACAGTTTAGGCACATTAACCTGGGATGATCTGGGTTAAAAAACAGGCTTCAATAAATAATTACGAACACGGCCGTTCAAAACAAAAACAACCTTATAAGGAGACTTATCTATGTCCGCCGCAACCGATACAGCAGAAGTTCTTGCATTGAACTTCTTACTAAACACACAGACCGCAACCAGACCGACCACTTGGTATATTGGACTCCACACTGGCGATCCTGGTGAATCAGGCACAGCCAATGAGGTAGCCAATGCTTATTCATATCAAAGAACAGCAGTGACATTTAATGCTGCCAGCCAACCATCATCTGGTTTGACATTCTGTGATAATAATGCAACCATAACATTCCCAACCGCCTCAGGTGGCAATTGGGGAACAATTACTCATATTAGTATCAAAACCAGCCAAACTTATGCAACCACAACCGCACTTTTCAAAGGTGCTCTGACTGCATCCAAAGTGGTCTCAGATGGAGATACTTTTCAAATTCAGGCAAATCAATTAACGATCAGCCTAACTTAATCTAGTGGAGGGGTAAAAAATGCCAACATGGCCAAATTCAACCAAAGCCTCTACTACAAACTTAGACGCAGGTACAGATCGTCCTAGTTTGGCTAGAGCAGATCTGAAACAGAATGTAGACAATGTCAATGATATCATTGATATGCTTTACATTCCGTCTACACCATCAAATAATCAGATCTTAAAATATAATTCTACCAATAGTAGATTTGAACTTGCCAGTGACAGTAGTGGTATGACTTCATTCACCGTAGCAGGTGACAGTGGTACTAGCCAAACTATCAATGATGGCAACACATTGACCATCAGTGGTGGCACCGGATTGACTGCCGTGGCCAGTGCCACTGATACTATCACGATCAATCTTGATAATACTGCGGTCACACCAAATTCTTATGCCATTGCTACTATCACAGTAGATCAACAGGGTCGCATAACCGCAGCCAGTGCGGCTTCTACCACCGGTAGTGGTAATGTTGTTCTAGCCACAAGCCCTAGTTTGACTACACCTACATTGGGAGTAGCATCTGCTACTAGTATTAATAAGGTTGCGTTCACTGCTCCGGCATCATCTGCTACATTAACCATTGCAGATGGTAAAACATTAACAGTGAATAATACTGTGACATTGTCAGGCACAGATTCAACCACATTGACATTGCCTCCTATAACCAGCAAGTTAGGTTATATCAACTTACCAGCAGTCGGCACCAAAACAACTTCTTATACATTGGCCACTGGTGATGTGGGCAAGTATGTGCAGGTAGGTTCGGGTGGTAGCATCACTATTCCAGATGCTACATTCGCAGAAGGTGATGTGATTTTAGTGGCCAACAACCATACCGCAGCCATAACCATTACCTGCACTATCACCACTGCTTATATCGCAGGCACGGATTCAGACAAAGCATCTGTGAGTCTCGCCACCCGTGGCGTGGCCAGTATAGTGTTCTTGTCATCTACTGTGTGTATCATTTCAGGGAATGTAACATAATGACAGGATTCATTTGTGCAATGCCAGGAATAATTAAGCCTGCGGCCGGTGGTGCAGCCTTTACTGTGCCCACTGCGGAATTTACTGATGACGCCAATACCAAATTACTGTTGCATTTCAATGGCACCAATGGTGCTACCACAACCACTGATGATAATGGTTCAGGTAGAACTGCCAAGACTATCACAATGGTTAATAGTGTATTGTCTACAGCAACTAAAAAGTTTGGCACAGCCTCACTTTATGTAGATGGCACCGGCGGAGATTACGCCTGGACAGGCGATAGTGATGATTGGGATTTACAGGCAGCACCAAGAACATTTGAATGCTGGTTATACATCAATTCATTTACTAACATTTCTAGAAATTCGCCAAACCATCTACCAAAGATGATGGGACACATGGATCAATCAGGTTCAACTTTCTGGGCATTTGGTCCTAACACTGATCAAGGTATGACATTGTATTACTGGTCAGGTGCCAACAACTGGTTCCATTCTACTACCAACGATCTAGTCACAGGAGTTTGGTATCATATGGCATTGATTGTAACTGCTACTGGAGCAAAAGTCTATGTTAATGGTGTTGAATATCTAAGTTCAGCATTGACCAATACACCAACCAAAGGTGGAACAAATTTTGCAATAGGCGCAGACTTTGGTCAATCTATGAATGCCTATATCGATGAAGTGCGTGTCAGTCATGTAAATCGATATACCTAATGGAGGATGAGGAATGGCTCGTCCTCTAACAGTAACAGCATATAATCAAGCACAGGTAGATACTGCTAAATCCAAATCCGGATCTGGCAGTCTTCTTCTTGATGGATCCTCTACTAATGAAGATTATCTTACCGTTGCACAGGCCAATGGCGAATTAAATGTTACTGGTTCTTGGACTATTGAGGCTTGGTTTTATAATGATCTTTCTGTGCTCGGTGATGATACTATTATTTCTGCACCTCAACAGATTGTCTCAGCAGGTCAAACATATTGGTGGCAACTAAAACTAAAAAGAAATAGTGGTAGTATCGATCTAAGTTTTTACACTGAAGGTGGTGCGAATTCTGGTACTGTTACAAAAAATTATACCACCCTAGGTGATATTACTGGTGCATGGCATCATGTGGCAGTAACAAGAAATGGTTCAACATTAAAATTGTGGTTAGATGGGGTTTCTCAAGCCACTGCTACCAGCCAAAGTTACACGGATCTTCAAGCCTTTGATGATCCATTTGTCAGCAACAATAACATTTGGATTGGAGCATTAGAATTATCAGGACCTACCCAAGAATATGATGGTTGGATAGATGAAGTTAGAATTTCTAATGTAGAAAGATACACAGCAACATTTACTCCGGCAACAAGATTTGCACCCGATGACAACACTTTGTTGTTATTGCACATGGATGGTGCCGATGGATCTACTACATTCACCGATGATATAGGTGTAAGGGGTTCATCCTCTTTAACATCAACTGCTACACTATCTGCAACAGCCAATCCAAATCCCAGTATCGTATTTTTAGGCAATGATGTTTATACATGGGCAGACACAGATACTTGGGATACGATCTATGACAGTTTCGATCGTTGGCGAAGTTGGGAAAGACCCGATTATCAATTCACTCTATCTGCTCGAGGAACCAAAGCCGTTTATGGTTCTGCCGGTCTATCTGCTGAATTTACACAGACTGCCAAAGGCGGAATAACATTACCCACAGCCAATGCCAGTCTTAGTGCTATTGCTACGCAGACAGCAACAGCACAGAGATTGCCTGGAGGCAATGCCAATTTAACTTCTACGGCCACAGTCATAGTCATAGCACAGAGATTACCTCAAGGTAGTGCCAATCTAAATGCCAGTGCTGATATTTCCGCACGTGGTCAGATGCAACTTAATGGTCATGCATCACTGTCTGCGTCTGCAGATTTATTCAGCCGTGGTAGACTATTAAAAATAGCCGAGATGACGGCCTTTTCCACAGTGGCATTGTCTGCTAGTGCAGAAGTTCAAATTAATGCTCGTGCCAACCTTTCTGCGGCCTTTGATCAATTTGCCAGAGGTGGTCTGTTAGTGCAGATCAATGAAACTTGGCAATACACATGGGATACCATTGATCCTGATGAATGGGATAGTTTTGTCAAAGATCAATGGGGACCTACAGGTTGGTTTGCCTTTGATAATGTAAGTCTTAGTGCCACAGGTGGTATACTGGTCGATGGTCGTTCATCATTGTCTGATCAATTTAATCTTGTTGCTCGTGCTGACAGAATAATCAAAGGTCAAAGTAATCTAGAATCTATCAGTGCTTTAACAGCCAATGCAAATAGACTACCTGGAGGTTCAGCACAATTAGAATCAACAGCCTCACTGTTTGTATCGGCAATAAATTTCAAACGTTCTTCATCGGCACTAGATACACAATTTGATCTATCAGCAAAAGGCAGTAGAATACTACAAGGTCAATCTACACTAGAAGCATTTGCGGCACAACTAGCAGTGGGTCAAAGATTACCTCAGGCCAAAGCAGATTTAACTGCGACCTTTAGTATGTCGACTAGACCAACATTGATACCTAATGTGATCTTGGATCCGATGGTAGCAGTTACTGATGTCACAGTTAACGGACAACGGTTTGCGGGTGGTAGTGCTGTTCTTGAAGCCTTTGCCAGTGAATTAACAGTAGGTCAGAGATTGCCTGGAGGCAAGGCCAACCTATCTGCTCAATGTAACCTATCAACCACAGGTTCAATGATCTTAAATGGTCGTGCAGAATTTCAAGCCTTTGCCAGTGAATTGGCTTCAGGCAGAATTTCTAATGTTCGAGCCAGTGCTAGCCTTACTGCAGAATTCCAAAGTGTGTTTTCCGGTGATCTCAAACTGTTTGATTCAGAATTTATGGTCAAGGTCCTCAGTGAAACTAGATCTGTGCTGATAGATTCCGAAATAAGAAAACAATTGGTCCTAGAAGAGACCAGAAGTTGGGACATCAAACCCGAGAACAGAAATTTCAAAATCCTAGAAGAAACAAGGTCTTTGGATGTGGAGTTTTTGTGACCAGTTAAATAGTGAATAAGGATAAAAAACAATGGCTACCATTACAGGATTTTTAAGAGACAATGAGGGCATCTATATCCCTAAGGATACAGAAGCCATTCTGACCTACAGTCTCGATTGGACAGATTGGTTAAACAATGGTGAGACCATTTCTTCCAGTAATTATACAATTGAAACCATCACCGGAGATACAGATCCATTAACAAGATCTGCTCAATCTACTACATCATATGTAACCACGGTAAAGGTCACAGGCGGATCAGCAGGCAAAATATATAAAATCTACAATCAAATCACTACCTCAGGCGGACTTACAGAAAGGCGATATTTTAGAATCAAAGTAGAAACAAGGAGCCTATAAGATATGGATGAATTTAATCCAAAGGCGGTAAAAAAGTCTAAGATCAGTGATATAGATCAGGAACTGGTCTGGCGCCTTGGTTGCATGATGTGTACCTATAAAGAAATTGCAGATGTGTTAGGCATCGATGAAACAACAGTTTCTAGAAAATTTGGTGACCTCGTCGAAAAAGCCCGCAGCCAAGGAAAGAAGGCATTACGCCGTGCCCAATTTGAAAAAGCAGTTCAAGATAAAGATCCAAGAATGTTAATCTTTTTGGGAAAGCAATATCTTTCGCAGAAAGATTCACCAGAAGATAAAGAAAGCAATTCACCATTGCCATGGAATGAATGACATGACATTGAAACAACTGACCGAAATTGTAATCAATATCAGAGACAATCATCTACAGCATATGAAAGAAGATATTGACAGGGTGGAAAAGAAAGTAGAAAAGATGGATGCCAGAGTTTGGGCCATCCTTATACTTTTAGTCGGTGCCGTGGTCATACCCGCAGTGGTTAGTGTTATACAAGGACAAGGTTAATGCCATTGAGTGTGCCGCAAAAGATCGTAGCAGATGATACCTCAAGGATGAAGGTTCTCATAACCGGAAGAAGATTTGGAAAGACTTTTTTAGGTGTGAGAGAACTTTGTAAGTCAGCCGCCACCAAGCCCGGAAGCATTAATTGGGCTATTTGTCCAAGTTATCGAATGGCTAAACAAATTTGGTGGGAACATCTCAAAACTAAACTTCATGAATTGCGTTGGATCAAAAGTAGCAATGAAGCAGAATTAACCATTAAATTAAAAAATGGATCTACCATAGCACTCAAAGGCTGTGACAATCCTGATTCTTTGCGTGGCATGGGATTGGATTTTGTAGTTTGGGACGAATTTCAAGATTCGCCTAAAGAAGCATGGACTGAAGTGATCCGACCAACTTTATCTGACAAACAGGGTCGTGCCCTGTTCTGTGGAACACCAAAAGGTGTAGGTTCATGGAGCCATGAACTTTTCACCAAGGCCTTGAATGAGAAAGATTGGAATGCTTGGCAATATTCTACCATCGACGGAGGGAATGTTCCTGCCGAAGAGATAGAAGCAGCCAAAAGAGACCTTGATGAAAAGACTTTTTTACAAGAATATTGTGCTACCTTCACCACATGGAGTGGGGTGGTAGCCTACAATTTCGATTACAAAGAAAATGTCAAGAAAATAGAAGATCCTGAAAAAGGTATTTTACATATCGGGATTGATTTTAATATTCTACCTATGACCGCAGTCATAGCACAGGTCAAAGGCAATGACATTCATGTGTTTGATGAAGTCCGCATGGAGGGATCAAACACTGATGAATTAGTCGAGGAGATCAAACATAGATATCCACATTCTAAGGTTGTGGCCTATCCAGATCCCAGTTCAAGACAAAAGAAAACAAGTGCAGGAGGCAAAACCGATTTCAGCATCTTGATAAATGCTGGTTTTTCAGTCCGAGCACGAGCCTTTCATACTCCTGTGAGAGATCGTGTTAACGCCCTAAATGCCAAATTGAAAAATGCGGCTGGTGTAAGGACCTTATTCATAGATCCTAAATGCAAACATACGATAGATAGTTTACAACGATTGTCGTATAAGGAAGGAACCAATATCATAGACAAGGACAGTGGATTAGACCACCAATTTGATGCTATTTCTTATTTGGTTGATTTCTTGTTTCCAATTAAGACCTATGTTGAAACTACAGAAACACCTCAACGATGGGGTGTCGCAACCAAGAGGCTATAAAAGATGGCATTCAACCCTACACAAACTCAATCAATGAAACAACGTCTGCTAGTGACACATACGGCATGGCAAGAAAACATTGAAAGATGGAAATTTTTAATTAACTCTTATTATGGAGGTAAAGACTATCGTGATGGTAGATACCTTACTGCATATATGATGGAGAGTGAAACTGATTACGAAACAAGATTAGATACTACTCCCTATGACAATCACGTCAAAGCCATATCTGCCATCTATAACAGTTTTTTGTTCAGACAACAACCAGATAGACAAATGGGAAGTCTAGAAGATGATCCTTCAATAGATCATTTTATGAAAGATGCAGATCTAGATGGTAGAAGTTTTGATAGTGTGATGAGAGATGTGGCTACCTATGCCGGTGTTTACGGCCACACCTGGGTAATTTTGGACAAGCCTCCAGCCAATGTTTTTACTCGTGCAGAAGAACTGCAACAGGGAATTCGCCCTTATATTTCTATTGTCACACCAGAAAATGTTTTAGACTGGCGTTATGAAAGAAGCATCAGTGGTGTGTATGTGTTAACCTATCTAAAAATCTATGAAGGTATGCAGAATGGTACTGAAGTGTTTAGAATTTATACTTCAGAGAATGTGACCGTTTGGGAATCTACAGAAACTGGTGAACCAACGATGAAAATGGAGTTTCCTAATCTATTAGGTAAGATTCCAGCAGTCTGTGTATATGCACAAAGGTCTCCTATCAAAGGTATAGGTATAAGTTTGGTTGGAGATGTTGCCGATATGGCTCGGGGCATTTACAATGAATTATCTGAGGTGGAACAGGTAGGTCGACTAACCAATCACCCCTCATTGGTTAAGGATGAACGAACTTCTGCAGCCGCAGGTGCCGGTTCAATTATTCAGGTACCATCTGATGTTGGTCCAGATTTCATCAAACCCTATCTATTGCAACCAAGTGGTGCTAGTCTTGATGGATTCTTAAAATCTATTGAAAGCAAAATAGGTAGCATTGATAGAATGGCACACATGGGTGGCATTCGTAGCATTGAAACTCGCAGACTTAGTGGCATAGCATTAGCCACGGAGTTCCAACTTCTTAACTCGGCATTGGCGGCATATGCAGATAACCTCGAACACTCTGAAGAACAAATTTGGAGATTGTATGCTCAATGGCAAGGCCAAAATTGGGACGGTGAAATCAAATATCCAGATTCCTTCAATATTCAGGACAAGTATAATGACATGAATATGCTAAAATTAGCCAAAGATTCTGCACCTAAATCCAATGTCATTCATAAGATTATTGAAGAAAAAATGCTAGAATTATTGGCCGATGAAGATGAATACGAAATGTATGAAGAAATATTGGATGCTGAATACAAAATAGAACAGAATCAAGTTGAAGAATCTCCACAAGGGCAGGAGCAAGAATCTTCGTCTGATTCATCAGCAGATCGTCTTTATCCGGATGGCCAACCAATTCCTGCCGATCTACCACCTGCATACCAAAGTTCTGCCAGTGATGGTGTGCCAGAAGGACAGGCTTGTGGTAATTGTGAATATAATAAAAATCAAATGTGTACCAAATTTAATAATGCACCAATCCGTGAAAGTTGGTGGTGCTTGAAATGGGAACCTATAAATGAAGATGATTCTACGAACTGATCCTAGTGTATTGGAGGATGATGAAGTAATCATCTATCCTGATGTAGAAACATTAAAGGAAATGTTTTCATATAAAATTAGACCTACACACATACATCGTCATATACTTGCACAAATGGAAATTTATGTAAGAGAAAATGAAAAATTTATGAAACGGAAAAATAAAAGTGCTGCTCTTAGAGCAAAAAAGGCCTTACAAAATATCACGCATCTAGTTAAAGCCAGAAGGAAAGAAATAACAATGGTTACTGCAAGATCAGATTTTTATGATCCAGATTTTAGAATATGATACCTGCACTATTTTTATCAAGGAGTGAAATAAAATGCCTCTCAAAAAAGGTTACGGAAAAAAAACAATCTCAAGGAACATTGCCGCCGAAGTCCGTAGTGGCCGCCCTGTTAAGCAGGCCGTTGCAATCGCATATTCAATGGCAAGAAAAACAGCACCAAAATCAATGAAGGCTAAATTTAATCCTGCTAAAGCCAAAAGAGGTGGTCGTGCCTAGACCCACTAAACAAATGCAGGCCAACGCCAGACGTGCTCTTGAACTAAGATCAAAGGCACCTAAGAGTCGCAGAGGCATGACCTCGGTTGGACTGCAAAGGGCTAATCAATTCGCCAAAGGTGATAATGTTAGTTTATCCACAGTTAAAAGAACATTAGCATTTTTAACTCGTGCAAGAACCTACTATCAACCAGGTAAAAACACACCGGGAACACAGGCTTATCTTGCCTGGGGTGGAGTGGCTGGTATAGCCTGGGCTAAAAAACATTTAAAAAGGAGAAAATAAAATGCGTTATCCAAAAAAGAAGAAATCGCCGGGTCGTAAAAAGAAAAAATACTAATTCAATAAATAATTAATCAAACTGATAAGATCAGGTTTGGTGTTACTCACTTCACCTAATAAGGAGGCTCTAATGAATGAAGAACAGGTAACTGGTACACCTACTGTTGAAAATGACTTCACAGCAGAAACCCAGGAAGCAAAAACAGGTTTTACCCAAGAAGATATAGACCGTATTGTTAAAGAAAGATTGACTCGAGAGAGATCAAAAATTCTAAAACAATATGAGGGAGTTGATGTTGAAAAGTATCGTGCCCTTCTAGATCAAGAAGAAAAGAAGACACATGAAGAACAGGCAAAGAGAGGCGAATTTGAAAAAATACTCCAATCGACTGTAAGTAAAAAAGATACTCAAATTCAACAACTACAAAAAGAATTACAGGCTATTAAGGTTGATGGTAGTTTATTGTCGGCGGCATCCAGTCGTAAGGCCATAAACGCACAACAGGTAGTTAGATTGTTAAAGGATCAGATTCGTCTGAATGATGCAGGAGAAGTTGAAATTATTGATGAATCAGGAATGGTTCGTTATACAGATAATGGAACTGCCATGCACATAGATGATTTAGTCCAGGAATTTCTAACAACTAATCCGCATTTTGTGGCTGCAGGTCCAGGTGGATCAGGCAGTCAAAGTTCGGTAGCCAAGGCAAATGGTAATTTGGGTATACCTGATATGTCAAAACTTGATATGAATGATCCTGCACACAGGGCCATTTATAAAGAACATATGAAGTCCAAAGGTATTCGAATCTAACATTTAAAGGAGCCCAAAATGGCAAACGAAACAACCTCAAGCACCTTGAGTGCCCTGTATACTACTATACAACAAACCGCATTGTTCACAATGCAAGAACGTGCATTTATGCGTCCTCTGGTTCGCAACTATAACCTAGTTGGTCAACCAGGTAAGGCCGCCCACGTCGGTATCTACCCAACTCTGGCAACTTCTGCAATCACTTCAGGTGAGGGCTCAGATGCCAGCAACAATGCAATCACAGCCACAGAGAAGACATTCACTGCCACTGAAAAGGCAGTTATGGCTACTCTAACTGACACAGCACGTGATTCTACTGCTGATGATTCAGCAGCCGCAATTGGTCGTATCCTTGGTGAAACTCTTGCCAAGAAGATTGACGAAGACATTGCTGCTCTATTCACTGGTTTCAGTGGTGGCATAGGTGGTGGTTCTGGTACAGAACTAACTCCAGATGATATCTTAGGTGCTATTGCAACTCTAAGAGCAAATTCTGTAACTGGTCCTTATATTGGTGTATTCCACCCATATCAGACCTACAACCTACGCAAGGTATTGGCTAATGCAGGTGCCGCAAATACTCCAGCACTAAGTGACCTAGGCAACGAAGTCCTACGTGGTGGTTACATTGGTCGTCTGTTTGGCGTAGACATCTTTGAAAGTGCAGTGGTAACTGGTACTTCCACAGGTGCATATATAGGTGCAGTTATGCACGCCGATGCTCTAGCATTCTGCTTGAAGAAAGATCTAACTCTTGAAACACAGAGAGATGCTTCTTTGAGAGCAACAGAAATTGTTGCAAGTATGACCTATGCCGTTGGCGAATTATTCGACGCACACGGTGTTAAGATCATCACTGATGCTTCTATCGCAAACTAATCATAGATTAGACTAGAAGGGGCCTATTGGCCCCTTCTTTTTGACTTAAATAATTTGGCTACCTAGATTATCCTTACATTCTAATATGAGGTAGCCTGTCACTACCTCGGGAGCCCTAAAACCCACCCTTCCAAAGGTGGGTTTTTTGTGACCGACTAAATATCATATGTGGAAGAAGGACTTCCCATACATTACCCTTGAGTAGGACTTACAGGAGAGCCCAGAATGGCTTTTGCGACCATATCGGATATTCAGGAATATGAACCTGATATCTTAAATTTTGGCATCCAGAATTTTAATGATGCATTGACCAAAGCACAGGCAGATGTCGAAAGATATCTTCGTGTTAATTGGTGGCCGAGTAATCAAATTGGAAGATATGATATTACAATTATCGGCACCAATGCAGAAATGGATGCTAACAAACTAACTGATAGTCAATTCACCAGAGCCGCAGTCTATTGTGCTCTTGGCTATTACATATACCCTCGCCTTTCTAAATTTGAACCTACCATGGATGTATTCCAAATAAAATTGGATTACTATAAAAAAATGTATGCGGAAGAAATTGACATGGTGATCCGTGATGGTGTGGAATACGATATTGACAGTTCAGGCACAATCACCGACGCAGAAAAGGTACCTCAATACTTCCTCAGACTAAAGAGGTAAAGTATGAGCATCCGTGAATCAGTTATAGAAAACATCGTTGATGTTCTCAGGGACATGAACGATCCCAAGCCTATTCTCGTAAATCGTGAACCATTCGATGTGGAAAAACTAGCCATATCTCAATATCCTGCAATCTTAGTGCAATCGGGCCAAGAAATTAGAACAGACATTTCCATGCGTGGCCGCCAAGGTGTTATAACCTATAATATTCGTGCATTTGTGAGAGGCACAGAATTAGATAAAAAGAAAAATGAAATCATTGAAAGAATCGAAGAAACACTGGACACGGATCGTCTTCGTGGAACTGCCAATCTTTCAATGAGGACGCAGGTAAGACAGATTTTACCTGTTGATAGACTAGCACCATTAGGTGAAGTCGTAGTAGTTGTAGAAGTTGAATACAAATATACAAGGGGGACTACCTAATGAGTAGAGTAACTATTTTTAAAAATGGCGAGAGTCAATTGGTCAAACAAGATCGAATAGAGAGATTTTTGGAACAAGGTTGGCAGTTGGTTGCTGAACCTGCTCCAAAAAAAATCAGCCTGCCCAAGGTCAAAGTTGAGGCATCGGCTGATGTTAAAAGAGAGGAACCCGATTGGGAAGCACCTCTCGTTTCAATGCCAACCGATAACCAATAAGGAGACATAAAATGGCAAATTATCAAGGGAGTAATGGAACCGTAAAGATCAAGAGTGGTTCCGACACACTGACAGCAGTGGCTGACGTAAGATCATGGTCGGTAACTGTTAATCGTGAAACAGTAGAAAGCACCGCAATGGGCGATGATTATAGAACCTTTCTAAAAGGTCTGCAATCATTTACAGGCAATATGGAAATCGTATACAATGATTCCGAAGCCGCAGTGGTTGTAACTGCTTTAAATCCAGATACAGATGCAACTGTTCAAGTTGAATTCTATGCCGATTCAGCCAATACCACAACTGCCAAATTTGTAGGTAATGTGATTGTAACCAGTTTCTCTGTAACCAACAGTTTCGATGGTCTAATGACTGCCACTGTTGATTTCCAAGGAACAGGTGCACCTACAGTAACTAACTGGAAGTGGTAATTGAAAATCTCTGTTGATGTCAAAAACTTCAATGCAGTAGGAAAGGAACTGGAGCAGGAAATACTTCAGTTCCAATCCTTTATTGCCAGTGAATTCAAAAGACAGGTTGTTCCTAGAACACCTATTGACACTGGACAGGCAAGGAGAGGCTGGCAGCAAAGAAATTATGGTAATCAACAGATTGTAGAAAATCAAGTTCCTTATATTGAAAGGTTGGAACGAGGTTGGAGTAAACAAGCACCACGAGGATTCGTAGAACAAGCCATACAGGCTACAATTAATCAAACTAAGAGGATAATCAAATGACAGAAGAAGTTCAAGTAAAGAAAAAATCCGCAATTGATCGGGTAACAAAACATTTTCAAACAAAACTTAATGCAGAACTTAAGAAGCATTATGTAGAAGAATGGGGAATGGATGTTTATTATAGGACCACAACATCTTTGAAACAAGAAGCCAAGATTGTTGAATTATCTAATGCAGGTAAATCTGTAGAAGCCTTAGTTGAAGCCATTATTATCAAGGCATTGGATGAGGCAGGCAAACCTATATTCAGTCCTTATGATAAGACTGCTTTAATGAATGAAGCCGATCCTACAGTTGTGCTTCAATTGGCCAGGGTCTTGAATGGCAGTGATTTACCCACTGTGGAGGAAGTCGAAAAAAACTAATTGCAGACCGAGATCTATGGTTTATTATGTTTTTGGCCAAAGAACTCGGTAAGACATTAGAAGAGATTATGGAAATCTCTACTCTTGAATTGATAATGTGGGCGGCATTTTATCAGCAAGAGGGTAAGAGAAGAGAAAAAACAATGAGGGCGAATAATGGACGCAAGTATAGTCGTTAGACTGATAGATGAAACTAAGTCAGGTTTCAGTGACATACAGAGAAATCTATCTAGTATAGATGACAAAGCCTCTACACTTAATAGGACCATGGATGGTCTTAAGACTGCCGCATTGGCTTTTGCGTCTGCGTTGGCCAGTAGAGAAATATTAAACTTTGTTGACAATGTCCAGACTATGGACAATAGGCTTAAGTTAGTAACTAAAAGCCAAGAAGAATTAAATGGTACATTCAAAGACCTGTTTGATATCGCACAAAGAACTAGAACACCGATTGCAGAGAATGTAGACCTTTACAGTAAATTGGCACAGAATCAGTCAGTAATTGGTAAGACTGGTAAAGAAGTCACACAGGTAGTAGAAGCATTTAATTTAGCAATGGCCATTTCAGGCACTAGTGGTAATGCCGCCTCAGGAGCAATAACACAATTCGCACAGGCAATGCAGTCTGGTAAACTACAGGGAGATGAATTCCGTAGCATAGCAGAAGCAGTTCCTAAAGTTCTAGAAGTTCTAAGCCAACAAACTGGTATTGCCAGAGAAGATCTAAAAAAATTAGCCAGTGATGGATTTATCAATGCTAAAATTGTTGCTCAGGCCTTGACAGAAGCATTGCCACAGTTACAAGGACAGTTAGGACAAACTTCTACAACAGTCAAACAGGCCTTGACTGTAATGACCAACGAATTTACTAGATTAGGAAGAGAATTTTTAGATTCTAGTGGCATGGCAGATAGGTTTGTTGAAGCCATAGATCATATTACAAGAAATGCAGAAAATTTAATTCCTATTCTAAAAATTGTAGGTGCCGCATTGGTAGGCCTTGCAGTTTATTTTGCACCAGTGGCTACTGCGGTAGGATTGGCCACCGCCGCAGTAATAGCATTTGCTGATGTAATAGGACCTATCTTAAAACCTATAGTGACTGCCGCCGAAGCCGCACTCAGCAGTTTGATAAGAACCATTGGTGGTTTCGTAGCCGCAGTCAAGGCCGCCACTGCTTTAGAAAATCCATTTGATGCATATAGAAAAAGTGTAGAGGCCTATGATGCCAGTGCAAAAACTGCCAGTGCTAGTCAAAGAGATTTGACCAATACCACAAATGCATTAACCGAGGCCAATAGAACTGCGGCACCTGTGTCAAATGAAATGCGTAGACTCATGCAGGAAAATGGCCTAGCAACAAAATTAACAACCAATGCCTATACAGAATATATTGATGAATTAAAAAGAGAAATTGAATTAGCAAAATTAGACAGCCAAGAAAGAAATATACAAATTGCTGTCAACAAGGCTCTGGCCGCAGAAGCCAAGGCTACCGGTAAATCCTTAAATGATATTAGTCAATCACGCCGAGATGCGATTGATGCAGAAGTTCGTGCATTGGCTTATCAAGTTGAAGAAGAAAAGAAAAAAACAGACGAAAGAAAAAAACTAGCAGATGATCTAAAACGCAAACAAGAAGAATATGATCGATTTATTGAAACTTCAAGATCAAAAAATCTTGAAGGTCTAAATCTTTTTACTGCTCAGGTTGAAAAAATTGAAAAAGACTATAGAGATGGTGCAATCAGAGATGAAGAACAATATCAAAAAGTATTGGCGGCTCTCAAAGAACAATATCAAAATGCCAATGAAGAAAGAGCCAACAAATTTAGAATCAGCCAATTAACTGCAGAACAAGCATTTCAGGCCGAAGTGAAAAGAATTACAGATGAATTTAATGCAGGTCTAATCAAATCAGAAGAAACTAAAAACATATTAATCGAAGAAATGCGTATCAAATATGGCAAACGATTTGATGATATGGCCAAACAACAGAGAGATTTTGAATTAGATAGTGTAGGCAAATACAATAAGGCTATCTTAGAACTTGAAACTGCAAAAAATGATGGCTTGATAAAAAATCAAGAAGATTATGATGCGATCCGTCGAAGGATTGAAAGAGATTACAGAGAAAACACAGCCCGTGAATATAGTAATCTTTATGGAGTCTTAACAGAAAAAATTCAACAGTTCACAGGATTGAATTCCAAAGAATTTGGTATTCTTAGAGATACTGTTAAATTAGTTTTTGGTGTTGACATAGATACAATTATCAAACAGGCCTTTGCTGAATTCATCAAATATGTGATAGGATTTAGAACTGGTGCCACTGGAGAAATGAACGGTCTCAGTGGTATATTTGCCAGTATCTTTGGTCAAGGTGGTTCAGCCGCACAACAGGTAGGTATCTTCAAGAATGAAGGTGGAGGGTTAATACAAACTTTTGTTAATTCGGCAGGTAGTGTTTTGGGAGGAATCACTAATATCCTTTCAAATATTTTTTCAGGTGGATTAGGTATAATTCAAAATTTCATATCAGGTGCTCTTAATCTATTCTCAGGATTTGGTGGCAGCATTGGATCAACACTAGGTAGCATCTTTAGTAGTGTTGGTGGCGGACTTGGTAGTGTAGTTTCAAGTATTGGTAGTGTAGTTTCTACGATAGGTGAAGTTACTGGTATATCTAGTGTGTTGTCTAGTGTTGGTAGTGCTCTTGGCTTTGGCGGTGGTGCCGCAGCCGCAGGATCGGCTGCTGGAAGTGCCGCAGCCGCAGGATCGGCTGCTGCCAGTGGTTTAGGATCGTTGGCTAGTTCTATTGGTGGTGCTGGTATTGTGGCAGGGGGAGCATATCTTGCCTACAAAGGAATCACTGGATTATTAGATTGGTTAGACATGGATGGTTCTAAAGCAGCCGGAAAGGCCAATGCGGCTGCAAGTCAACAACGTCAGGCGATGGCGGCCAGTGACAAAGGATATTCAGCATTCATATCATCCACACAAAATTATGGATTCGGCCAGGATCTATTGAACCCAGGCAATTACAAAATTACTGATTTCACAAAAAGAACCGCCACCGGATACCAAATATTATTTCAAGGTCCATTGAATCTACCTGGTATTATGAACAAATATTCAAGATCTGTTTTTCCAGGTAACCAACTTGGCGACAAAGAAACCGTTTTATATTATTTGAGTAGTGGTGTTCCTAGAGAGTTCGGCCGCAAAGGCCTTGCTTTTGACAGTGGCATAATCAATAGACCTACAATGTTCACTACTAGGACTAGTTTGGCGATTGGTGGAGAAGCAGGCACAGAAGCAATAATGCCATTAGCCACAGGACCAGATGGCGAATTAGGAGTCAAAGCACATGGTGTCGGTGGAGTGAATGTTAACTTTACAATCAATGCTATTGATGGAGCCAGTGTAGAAAAAATGTTGGTAGAGAAACGTCAATTTATAACTAATATGATAAGAACAGCAACACAAGAAAGAGGTAGGAGTCTAGCATAATGCCATCATTTCCAAGTTTACCAATCGCCAATATGTCAATGCGTAGTATAAATCCTACCAGAGTCACTACAACCATTAATGGACTTGAACAAAGATCAAGCCTCAGTGCTCAATATTATCAGTTGACAGTTAATTTTGAAAATCTTACACAATCTGACCAAAGGCAATTGCTGGCATTTATAGATGAAATGAGAGGACCTCTTACTGCCTTTGACATAACCCTACCAGATTATCTCGGTGATCGAACCGGTGCTGTTTACTCTATTGCAGTAAGAACTACAACCAGTGCAGGTGCTACCAGTGTGCCTATTACAGCCAGTGGTGCACCAAATGGATCTATAGTTTTAAAGGCCGGGGACCTGATTCGTTTCAGTAATCACAACAAGGTCTATTCAGTGGCTTCAAATGTTTCGATAACATCCACCAATGGAACCATAACATTAACCACACCCTTGAGGTCGGGTGTTACCGCAACCACTCATACAGTAACCGCAGATAATGTCTCAATGAGTGTAAGATTCACCAATGACATCAATGAATTTCAAATTGGTGCTGATTTGTATCCTAGTTTTTCAATTGAACTTCAAGAGGTATTAACATGACCAGAGGTCTGAGTGCAGGTGAAATTTCTGCATTGGCCACTGCCAATTATGTCACGGAAGAACATCTTAAAATCACAACTAGAAATTATTCTATTGCTGGAACTGCTGTAACTTATTCTACTTTGCAGACTTTAAGATATACCACAGGTCCAGCAGATACAGTGGTAGGTGGTGATGGAACTTATGTTGCTGCCAGTTATGTCAGTGATTTCAGTTTTGCTGAAGAAAGATATGAAGTTGCACCACAGACTGTGAACATTATGTTTGAAACATTAACATCTACATTGATCACAGCACTAGATATCAATACCAAATATTCTACCTTAATAGAAATTTATAAGGTTTACAAAGATACCTCAACAGGGTCAATCACTGCTAGATTCCTTATGTTTTCCGGTAACCTTGTAGGATTAGAAATATCTGGTAATAAACAAACACAAACAGTGGCTCTTAGATGTTCAAATAATTTTAGTCAGTTTAATAATACCAATGGTAGAACATTGGCTAGACTGAGCCAACCTCCTAGTGGTCAGACTATTTTTTGGGGTAATATCAGAATATGAATTTGATTCAAATGCCCAATGACTGGTTAAACAGTCAAGCACAATTATTCCAAGAACTACAAAACAATGGTCAACAATTTGTCGGCGTGCAGGTTCAACAGAATTATAATCCTAATCTCAGTGTTCCTGTAATTTATGGCCTACAAAGAGTAGAAGGTCCTATACTTTTTCTTAGCACACAGTTTGGCAATACCAATAATCTTTATATGGTAATCAGTCTCGGAGAAGGACAATTAGGTCCTGTGTATCGTTTATTCGTTGATGGTATTCAGGTATTTTTTGATAATCCCGGTGTAAGTGTAGGACCTTTGGTGCATAATACCGTGACATTGCCACAACCAGGTCAAAAGTTTAGACCTACCAGTGCAGTAGCAGATCAATTGTTAACCGTGGAATATATCGATGGTAGATCAGGTAACATTGCCTCAACTTTACTCAAAGAAGTTTATAACAATGTAACTACTTTAAAACCTCCTATATATGAAAACGCAGCCTATTTGGTTTTAAAATTTGTTTATCGAGATGGTGTTTATTCAGCATTACCTAAGGTTACTGTAGATATTTTTGGAATGAAAACAAGATCATGTGCCAATATAACTTCAGGTGCATTCACCAGTTCAACTATCAGCACCGATTTCAATCCAGTTAATCATTTATTGGATTATATGACGTCCAGTAGATATGGTTGTGGCATTGCAGATAGCAGTATCGATCTTGCCAGTTTTAAAACTGTTTATGATTACATTGAAACTACATTGGTCAGACAAAATCCAACATCTACAGGTTATCCAATATGGAGTAGTTTTATAACTCTAGACACAACTCAACCTATTTTGAACAATCTCAATGCTATAAAACAGGATTTTGGTATTATCTTGACTTATTCCAATGGCAAATATAGAATCAGCATTGAAAATCAGACTAGTACCGTTTATAACATTACAGATGCAGATATCTTAGACGCAATTTCGGCAATCAGACCAAGTGCAGATGTCAAATATAATTCTGTGACCGTTGATTATATAGATGTCAGCAGTGGTTTTTTAGCAACCAGCAAAACCTATCCTCTAGATAATCCTTTTGTTGTTAATGCTTTTGTGGCAGAAGATGGCAATCGAGTTAAGAATCTTAAATTATCTGCCAACAGTATTGGTTATAGTTGGCAGGCTGAACAAATGGCTAGACGAATTTTATTCAAAAGTCGTAGTCAAGATATCTACACTTTTACATTGACTAAAACAGGTTATCAATACACAGTAGGAGATGTGTTGAATGTTACGACTACAATTCCTGTTTTGACCAATCAAAAGATGCGAATTATCAGCATGAAAATTAACACAGATTTCACTATTGAAGTAGAATGTATCAAACATGATAATGCCTTTTATCCTGCGTTTTCAGACATAAAACCAAATTTCGGTTCAACCTTTACATTTCCTCCTAATAATCCAGGTGTATTGCCGTTGCCAACACCTCCTAGTCCAGGAGATATTGTATTACCTGGAGATCCCGGCGGCCAACCTGCTCCAACTCCTCAACCAATTATCACAACCGTGACTGCTTTTACAATGAGTCAAATCTATATGCCATATTTTAGATTAAGTCTAGGTGCACAGGCAGGGGCGACACAACAGGCATGGCCATTTTTGACTAGAGGGGCCAGCACTAATAATAATTTTTATCTCGGACCTATATTCCATCAAGTTATTCCATCAGGTGCAACCAGTTGGTCTACAATCAGTGGAAGCAAAGCCTATGCACCTCCCAGCAATGGTGCCACAGGTAAACAAATTACTGCATTCTATTCTAGAACTGCAGAATACAGTTTTGGTGTAGACTGTAGAGTTGATAGACATAGTCCAGCCATAGGTAACGAAGTTCAGGGAGGTTCTGGTAGTTATTTTGCCTATAAAATGAGTCCGGTTATCACTTATAGATATCATGACACCAGCAAACCTACAGATCCTAACAATGGCAAATATAAAAACAATGACTTTTTGGTCTTTGTCTACACTCTTGCTGTCAGTGGAGGGACCACTACGAAATTTGGTTTTGAAAGATCATTGCCAGGCAATGTCACCGAACAATTTGTTATGGATCTAGAAAATTCAGAAACAGTTCAGTGGTTTAGTGCAGGTTCTACCAAACCTCAAAGTCTACATTGGACTCAGGTAGCAGATCGTATGCCGAGAATGCGTTGGACAGCCAATACCAATGGTTTAGGTGGAGGATATTATGGTGGCATAGACAATGCTGATGGTCGGACCTGTGTGCAGAACATTGTTCAGACACTTAATCCAACTACCAAACCCGGCATCAATGCACAATTACCTTCTACCTTGACTCCTACCAGCATCCAAGGATCTAGTCAATTGATAAAATTTAAGATTTTTGCCATAGGAGAATTTAAACCAGAATATCTAGGTGAGATGACCGGTACAACATGGGTTTCTATGGTTAGAGGTGCAGACAATTTTGTCACTGCTTCAGTTAGTAATTATAAAACAGCAACCGGTATAACATTACCTTTATTGACATGAGCACAATTACAATAACATCAGGATACCAAGGAGAAGGTGGGAAATTTTTCCCCACTGACAATACCGATTGGGTTGATTTAGGCAGTTCTCCTTATGCTACTTGGTCTAGTTGGACCAGTTGGAATCCTAGTCCTAACAGCATTCAATTGCAGGTGGATGATGACCTAGGCAGTTCAGATTTCAGGACACCATTGCTGAGTTTAAGTTATCAAGGACAATTAACAGTAACACTAAAGATCAGCAATACCGGTTCATTTAGTGGAGAAGAAACTACAATAAATTTTGTAGCAGGAACTACCTATACCTATGTGTCAGGAAGATATTATCGTTTCCTGATAACTGTGGCTACTGATTCTAGCACCCCAGTTCCTAATTGTGGTATACCTAACACAACCTATCAAAAAGAACAGGTTACAGAATTCAGTCGTGCGGTCAATACACAAACATTAGGTGGAACCATAGATGCTAGACCTATCACTAGTTCAGTAGGTATGGTTGAAGTATTAGTGGCCACTGCAGAACAGAGTGGTGTAACCTATAGTTCTGGTCTGCTTCAAGATCGAGTCTATGCAATACCCGATGATTATGTGTTTCAAGAAAATGCCATCATAGTAAACATAGTAACCAAAAATCCTCCAGTGATTCGTTGTTTCGATCTCAATGGAGAAAGCATAGATGCACGGGTAGATGTATTCATACAAGGTCTACCAAAATTACAGATTACCACTCGTGGTATAGAAACAGCATAAGGAGAATATCAAATGGGATGGGGCACAGCCGCAAACGTCACAACAAATCATCTTAACTCGGCCACTGACGATCCAAGTCAGGCCAGAGTAGAACTTTATAACGCACTAGTCGAATTATTGGCAGTGATAAATGGACGCAACACCGCCAATGGTGTTGCAGGTCTTGATGCTGGTGGTAAGGTGCCTAATACCATATTACCTAACACCTTAATCAGTTCAGCCACTAATGATCTCACAATCACTCCTGCTACCGGTAGGATGACCATACAGAATATTGTTAATCTCACACCTAGAACTGTGGCACAATTGGAAGCCTTGACTGCCACGGCCGGTGATCTAGCCTATTGTTCAGATGGCGCCGCAGGTTCAGCCTGTTTGGCTGTTTCAAAAGGTGAAACTGACAGTTCCGGCAACGCAATCTGGTATAGGATTGCATTAGGTGCAGAAATTTCAGTTACATAAAATATGGCATTCTAACGGCCTTTTTAGATTGCAGCCAGCACCAAGAGTATATGATCTGGGCTAGTTCAGTGAATTCCATCTACAGGCCAGGAAAAAACCCTTCTAGTGATGCCGTAAACCTAGGATAAACTGCTCACTTTATAAAATATGATTCTTAAATTGAATAAGTAGAATATGAGAATACCAGAATTTGAAAAGTTTGTAAAGGATCAGCAAAAATGGCAAGAAGACCTGGAAGTGTCAATAGATCAAAAGTATCAACATTTGGTCCATGTGATTCGTGGGCTGAGTTGGATCGTCGTGGTCTCAACCGTGATCATTACTATCGTCGTTTCGTGGAACTAAAAAGTGAACGTTGTCCTAGATGCAGTCACACAGGCTATGACATGACTAGAATATTGGTGAACATGGTCTGGGGTTGGGAATGGAGTTGCCATGCCTGTAGACAACGATGGCGAGAGCCTAAAATAACACCCGGTCTACGAATCGAGACTAAATACATATGCTAGAGCAATTCTAGCATTGCCAAAAGCAGTCATCTACGCCTAGGGTGATTGTGACATTCTCAAAACTGAAGTATGGACAGGGGCTGTGGAAACACAGCCCTTTGTCTTGACCAAAACCACTTTTTCTCTGCCCTGACTTCACTGAGACTAAGTAACTGTGAGAAGGCAAACGTCAAGGCACAATTCAAAGGCTCTAATCAACGGGGTTAAAACACGACCCACCCGTGAGTAATCACGATGTAGACAGTGATCCTAGACCATGGTAAGACATTACCTAAAGTCGAATGCGGTGCGTAGCCTTCTGAGGAAGTGGAAACACATAACGCCGGACGCAGGGAATCAATTGCGGTCTACACGAGGCAGACGCAGCCAAGGGTATAAACATGATAAACGATGGCGTCCTGGGCTTCACGCAAAAAAAATGCGTGTTGCTAAACTATGGATATGGCATTCGCAGATCAATGATATGGACTGTGGTTCTGTGAGATAACGCAGATATAACAAAAGGGCGGATCAGATCCGCCCTGCTTATTATCAAATGAGCCGATGGCTGCGCCCTAGGCGCATTTGATAAACGCAATTGGTGATCTTTGATTTGCTCTTTGGCGGGAACAAGTGTAAAATGAACTGAGCAGACGAGGGCAACGAGTCTTCGAAGTTCATTTTACGGGTTTCAAGGGAAACCCCTTGAGGACCCAGAGACTATGACAGAAAACGACCCAACGCCAACAACTCGACCCTGCGAAGATCCGTGCCCATAAATATCTGATGAACCGAGACTACGACAGTGGATTCAGATGGGGTCCATTTGAAATACAAGACCAGGGCACTGGCCTAAGGCCTTTGAGAATCCAACAATGGGGTGGTTGTGTCAGATACCCATATGAACCCTCTGAGGTCAAACACAGCCAACATATCTCACAGGTCAACACCCTGAGACCCATCATACACAAGGGCTGCCATTATGGCTCTGAGTTCACACATCCCCGAGATTATCCTGACCACACAGAATGGTATTTCTGGGACAACTGCCTAATACCTGAATATCAAACGCCGCCGCATGACCAGCCAGGCAAGAATTGGTGCAGGTTGGTATTCCGTGGCTGTTTCCCTGGTGACTATCTGGGGCGGGATCAAGACCTCACAGAACACGAGCACAGAGTCACAGATCGACTGGGTCACACTTGGGATCAAAGATTACAATTCCGTGAGAATCGTAGTCGAGGTTCTAGAGTTTTGTTGTGCTTGAGCACAGAGTCAATGAGCCCCAGTTATTACGGTCACACACAGAGTGAGATCATCCAACGAGTGCAGGGGGAATGCCAAAGACAGGGGCTAGACCTCCACCTCAGACCCAAGCAGCCTAGAAATATCAGGCGTAGACTAGAAGATCAACTAGAGGGTGAGTGGAGATGTGTGATCGCCTCACACTCAGCCATAGTAGGTGAATCACTGAAATTGGGTTACCCCACAGTGAGTCTGGGTCAATCAGCATATCCCAGGGAGTGCCTCACCTGGCCAGAGTTCTGTGAGGGTGGAACGCTGACCCTAGACCCCCAGAGAGTTCGACAGAGAACTAGAGAACTACTGGCACTGACTTGGCACAAAAGAGAATTACTGGAGGGCACATGGTGCCATCATAGAATCAGGATCTGCCAATTTCGACCACAGGAGCAGTGGCAGTTATGGTAATGCGTTATGAATGCTTGCTGGCGGTGGTAGATTGGCTAAAACCCCAGACCCTGGCAGAAATAGGTGTGCATCAGGGTCGGAGAGCAGAAAGTCTGAGCCTAAGAGCACTCCAACACAGTGAGGAGGTCATGTATTGGGGATTTGATCTTTGGGAATTCCTGCAGGATCACACCGAGGTGCACAATGGCAAAGGCCACAGTCAAAGACAGAGTGTGGCAGAGAAATTACAGAAGATCAGAGATGAATACAGGGGCTACAGATACACACTGGTGCAGGGAGATCATGAACACACAGTACCACATCAGTTTGAAGTAGACCTAGTGTTTATAGATGGAGATCACAGAACAGAAAGCATACAGAGAGATCTAGATCGTGTGAGTGTAAGCCAAGTAAAAGTTCTGGATGATGTTTACTGGCCCCCACGACCAGGACTGGGAGCCCTAGAAGTGCATTCGCATAGAACGCACAGGGAAGATTTCCTAGTCCACAGTGAAGATCATAACCGCATAACAGGTCAGAGAATACTCTTGCGTGTGCTGTCATTACGGCCGGGACTACAAGAATATCTCCAAAATCTGGGTTGGCTGTGCGAAAAAACTCAAGGAGCAGACAAATGGCTAGAGGCAGATACAAACGATCAGGTGTGAGTCAGTTAAGAGGACGTTGGCACGATCTAAACAGCCAAAGAAGATTCAGAGGTCAATCTACAGTAGGCTGGAAATCCTATAAGAAACAGACAAAATTGGGCAGAAAACGATATGCAGAAAGTTGAAGTCGGGTTTATATTTACGGTATAAACACCGTTAGATTAAGGGATCACCAGAGTTCCCCAATTGACGGTAGTGAGAACGCAGGGTGGCGGAGAGGACCGACCACCGTGTCAATCTGTCAAGAACTTTCTTATTCTTCTCAGAGATTAGGTCTACGGTGTCTACAACCTAAATCCACAGTGAATTCAGGGTGGAAATCTCACTGTGATAACCATAAAAGGGGCACCTAGGGGAGCCTGAGATAGGGTCTACAGTTCGAAATTCAAGGGTTTCTTCAGGGAGATCTTCACCCTAAGGCACCAGGCTAGTCACAGGGCGAGGAGGATTTCCCTGATCCTCACAGTCTGTAGGGGAATACTGACCAGTCTCAGGTGTCAGGATCAGATCCACTGTGGTGTCGATGTCCCTGAGGTCTGTGATCTCCACCCTGAATCCACTGTGGGCTCAGACTGTGACCTAGATTGACGATCACAGTGGTTGACAGTAGGGGGATCCTATGCTAGTGTAGAGGCGCCGTCCTACGCAGGGTGAGGCAGGGGGCCTGTGCCCTCACTGCTCACTCATCTCACCAAAATTCTGGATCTGTCACAGGTCAATCCTCTATGTCTCGGCGTGATCGTTCATAGATCAACTTCAGTGTGTCTATGGCTGGACAACGATGTCTCACACCCTGTCGATCCATGTATCTCACAAACTGTCGGTAAAGACCCAGTGCAATACCATTGTACCACTGTCCCAGCCTCAATTCGGGATAAGTGGCTTCACGATAGTTACGGCTTTCGGGCAGACGTTTTGTGAACCATTCTTGGAAATTCCTGCCAATCTCCAACTGTGGTCGCATCAGTGTTCGATATTCTTCATGACTCAGCAGTCTAACCACGCCCAACAGTAAGTTATCAAACTGCACCGCATCAGGATAGGCCTGTGTGATCAACTTGACTGCATATTGGGTTTCTGTCTCACCAAATTTCACGCATCGTTCAAATGTGGCTCGTTTGACTTCTGGCCTAGGACCTTGATTGACTCGGCCACAGGCTAATCCTGCTGTGATCAGATGCTGTTTAAGGGTCAGTGCTTCTGGATCCCTAGCCAGGACTTCTGCCCAAAGCAATTGTTCTCTGCTGACATTTCTGCTGGTCACGCCATTGAGGCAGGCAAACAGTCTAGCCGCATATTCTCGGTCATCGGTTTTAATGATGTGTGCAGGCACGGTCTTTTCCTGGGGTCTGAGGGTTTTAACTAGGCTGGTTCTGTGCTGGCCATTGATCATCGTCTGTGTGCCATCACTGCGTTCTACCACAGTGACCACGCCGAATAGATTCCAATCTAGGCATTGGCTTTTGGCAATATAACGAATCACATCATTTTCGTTGAAATCTCGTTGGCTGTCATCCATGGGTGTGTTTACTGACACTTCTGTGATTGCGGCCTTTGACCCCACTGGGGGTGAATTTACCAGATGGCGCAGTTTCTCAGGCAAAGTCACTGCTGGGACGATGTTTTCTGTTGTGTGCATTTGTTTCTCCTTGGTTAAAAATGCAGTTAAACGGGTATCTTAAACAAGATACTCACCATAGAGATTAAACAATCTCTATCAGTCAATTATATCTGCTTCTAGCCCCGTGGTCAATCTGAAATTTCGCCAAAAAGAAAGCCCCATTGCTGGGGCTTCCTGATCTCTTTGCCGGCCCTGAGATCCAGGGACTATGACCTTGGTGAACCTGGTGCCGTTGACTGCTCAGAGACATGACCCAAACTGAGCATTCGCAGTTTTATGGAGAAATATGATTCACCCCTTGAGCCGCCGGCCGGCTCGCACTCTTTGCTTAAATGTAATCTTGTCGGGATCAAATGGATCACGCAGGATCCACCAATCTATGGGCTCTGACTGTGACCTACGCCAAACCAGACCTCTGCGATTGGTCACACGATCTTTGACCACAATATATTTACAACCGGGGTCCGCCTGTGCCACTGCCACTATGGCTTTCATGGTATCCTCACGATTGGCCGTGGCACGAAAAATACCCTCCCCGGTTTTTTTGATAATCTGCCAACGATCTGCCATGTTATCGTTCCTGCACAGTGGTCCAGGTGCGACCAGTAGGCTGACCATACAGATACTCTCTGCTCACTGTGGTCACTGTGGGCTGACTGGGAGTCATTCGGCCTTCTAGCACTGAGGATCTAAACTGCTGGGGGGTTTGACTGGGTGCGAATGCATACTGCATTCCTGAGCAGCCCCCCAGAGAGACCATCAGGGACAGGACTACGAACAATTTCATGCTATTCTCCATAAGGTTGACAGTTTTTAAATTCTAACATCTTTTTTCTTGGCTGTCTACCTTTAAATCCACCAATTTCTTTCATCCAATCACTTCTTAACATTATGCTAACATTGTCCCAGTGCCAGGGCTGACTGGGGTCTTTTCTAACCATGATCATGCGATCTCCCTGTGTGCCTCTACGCAGCCAAAAAGGCCGCCAAATTTCGAACCAAACTTCAAAGGTAAATTCTGGATCCCAACCGTCATGTCTAAATCTAGCCTGGCATCTTTGCCTGTGATAGGCCAATCTAGGCTGTCGCATTTCGGGAGGATTGATGGGATATCGACTCATTGGTAACTCTCTACATTGACAGTTAATATTTATTATAGTATTATCTAAGCATAAATATTTTTGCAAGGAGAAGTTATGATCATAGAATATAGGCAGAGTCAACCCACAACAGCCCGTACTTGGTTCGCACAATTGAGAATTCGTGATAGGCAACACATCCAGAATCAATTGGAACAATGGCAATTGATGATTTCTGAAAGTAGTGTGCAGGGCACAGAACAAGATCGTGAACTTTGGTCCGTGGCCACAGCCCCAGATCTTGAACTTTGGCATCGAGCACAAAGACATCGCAATCAAAGCAATACCATGTTGAGTGTGCTGGCTGGTGCTGTGAGCAAATTGAGATCAAATGGAGATCTCACTGCCAAGCAACTAGATCATGTGCAGAAAATCTGTGATGTAATGGCACATTTTACCCGGGCCATACCTATAAAATTCACACTGGTCCAAGAATTCACTGCCACTGGTGATGCTTTACAAGACCTTCGTGCGAGATTATTTGATGCCTAATTTTCATGACACTGGTTGGGATCCTGTAGAACACATACACAAGGTCACTGGACAACTTCAAGAATTAACCGAAGCACATAATAGATTGGCCTCTGCTTATTTTAAACTGCAGAATCAGGTCTTGGAACAACAAAAAATCATTTCAGAATTATGCCTAAGGATCAGCAGGCCCCCGCAGTCGTAATCTACAATGGTCCCAGTCAAGTCGTATGGCGTGGTTTTAATTTTCTGGGACTGGTCTGGGGTTGTAATTTTGCCTACAAACATTTTGATCTAGACTATTGTTGGGCCGTGGATCGCATGACTGTGGCTGCGATTCGAGGTGATCTAGAACGTAAACCCTACCCCTGCGAATTTTGGACCAAAGAAACTAGCCTAGAACTGCCGCCTCAGTGGCAGCATAGACACACTCCTGGTATAGATTCAGGATCAGCCGCAGTGAATCATGCATTGGATGTCTATTCCGGACCAATTTTAATCATCGGGGCCGATGGAGTCTGTGGTGGTCACTGTGAAACTCTTTATCAGAACCTTTATCCCTGGCATGCCAATGGTTCTAAAGCCAACATACATCAACGGCATCGTCAAACTCTCTATGAATTAAATCAAAAATACCCAGGCAG
>Ga0129333_10000610_pt1 | contig 30104 bp, 40 predicted proteins | sample CPB6_08_DNA_FD_94474 | JGI IMG/M metagenome (GOLD analysis project Ga0129333, IMG submission 94474) | Freshwater to marine salinity gradient microbial communities from Chesapeake Bay, USA - CPBay_Sum_0.6_0.8_DNA | ecosystem: Environmental > Aquatic > Marine > Coastal | place: USA: Chesapeake... | reverse complement strand
CCTTGCAGGAAGTCTACGAAGAAACGAAAGCAGGCAAGGTGGACAGGGTGGCCGTTGCTGCTGAGATGTGGCGATACGATCAGGTCAAACTGTATGAAGCGAGCTGGAAGCCGTTGATCGAGCGGATGACGGCGCGGCGACAGCCGGTGCAACCGAACCGAGCGGCACGACGTGCATCAAAGCGCGGTCGCTGACACGCAGGGGAGGGCGGTCAATAATCTGCGCGCACGAGGGTGCTGTATATCCAGCTCCGAATGCTTCGCAAACAGGTGTGGGTTAGGCTAGGGGGGATTTATGCCAGGACCAGCCAAGACTCCAAATGAAATAAAAGCCAGACGCGGCACGCTGAAGCCGAGTCGGGCCGTCGTCGTCCATTTGCAGAACAGTCTGCCGCGCGCGTCCGAACTGGGCGTGCCTGATGGTTTGGGGCCGATTGCGACGGAGGCTTGGCAACGGATCGTCGAATACGCTGGAGCCTGGATCGCAGTCTCGGACCGCGACGCGCTCACGATGCTTGTCAAAGACATCGAGTTCCTCGCAACGCTTGAGGCTCGTATCCAGGTCGATGGCCCAGTGCTCTACACCGACAAAGGCTATGCTTACGCACATCCCGCAGTTGGGATGAGGACAAGCGCGGAGGAGAGTGTTCGCAAGTGGATGAATCACCTCGGACTGACGCCAGCGGATCGGGCCAAATTAGGCATCGCAATGGTGGAGAGCCAGTCCAAGATCGACAAGTTCAGGGAGCGTCTGGAGCGGAAGGCTGGCCACCACGCTGGCTGACGCCAGTCGCGCCTGCTGACCTGAGCCGAAGCCTGGGCGATATAGTCGCCGACTTCGCCGAAGAACTTGTCCCGATTGCCAAAGACTCTATCGCTGGCGCATCAGGCGAACCGCTGCAATTCCGCGTCTGGCAAAGGCGCCTGCTCCGCAGGATGCTCGCTCGCAAGGATGACGGCACCTTCACGCACCGATTCTTCCTGACTGGCATCGCGCGCAAGAATGGTAAGACGGCGCTTGCTTCGACTCTGCCGCTCTTCTTCGGACTCTATGGCGACAAGGGTGGAGAAATCTACTCAGCCGCAGCCGACCGCGACCAGGCGAAACTTGTGATGAGCCACGCGCGTCGAGCCGTGGAGATGAGTCCAGAACTGGGCGGCCAGATCAAACTGTTCCGAGACGCAATGGAGTTCAAGGGAACTGGCACCGTCTACAAGGCACTGTCGTCTGAGGCATTTACGAAAGAGGGACTGAGTGCATCGCTGGTCATTGCTGACGAGTTGGCCGCGTGGCCGAGCCGCGAACTCTTTGACGTGCTCTCGCTCTCAATGGGCGCAAGGCGCTCACCGCTCTTTGTGGCGATTACGACCGCAGGTCAGCGGATGGATTCGACTGGGACTGACTCCATCGCCTACACGCTCTACCAGTTGGCGCGCCGCCGCATCGCTGGCGAGAATGACGACTCAACGCTTGGGATGGCGTGGTGGGAAGCGGCAGACGACGCCTACCTTGACGAGAAGAAGTGGGGCGAGGCGAACCCAGGACTGCTAAGCGATCCAGCCATCTTGTCGCTAGATGACCTGCTCTCGGCCAAGAAGCGCACGCCAGAGGCAGAGTTCCGAACGAAGCGTCTGAACCAGTGGGTCAGCAGCGCCACGGCGTTCCTACCGACTGGCACCTGGGATGCGTGCAAGGATGACCAGATTGAACTGCGCAAGGACGATCCAATTGTGCTTGGGTTTGATGGCTCTTTTCGGCTAGATACAACAGGGATTGTGGCTTGTCGCGTCGCAGACAAGGCCTTATTCGTGCTTGGTCACTGGGAGCGACCGCTAGATGCTGAACTCAACTGGCGCGTTCCAGTCGAGGAGGTCGAGGCAAAGATGCTGGAGATCTGCAAGTCGCACAACGTCAAAGAGATCGTCTGCGATCCGTTCCGTTGGCAACGCTCGATGGAAGCCTGGGCGCAGATGGGACTGCCAGTGGTGGAGTTCCCGCAGACGCCGAGCCGAATGGTGCCAGCGACGGCGGCCTTCTACGATGCGGTCGTCAACGGTCAGGTGAAGCACAATGGAGATCCTTCGCTGGCTCGCCACGCAGCCAATGCCACGCCATATTATTCGCGCAATGGTCTTATGATTCGCAAGGAATCGAAGACATCATTGAAGCGCATAGACTTACTCGTGGCCAGCCTGATGGCGCATAGTCGTGCTGGTACACTCGGAAGCGCGCCTGCGCCTAAGCCACGCGCTGAAGTGAAGTGGATTGACTTGTAGGGAGACTGATGGGCATTCTTGATCGCGTCTTCGGACGCACTGAGCCTGAGGAGAAGCGATTCATTGGTGGCCAGTGGCTAAGCCAAGAAGCCACGTCCAGTTCTGCTGGCGTCCTGGTGACGCAAGAAAACGCGACATCAATTGGCGCAGTGTATGCGGCCGTCAAGTTGTACGCCGATACGGTTGCCGCAATGCCGTGGGACACCTACATCCGCGTTGATGGAACGCGCCGACCATATCGACCGCGACCGCGCTGGATGGACACGCCGATTGCGAATAATCCAAATTACACATCCTTCGAGTTCAAGCATCGCGTCGTCTCTTCACTGCTCCTGGACGGCAACGCATTCATTCTTTGCTTGCGCGATTCTCAGGGCGATGTGATTGAGACGCGCGTGCTAGATCCGCAGAAGGTTGAGATTCACACTGGCGACAAAGGCGAACCGCTCTACCACGTTGAGACAATTGAAGGCGCCATCACGCTAACAGCGGATGAGGTCATTCACATCCCGCTCTTCGCAACTGGCGAGAACCATCGCGGCCTCTCGCCGATTGAGCATCACAAGGTGACGCTTGGACTGGCCAGCGCGACGCAGGCATTCAGCGCAAAGTTCTATGAGAACAATGCAAGCGTTGGCGGACTGATCAAGGTTCCAGGTGAGTTGACGCAGGATCAGGCTGATGCACTTCGCAATGGATTCGGGCGACGCCACGGCGGACTGGAGAAGGCGTGGCGCGTCGCGGTGCTGACTGGCGGAGCCGACTATCAGCAGTTGGGCGCGAAGATCAGCGATCTGCAGTTGGTGGAGACGATGCACTACGGCGTGGAGGCCATTGCGCGTATCTACGGCGTGCCGCTGCATATGCTTCAGTATCCAGGCGGGAACACGTCATATAGCAGCATCGAAGTGATTTCAATCGAATGGTTGCGGCTTGGACTCGGCCCACTAATTGCTCGCCTAGAGGCTTCGTTCCAGCGTATCATTCCAGGAAGCCAGCAGACGTTCCTCAAGTTCACGCTTGATGGTCTGCTCCGAGCGACAACACAGGAACGCTATAACTCGTACAACACGGCATTGGTTTCAGGCTTTTTGTCGGTGAACGAAGTGCGCGCACTGGAAGACAGACCACCTGTAGATGGTGGCGATGAGTTCTGGAAGCCACTCAACATCGGGACGATTGGTCAGGAGAATCCGTAATGCCGTACTTCATCACCGACAGCGCTGACGGCTGCGCTGGCTGGGCGACGATCAAAGACGACGGCGAAGTGATCGGATGCCACGAGACGAAAGAGGCGGCGATTGAGCAGATGGTTGCCGTCTCGCTTGCGGAGGGCATTGAGCCAGGCGGCGAGCGAGCGTTGCCAGATAACTACCGACCGTCCCTGACGCCTGACGTTCCTGATGGCCGCGCGTGCGGCAATTGCCGATTCTTCAACGAGGCAAACGTGCAAGAGGATGAGGATGGCATCAAGGCGTTCTGCGAGCGTTGGGACGATTACGTTCGCGGCGACCATTACTGCAACGCGTGGGAGCCAAACGAGTCAGGTGACTCTGACGATGGCGACGAGATGCGCGTGCTGATTGACGTGCCTGAATATATTCAGATTGCAGCCGAGAAGGGACTGACCTATCAGCGCAATGGTTTCGGCGGAGACGGATTGACGGATCAGACAATTGAAGAGGCGCGACAGTTGCGCGCTGGACAAGTTGAGGACGACAAGGTGACGAGAATGCGTGCCTGGATTCTGCGCCACCGCATTGATTGGGAAGATGTTGCGCGCAATAACGATCCAGACAACGAAGACTTCCCAGGCCCAGGAGCGGTCGCTGCATATCTTTGGGGCGTTGATCCCACAACAGAGAATGGTGCAGATCGAGTCCTAGAATGGGCGGACGGCGTTCTCGCGCCGCTGCTTGAAGATGAGAGGTTTGACGTGAAGGAACTTGAGACACGCGCTCTCCCGATGGGCGACTTCACCGTGACCGAAGGCGAAGACGGACAGAAGACATTCACTGGCTATGCGGCCCTGTTTGGCGCACCTTCCGCTGGTCTTCCATTCACCGAAGTAATCGCACCAGGCGCATTCCGTCGCACGCTATCTCGCGTTGCAGATGGTAAGAAGATCGTTTCATTCCTGTTCGGACACGATGAGACTCGCGCACTTGCGACGACCGCGAGCGGACGCCTGAGCCTTACTGAAGACGAGCGCGGCCTGAAGGTCGAGGCGAAACTTGATCCATCCGATCCAGACGCCGCAGGCGTGATCTCCAAGTTGACGCACGAGGCTCGTGCAATGGGGATGTCATTCGGCTTCACGATTCCGAAGAATGGCGACGAGTGGGACGAGGACACGCGCACGCTGCGCGAAGTCAATCTATTTGAGGTCAGCGTCCTAAGCGCAGGCCAGACGCCAGCCTACCCAGCCACGCTGGGCCTTACCTCCGTTCGCAAGGTCGCGTCCCGAATGGGCGTGGACGGTGATCGGCTTATCTCAGCCATCGAGTCCATCAAGGCAGCGCAACCGCTGACCGTTGAGGATGTCGAGGTGATCGAGTCCGTCACGGAGAAGTTGGCTCCGAAGCGTGATGCAATTGATCCGTCAATTGCACAAGCGAAGTTGCTGCTTGCCGAGATGGAATCGGAATTGCTCTAACAGCCACGAGGTCGCGTCCCACCGCGCTTAGTACGCGAGTCCACGCAAGACCATCCCGCTAGGCGAGCCGCACCATTGTGGAAGCCAATCAAGACAAGGAGACAGAAATGTCAGACGTAAGAAACCTGCACGAGAAGCGTGCAGCACTTCTGACCGAGGCTCAGTCCATCGTGACCGACCTCGCGTCGAAGGGCGAAGCGCTTGAGGGCGAGTCACAGGCTCGCTTCGAGAAACTTACTTCAGAGGCTGCAACCGTTGCGGCCGCGATTCGTTCGGAGAAGGAAGCCGCCGAAGCGCGCTCCGCTGCTGATGCAGTGCGAGCCGAGTTCGCAACGGCGATTGCTCCGAAGGCTGAGAAGGCCGACGGATCGAACGATGAACTCCGCGCACTTGCCCGAACAGGCGGCGCGCAGGTGTTCGAGTACCGCGATGTCTCACGCAGCACTGGCCTGGGCAACCCAGTCACCATTGCTGATCGCGTGAACGTTGTTGCGGCTCAGTTCAACCCATTCATTGACCCAGCCATCGTGACGGTGCTCCGCACCAGCACTGGCAACAACATCCAGTTCCCACGAGTCACGGCTCTTGGAACCGCTGGCTCCGTTGCTGAGGCTGGAACGATTGGTGAGTCCGACGGAACGCTCAACGCGCTCAGCCTGACGCCAGTGAAGTACGCGACGATCATTCAAATCACAGAGGAACTTGCTGAAGACGCAGCCTATGATTTGAGTGCGATGATCGCGGACAAGTGCGGTGCAGAAGTCGCAGTAGCACACGGGGCCTTCGCTGGTACCGCTGTTGCCGCTGCAGCGCAGGTTGGCGCAACTGGTTCTGGAACGGTTTCCGTAAATCCTACGTTTACCGATCTAGCCAAGTTGAAGGCGTCCTGCAATCAGGCCTATCGTCGGGCACCGAAGGCGGGTTGGTTGATGAACGACACAACGCTCGGCGTTGTGACTGGTCTCGTTGACACGAGCGGCCAGCCAATCTTCCGACCAGGCGATGCGAACGTTGCAGACCGACTCCTCGGAGCACCTGTCTACAGCGCAGCGCTTATCGACCTGACGGACAACACCGCAGGGGCGATCCTTTTCGGTGACCTCGGACAGATCTACACCGTCCTCGTGGGCGGCGTGCGAGTTGAAGTTTCCCGCGAGTTCGCGTGGAACCTCGGCCTGATCTCCTACAAGGTTGAAGTTCGCGGCGCGACTGGTCTTGCTCAGGCAAGCGCAGTCAAGTCGTATCAGTCAGCCAACGTCGCCTAATCAGTAGGCACTAGGTTGAGCGGCGGGGTGTCGGGCTTCGGCTCGGCGCCCCGCTCGCATCAGGAGGGGAAATGGACATCTTGAAGAAACTCAAGGAACTGGCTCGGCGGACGCCTCGTAAAATCAACGCAGAGGCATCTAGGAGCCACGTAGAGCGCGCTATTATCACGAGGTGGGGCAGCACAGCCACCCTGATCAGAACGCCGCTTAGAGAGCGGGAAAGAGGGATTGACGAGTGATTCAGCATCTGAGCAGCAGGCAGATGAGCGTCGGGACTGCGCACGAGTCTATCGCGGAAGGCTATGTCGCAGGAACAGAACTGCACCTCTATGCCTCAGGCAATAACTCGAAGGACATCTTTCTTGGCGCCGATGGCGTGACAATCACGACTGGCTACCTCCTCAGGAAAGACACAGCCATCACAATTCGCTTGATGGAGCGACAGACGCTCTATGCTGTCGCTGAAACGAACGGACAACTGCTCACAATCTTGGAAGTCGGAGGCATCTGATGTCGTACGCAACGCTCGCAGAGTTCAAGGCAGCGATCGGAATCAGCGACTCCGCTGATGACCAGGCGCTGCAGTCGGTGCTCGACGCAACCGATGCGCTGATTGATCTTTACACCGACCGCAAGCAAGGCTTCGGAACGGCGACTGAGACGCGCTACTACACGGCCGACGATTATCGCTACGTCTTGACTGATGATCTCGTCAGCATCACAACGCTGCAGACTGATGACAACGGCGACGGCACCTACGAGACAACCTGGACTGCTGGCACTGACTACAACCTCGCGCCAGGCAATGCAGCACTTGACGGCTGGCCGTACAACGAAATCGATGTATCGGTGAACTGGCCGCGCAACTTCCCGCGCGACGTCTATCGTGGCGTGAAGGTTGCTGGCGTCTTCGGCTGGCCAGCCGTGCCAAGCGCAGTCAAGCAGGCGGCAATCATTCAGGCTGGTGCAGTGTGGTCATCAAGGACGTCCCCCTTCGGCGTGATCGGTTCGCAGGATCTTGGCGGCATCATTCGCCAGACACGCGCATTGCATCCAGAAGCACAGATCTTGCTTGAGGCATACCGCAAGCGTGAAGGGTTGAGTCGATAATGGCGCTTGGCAATACGTTCAACATCACGATCAATCAGGGCGCAACGTTTGAGTTGACGGTCACCTGGAAGGATTCTGCGGGCACCGCAATCAACCTGACTGACTACAGCGCGCGGATGCAGGTGCGTGAGACTTACTCTTCCACGAGCAGCGTCCTCAGCCTCACCGATGGCTCTGGCATCACGCTCGGCGGATCTGCTGGAACGATTGCCATTGTCATCTCGGCAACGACCACGGCGGCGCTCACTGCGCCGTTCAGCGGCGTGTATGACCTTGAACTTGTAAGCGCTGGTGGCGTAGTGACTCGATTGCTACAAGGAGCCGCGACCGTCTCGCCAGAGGTGACGCGATGAGCGTTGAGGTTGAACTGACCACGCAGATCATTGCGATCAACGATACGCGCACCGAGATCACGGTGCAGGCACCAGGGCCTGCGGGCGCGCAAGGTCCAACAGGTCCAGCAGGTGCAACAGGTCCAGCAGGTTCAGCAGGTCCAGCGGGTTCGGCTGCGACGATTGCTGTTGGAACGGTCACGCAAGGAACTGCCGTCTCGGTCACAAACAGTGGCTCATCCTCTGCAGCAGTCTTTGACTTTGTGCTTGTCAAGGGAGACAAGGGCGATAAGGGCGACACTGGCGACACAGGCGCAACTGGCGCCACTGGTGCTGCTGGATCAGCCGCGACAATCACCGTCGGCACTGTCACCACTGGGACGGCTGGCTCAAATGCCACCGTCACAAACGTTGGCACATCTGGCGCCGCAATCTTTGACTTCTCGATTCCGCGCGGCGATACAGGCGAGACTGGTGCGACTGGCGCCACTGGAGCAACTGGGCCAGCAGGGACTGGCGTTCCGACTGGCGGAACCGCTGGGCAAGTCCTCGCCAAGATTGACTCGACCAACTACAACACGCAGTGGGTTGATCAGACTGGCGGCGGTGGCACTGCAACCGTAGTCGTCGGCACGTCACCGATCAACGCGTCTACGACGAGCGGCACGGCAACAGTCTCCATTGACGCAGCCAGCACCACGCAGAGCGGTGCCGTGCAACTTGAGGACTCAACCTCGTCAACGTCTACGACGAAGGCGGCAACACCGAACAGCGTCAAGAGCGCGTATGACCTCGCCGCAGGCAAGGTCGCCTCTGTCGCTGGCACTGGTGCCATCTCCTCTACTGGCGGAACTGCGCCTGTTATCTCAGTGGCTGCAGCCACCACAAGCGTGGTCGGCGCGGTGCAGTTGGAAGACTCGACATCTAGCACAAGCACAACCACGGCGGCGGTTCCGAACTCAGTGAAGTCGGCATACGACTTGGCGAATACGGCTAACACCACGGCTGGCACTGCCATCCCGAAGAATACGGTGACTGCCGCAGGAGACCTGATCTACGCGTCAGGCTCGGCAACCGTCACGCGACTCGGCATCGGGACTGCGGCGCAGATCCTCAGCGTGAGCGCGCTCGGCGCTCCTGAGTGGACGACGCCAGCCGCAATCGGGACGGCGAATACGACTGGCACCTACGGTGTCACCACACTCACCGACTCGACTTCGTCCACGAGCACAACGACTGCGGCGACACCTGCGAGCGTGAAGTCGGCATACGACCTTGCTGCTGGCAAGGTGGCGTCGGTTGCAGGGACTGGCGCGATCTCGTCAACAGGCGGCACGGCTCCAGTCATCTCAGTTGCCGACGCGACAAATCTGGTCAGGGGCGCAGTTCAACTTGAGGATTCAACCTCCAGCACGAGCACCACAACGGCTGCTGTTCCAAACTCGGTCAAGTCTGCCTACGATCTTGCCAACACTGCAAACACAACCGCAGGGACGGCGATTCCAAAGGCAACAGCGACAGCAGCAGGTGACATCCTGTACGCAAGCGGGTCAGCCACGATCACGCGTCTCGGCATTGGTACAGCCGCGCAGGTCTTGAGCGTCTCAGCAGGCGGCGTGCCTGAGTGGACAACTCCAGTTGCCGCAGTTGGAACCGCAACAACGGCTGGCGTGTACGGCGTCACCACGCTTGAGGATTCAACCTCCTCGACCTCTACGACGACGGCCGCAGTGCCGAACTCAGTCAAGACAACCTACGACCTTGCAGGATCAAAGGCGCAAGTCACTGTCGGAACGGCGCAGCCGAGCACGCCAAATACTGGCGATGTCTGGGTTGATACGGCTGGAACGGCAACCGCAATCAACGCAGTGCCGCTCGCTGCGTTCACAAGCACTGGCTCAATCCTATACGGCGGTGGAGTCGGCACTGCTTCCACGCTCTCAATCGGAACAGCAGGCCAAGTTCTCTCAGTGTCTGCTGGCCTTCCATCCTGGACAACATTGACGGCTGCTGCGGCTGATTTCCAGGAGTTCACTAGTAGCGGATCTTGGATCAAGCCTGCTGGAAAGAGCGCGGTTTACGTTCTAGCAATCGGCGCTGGTGGCGGCGGTGCAAGCGGACAGATCACGACTAGCAACACAATTGGTGGTGCTGGTGGTGGCGGCGGTGCTCACGTCTGGAGATGGATCAACGCCTCGGCGCTCCCAGGGACAGTGACGGTGACCATCGGAAGCGGCGGAGTAGGCGGAAGTGCAGTGACTTCTGACTCCGCGAACCTAAGCGGACTGGCTGGTGCTAATGGTGGTCAGACTTCGTTTGGAACTGCAGCCGTTGCGCTTGGAGGGTATGGGGCTGGGTGGACATCAGGAAACGCTCAAACTGGCATTGGGGTTGCCGAGTGGGGTCAAAGATCACTTGACGACACTGCCGATTCTGGGATTCGCACGTCAGATGAGCCAGGCACCGCAAAAATCTTCTCTGCTACAACAGCAGCAAACTACTCAAATCACCTCTCCGTTGGGCGGGGTTCTATCGCTGGATACGCAGCAATCCGCGCGATGACTAGAACTGGTGGCGGTGGCGGTGGTGGTCTCTCCGACACGGGGGCCTCATACGTCGGAGGTGCTGGTGCTCGAGGTTTCGGGATTGACAGCACCGTGGCTTCTGGCGGGACTGCAGGGGGTGGCGCAGCATCTTCTGCGACTGATGGACTTGGCGCTGGCGGCGGTGGCGGCGGCGGCGCGGTGAACGCCGATGCTGGGAACGGAGGCAATGGCTATCTTGGCGGTGGTGGCGGTGGTGGCGGTGGCCCAACGCGAACTGCTGGGACCGTCACATCTGGAGCAGGTGGAAATGGCGGCGGCGGCTATGTTCTCGTCATCTCAATCTAGGAGAAAATGATGAACTCGTATCTTGTAATCAAAGATGATCAGGTCGTCAACGTAGTGCTTTGGGACGGCGTATCAGACTGGGTTGCGCCTGATAACGCAACTGTAGAACTTGCGCCTGAAGGCGTTGGCATTGGCTGGATTCGCGTCAACGGCAACTGGGTTTCTCCTGAGCCTCCTGCTCCGCCAGCAGAAGATCCACTCAAGGCATCTGCACGCGCTAAACTATCTGCTCTTGGTCTTACTGACGAAGAGATCAGCGCAATCGTAGGAGGCTAAATGGCAAACATCCCAAAGGTCTGGAACGGAACGCAGTTCGTTGAACTGGAGGCTGCGGCCACGGTTCCGCCTGCTGCCTCGACCACGACTGCTGGCATCGTGCAACTGACAGACTCCACGAGCAGCACGAGCACAACGACTGCAGCCACGCCGAACAGCGTCAAGTCAGCCTATGACTTGGCTGGAACTGCGATCCCAAAGGATACGGTCACGGCGGCTGGCGACATCATTTACGCGTCAGGATCTGCGACGCCAACTCGCTTGGCGATTGGAACAGCAAATCAGGTGCTTCAAGTTATTTCTGGCGTCCCCTCGTGGCAAACACTTGCTGCAGCAGGCGCAGACGTTCAAGAGTTTACAAGCAGCGGATCGTGGGTAAAACCTGCTGGGAAGAGCGCAGTCTTTGTCTTTGCCGTTGGTGGTGGTGGCGGTGGTGGTGGCGGAAACTCATCTGAAACTACAACTCGTGTCGGCGGCGGCGGTGGATGGGGAGGGAATCATTCGATGATGTGGTTCCCTGCAGCGTCTCTGGCAGGAACTGTCACTGTCACAATTGGCGCTGGCGGCGCAGGCGGCGCTGGCACAACGTCAACAGGTTCCAATGAGGGATCAGACGGCTCTACAACAAGTTTTGGATCAGCGCTCATTGCGAAAGGTGGGCGCCGCGGCAGAAATGTCAATGCTTCTTGGTACATTCCGTTTGCTGGCAGGCCAATTGAATATGGTCAATATGTGTCAAGAGAGTCTCAGACCGATTCGTCTGAAGGAACTGCTCTTACAAACGTATTTGATTACCAAACAGGAAGTTTGACACTTGCTCGGATCAGTAGCGGACTTCCAGGCGGGGCGCGAACAACTGGCGCATCGGGATATGCTGCACAAGATTCTTTGATTGGTACGGGCGGAGGAGGCGGCGGTGCTGGCGACGCCATAACCAACGTCGTTGGCGGCGCTGGCGCAAAAGCATTTGGACAAAATTATACAAACGCATCTGGCGGGTCTGCGTCAACTGCTCCTGGGGCGGGGACAGTTCTAGGGTACGGCGGTGGCGGAGGAGGATCAGGTGGAACTCCGACAGCAGGCGGCGCTGGGTATATGGGCGGCGGCGGTGGCGGCGGCGGCCGTGCATATCCACTTGGAGTTCTGTCTGGCGCAGGGGGCGCTGGTGGAACTGGCTATGTGCTCGTCATCTCGATCTAAGGAGAGACAATGAAATATCTTGCAGTTGATCAGGATGGATTGGTTCATAACGTTGTGGCCTGGGATGGAGTTTCTCCCTATGATCCAGGCGACGGAATTTCACTTGTGGGGGTTGATGAATCAACAGTCATCAGCCCAGGTGATTCCTGGGATGGCACCCAAGTGTTGATTGCACCAGCACCTCCGCCTCCAGCAGAAGATCCCCTGAAGGTGAGCGCGCGCGCCAAACTTGCTGCGCTTGGGCTGACTGAAGAAGAGATTGCGGCACTCGTCGGATGAACGACCTAGACATCCTTGACGCGATGGCCGAGCGGCTCAAGTCAGTTGAGCCGCCACTTGGCTACGCCATCCGTGGCGTGCATTCGACTCCTCCAGAGTCGCTGCCAGCGGTACCAGCCATCTTGCTGATGCCTGGCAACGATACGATCTCTGTCGGGTCTGGAAATCGCACCGTGGTGCTGACGGTGAACGTCGTCGCCTATCTTCTGCCGATCCCACGAATGGAGCAGAAGTACCGCGACCTCTATACTTTCCGCAGTTGGCTCCGCGACGCGTTCAACGGCGCGGTGACGATTGATGGTCAAGCGGTCCAGGTTGCCGTCACTGGGACGACGATGGGGACCGATACTTATGCCGATCAGGATTATCTGACGGTGACAGCGACGGCTGAGGTGACGGTCTACGAGACCATTGCCTACACCGCGTAGAGCAAGGAGAGCAAGATGGCAACATACGGCGCGAAGGCTCTGACGCGAATTGCAGCAGCCTCGCAAAGCGGATTCGGAACTGCGGCCAGCATCGGGACAGCGACTGGCGAGATTCTCTTCAATGATGCCGTCGGGACGATTGATCTCGGCGTCACGGTCGATCTTGGCGAAGACACAAGCGTAGGCAAGCGCACCGCGATCCAGGCTGGCCGCGTTGCGATCACTGGCAAGAATCCAGTCATCACGCTGGCCGAGTCTCCAGCATCACTCCGCACGCTCCCACTATTCTTTGATGCAATCGGCGCCACAACGTCAGGGACGGCTTCGCCGTATACCTGGACCTGGAGTCCAGCGCAGGGCGACGTGGACACGGCAGTGTTCTACTCGATGCTCGTCACTGACGGCGTGCAGAAGTATCTCGTCCGCGACGCGGTGCCAACTGAGATCACGCTATCGGCTGACGCCTCAGGGCTGATGCAGGCTGGCGCGACATTCGGCGCAACGGTCGTCTCGTCCTCGGCTCTTGCATTCCCAACGGCGCTTCCAGTGCAACCAGTGATGGCTGGCCGCCTGCTCAAGTTGAGCAGCGACAGCAACTTCCCAGACAAGTCTGGTACTGGTGCAACTGACTACGACCACCTCCTTTCGTTTAGCCTTTCGGTGACGACTGGGATGGCGATGGTGAACGCGCTGGATGCCAGCCTCACGGCGGCGACCGCTGCATTCACGCAGGCCCTTGATGCCACGCTCACGCTGACGGTTGCAAGCAACAGCGACGCAATCGCCAACGGAGCCTGGGGCATTACGGAGCAGGCCGAGCAGCGCTACCTCCGCATCTACGGCACAACTGCAGATGGCTTCGGGATTTGGATTCTTGGCTCTTGGGTAATCGAGTCGGTGACGCCGATCTCGGCAGAGCAGGACGGCTTGATCGTGAACGAAGTCTCGCTCCGACTGGCATATGATGCGACCTCAGGCAAGTCGCTTGAGGTGATTGTGGATTCACCGCTTGATGTAGCACCGTAATCGGTGAGAGGAGGTTCAGATGGCAAATAAGGTCGTCACGCTAGACGGCGAGTTCGCTGGGTGGCAGTGCGAGTTGAGACCGCAAGTCTCGGCTCGCATCTTGCTTGAACTTGAGAGCGGACAGCCGTCGCGTGCACTTGCAGCGTTCGCGCAGATTGTGATCTCGCACAACTTCAAGGGGCTGGACGGCGAGCCAGTAGAAGACGTCCTGGATGCGCCAATCGAGGCGCTGACGGCGACGATCCAGAAGTGGGCCGAAGGGAATAACCTGGACCCCAAGTAAGGCTCGCCGCTAGGCGGTTGTCAATCGGACAAGCGGTTGCACCTCCGCCAGAAATTATCTTCCATATACTCGGAGAGAAGTTCGGGATGTGGCCAGAGCAGGTGGCGAGCCTGCCAGTCAATGAGGTGGTGCGCGCGTGGCAACTCCACGCTGAGATGCAACCAAAGGAGCGCAAGTAGTGCCAAGCAGTCCAGCCAAGTCGGTCGCTGAGTTTGAGTTGAAGTTTGAGGAGTCCTACAACCAGTTTCAACGCGGCTTCTTGCAGGGTTCCAACCCGAAGGCGTTTGGGCGACTGCTGACGATTGCGGCAATCAACGCTGCGCGCACGATGGTCAAGCCGATGCAGGCAGAAGCACCAGTTCGCACTGGGCGCCTTCGCAAGTCCATCAACGCCAAGCGCGGTCAGTATCAGCGACCGTCTGCCACCGTCGGTCCTCGACCTGGGCGCAGCCGTGGCGACCGAAATGGCGCGTGGTATCGCTGGTTTGTGACGACAGGCGTCAAGCCGATTCGCCAGACCAAAAACGGTCCTAAGGCAGTGAAGGGGGTGCAGGGGCGACCGTTCGTCACGCAGGTAGCAAACAAGAGCGACGTGCAAAAGACAGCAATGAACGCCTACTGGGATACAATCGGAAAGTTCTTTGATGACAAACTCTTCCGTGATCGCATCACGAAGTTCAAGCGGAGAGGGTAATAAATGGTCACCTCAACAGGTCAGGCAGTATTCGCAGTCGTCGCAAAAGACGCCGCGACGAAGACGCTCGGCAATGTCGGGAAGTCTTTTGGCAGCCTGAAGCGCAACGGCACCAGGGCCTTGAAAGCCATCGCTACGGCTTCTGTTGTTGCCGCAGGTGCAGTTGCTGCCTTTACAACTAACGCGGTGAGGGGCGCGATCAGCGAAGAGCGATCCATCCTCCTGACAAATGCCGCGCTGCGTCAGCGAGGATTTGACCTAGATGCGCTTGCTCCGAAGGTGGAGGCTCAGGTCAAGGCGTTTGAGCGGTACGGACTAGAGGGCGAGAACGTGCGGTCTGGCATCGAGGCAGGCAGCCGATTCTTCAAGAATCAGAACAACTTGCTCAAGGCAAATGCATCGGCAGCAAACATTGCCGCAGTCACTGAGCAGGATCTTGCAACAGTAATGAAGATCTTTGGCAAGGCTGCTCAAGGACAGACGCGAGGACTGAAGACCCTCGGCATTGAAGTTGAAGAGGGCGCAAAACTCAAGGACATTTTGATCGCCGCAGATGAGAAGTACGCAGGGCTTGCAGACGAACTTGCCAAAAGCACAGGCGGCAAAATGCTCGCGGCACAAGAAAAGTTCAATGGCGCAATGGACGAGTTTGGGCTTGCGCTTCTTCCAAGAATCAATGATGCGCTGGAAGTCCTAACGGAAGACATCTTGCCAGGGTTTCAGAAGTTTCTTGAAGATCTTGGTCCCATCATCAACGGGTTTATTGACAACACAATCGGACCGCTCATCACGTCATTTGATGACCTTGCCAAAGCGCTGGGCTTTGAGGATGGCTTTGGGTTGCTATTGGAGTCAATCAAAGTTGCGTTGATTCCGTTGCAGGTAATCGCCGCCGTCGTCAAAGGCATTGTGGACGGCATTACTACGGCAATCAAGTTGCTCAACTCGCTCTCGAGCAGCGAGACTGGCGCGCTTATCGCTGGCAATGCGCGCACGCAGTATCTGACTGGCGGCAATCTCGGCGTCTCCACTCCAACCAGCGAGATGTCGGGGTACCTGCAGACAAACGTTCAGTTGAGCATCGGCACGCAGAAGCAGGATCAGTTGGTCTCTGGCGCTCTGCAAAGGATGGCGCCAGGCCGTCGCCCAACCTACTAAGCCGTGGCAAATCCATTCAGCCTTATTGTCGCTGGCGTTGACGGAGGAGCAAACCTCCTAGATCTACCATCGCCAAGCGCGAATACGACGCCGCGCGTTGATCTGTCAACGCTCTCGATCACGATGTCTGGCGATGGTGGCGGGCAGATGGTCTTTGACGTCATCCAGCCAAAGACGCCAGTCGGCGGTCCGTGGTGGAAGTCTGGCGGCGTATATGACAATGCGCGGGTTCAATTCTTTGACTCGCGCTATAGTGCCACAACTCCAGTATTTCTTGGCTTCGTCACAAACGTATCTGCTCGGCTTCTTGGAAATGGACTGGGGAGCGTATGCACCGTCACCGTCGCTGATGCCGATGCGTGGCTCGACAAGACCATCGTCCGCAAGGGCTTCATTGGCACCAACTGGAAGCAGATGGTCGGACCATTCACGCGCGGCAATCTGAACACCACTGATCGAGATCTTGTAAACGCGCTGCTCAAGAAGATCTATGACCAAGTCAGCGATTCGACAACGCGCCAACTGCTGGACACGAGCGTGATCAGCGGCACGACACGCGCCATATTTACTGGCTCCGCGCAGACCGTTGGCCGTCAGACGTTCAAGGCTGGAAACCTGACGAACGCGCTTGATCAAATCTCTGAACTCTCGTCAGGGCAATCCAATGCCGCCTACCGCTATTACGTTGACGGCGATGGACGCCTGAACTATGGGCCAGTGACTGCCGCGCCGTCCTACGCGACGGCACCAGCCGAGATCGTGACCGATCCCGCTGATGTTGCAGTCGGCTCATCAAGCGCCGCAACCAAGATCCTTGCGCGCAGCGTTGAGGTCAACCTGGATCACGATCAGATCGTGAAGGGCATATTCGTGCAGGCGGCGAACACTCGCGCTCGATGGGACTCCAACGCAAACCCGCCGACCAACGATCCGTACTTCCGCTCCTACACTGGGACCTACTCGCGCAACGGCGCTGGTCTCGCCTCGCGCAATGGACCGCTTCCAATGGAAGTCTTCTCTGCGCCAAAGATCAAGATCAAGCCAGATCGCGGAACGCAGATTGGACGGCTTGCACGAGCCACAATGCAGACGCGTGGCAAGCCTGTTCGCACCGTCTCATTCACCGTTGCTGGATCAAACTTGACGCAGACCTCGTCGCCTGACTGGTCCTACGGATACTCGCAAGGCTACGCGCAGACTGGGGCGAGCACCTGGTCGCTCGTGAAGGCGTGGCTCCCAAATCAGTACGTCAAGTTGACAGCACCTGCGCTTGACCTTTCCGCTACCATCTTGCGGATCGCGTCGGTCACGATGTCATTCGAGTCTGGTAGCACATACCAGGTCCGCTATGACGTTGAGGCGGAGTTCCGACGACGCAAACTTGGCAAGGCGCTGAGGCGCATCTTGGTGGGGGAATAAATGGCTGAGCAGTACGGAACGAACCTCGTCGGGCTTGCAGGTTACGAAGGCGACCTGACCGCAGACAGCGGCGAGACGCTGATCACGAACGACTCAGACGGCGGCGGCGCGCTCCTCTTCGGACCAGCCGCGCTGCGAGAGATTCAGGCTGGCGTGGCAAACGGCGACTTTGCCAGCGCGCCTGACGATCCAGACACGGACATCAGCGACGAGAACCCGCTGCCGTATTTCACCTTCACCGACAACAGCGGTGGGGCGATTACGGCTCGCGTGATTGAGGATCTGACCGCTGGCTCAGGCAACGTGCTGCGATTCCGCATTGCTGGTGGCACTGGATCTGGCAACAGCGTCTCGATTGAACGCTTTGTGCCTGTACCTGGTACGCGCAATCGTTCGTTTGTGTTCACGCCTGAGATCTACTGCATCAACGCCTCGTCAACATCCAACGCGAAGGTAGTGCTGTCGTACCAGTATTACGAGAACGACCAGTCCACGACGACAGGCACTGGCGACAACCGCGAGCGAACCTTTGCCGAAATTGGCAGTGCAGACACGCTACGCATTGCAAGCAACTACACGCGTCTGGCGATTCCATCAGACGCCGCGTACATCCTCGTCAAGATCACCATCTCAACGACTGGCACCGTCTCGTCGCAGGCAGACATCTCGCTCGCCGAGGTGCGCCTGATCGCAGGCGGATCGGATCTCTACATTGCCGAGAACAGTCAGCCTGGAAGTTATGGACCTGCTCGAATTCGCCAAGTAAGCGGAACGTTGAGCATCACGCCAAACCTCGGCGGCTCTGGAACAGTCAATATTGACGGCACGCTTGGGCTGACCGATCTCTCACTCAGCGGGACGCTTGACGTTGCTGGCGTGACAAGCCTAACCGAGCGAATCAACGTCACAAGAGCGGCAGCAACCAATGACGCGTTTCTTGCAAAGGTTGATGGCGATTCTGTAAACAGATTCTTGATTGAGGCCGATGGAGGGATGTTCTGGGGCAGCGGATCATCAGCACGAGATGTCAACCTGTATCGCTCGTCCAGCACCACACTCCGAACTGACGATGCGTTTGCCGCTGACATCCTGAGCGCGACGCTGAGCGTCAGTGCTGGCAACGGAAACTTCAACGCCGACGGTCCAAATACAACCACGGCTGCGACAAACACCTGTCAATTTGTGCTGCTCTCTGGCACTCAGTATCAGATCCGTCGCAATACCTCGTCCGCCCGATACAAGACCAACATCGTGCCAGCCGATGAGATCGTCTTGAATGCGGCGCGACAGATCACGCCGAAGCACTTTGAGTCCACGATTGACAATCCAGAGGAACTCGGCAAGACGCGCCTGGGCTTCATTGCGGAAGAGATCCACGAGGCTGGGCTGACACACGCGGTCGGATACAATGAGGACGGACAGCCAGAAACGCTTGATCACATTGCGCTGATTGCCGCACTCTGGCACCGTGTCAATGATCTCGAAGCGCGCCTGACGGCGCTGGAGACAGCAGAATGAGTCCACGCACGAGCCAGAACGCGGAGATCCTCAAGCGCCTCGACCTGATGAACACGCGCCTGAACGCGCAATCAGACAAGATTGACGCGCTGACACGCGACATTGACCAGATGAAGGGTGGGCTATCTGTGCTTCGCGCCATAGGTGGACTACTTGGCGTGGGTGGGCTAGGCGCTCTTCTGACCTGGATGATCCAGCAGTCGAAGTGAACCTGATCGTCCGCTCGCAACTTGGACTCGCCGAGCGCCTCGGCGTGAAGGCAATGGACGACTGCGGTCCTGCAAGCCTCGCAACGGCTGCAACCTACCTCGGACTCCCGACGACTACGAAGCAGGGGCATTCAGCCTGCGCTCAGGCTGGCCGTGTGGACACGCCGACTGGCGCCGAGGGGACATCCGCCGCGCAGTTGGTGAAGGCTGGCAAGATCCTCGGACTGAACACGCGTTCGGTTTACGACTGGAGCGAGGCGAGCAACCAGGTGAAGAATGGCGCGGCGCTGATCCTCAACATCCAGGCGAGTCAGAAAGTTGTGCCAGACCACCTGCGCTCCAAGTGGCAACGCGGCTACTGGAAGAAGCAGCCGCTCGCCACCTACGGCCACTACGTTGTGTTGGCATATCAGAACGGCGGCTGGCTCTATGCTTGTCCGACAATGCAGGAGGGCAAGCCTGGAAGGGCTGCTACGCCTGGAGAAGTAAAGGTGCTACGAGACTCGAAGGGGAACGCGGGATTCCCGACGCCTCCAGCGATGATCCTCGTGCATAGAAAGTAGGGAGAGATGGATCAGTTCTACAGCGACCTCGTAAACGCGTTTATTGTGGCACTCGTGCCAGTGGCAATCGGGGCCTTCGGCTGGCTTGCCAATGCCTTGATCAATTACTTGAAGGCTCGGATGGCCACGGAGCACTACGCGATGTTGGAGAAGATTGCCTCCGCGACCGTGGCTGCGGTCAGCCAGACGCTGAACTCGAAGGCTGGCGAGGAGAAGAAGGCGGCCGCCATTGCCCTGGTGCGCGCCGAGTGCGCCAAGCGTGGGATCAAGTTGAACGAAGAGGAGATCAGCAACGCGGTCGAGGCGGCCGTGTATCGCGCGAAACTGGGGGCTTGACAGTCTCCTGAGGCGGCTTCATTCTGATCCGTGGCGTGTAGCCACGCCAGAGAGGGGAGGTCTATGGACAAAGTTAGAAGGGGTCCGCGCTGCGCGATGTACGCGCCTCCGCTAGATGCGGAGGACCTGGAGCGGCTGCGTGCCGCTCTCAAGGCGCCTGAGATTGCAACATCGTCAATCTGGCGATGGCTCGACAAGAAGAGCGTTGATGTCGGGATTGACACCGTGAAGCGGCACCGCAGAGGCGAGTGCTATTGCAGGAGGGAAATATGACGGACTTCAAGGAGTTCCACCAAGACGATGAACTGAATGAACTGAAGTCGGCGCACCGACGTGCGCTGCGAGCACTGGCAAAGAAGGAACAGCAGACTGAGGAACTCGTGGACGCTGTGTACCGCGCTGCGAAGGATGCGGCGGTCGGAATGAAGATTCCAGCCGTTCCTGCTCCGAAGCCAGACAAGCGCAAGGGCAAGCGCGAGGTTGCCGTGGTGCAACTGAGCGACTGGCAGTTGGGCAAGAAGAGCGTGGACTACGACATTGACACTGCGGCGAAGCGGCTGCAGTTGCTCGCCGAGAAAGTGAAGCGCGTGGTCGAGATCCAGCGTAAAGATCATCCAGTCGATGACCTGAAGATCTTGCTCACTGGCGACCTCGTGGAGTCAGACGGCAACATCTTTCCAGGGCAAGCGTATGAGGTTGAGGCTGGCGGCTTGTACGTCCAGATCTTCCGAGGTGCGGAGATGCTCGCGCAGTTCGTGCGCGCGATGGCCGCGTTGTTCCCGAACGTCGAGGTTTATGGCGCCATCGGGAATCACGGACGATTGGGACGATTCAACGATCACTCGCCAGAGAGCAACAGCGATGCGATTCTTTACAACATTGCGCGTTCACTCGTGCAGACAGAGAAGCGCGTCAACTGGAAGGAAAGTCTGACTGTTGGCGGCCGTCACTGGTACGACACGCTCGAACTTCCAGGCGGAAAGATTGGGATGATTGTCCACGGTGATCAATTCCGAGGCGGACTTGGGATGCCGTGGTACGGAGTCGCAAAGAAGGCGAGCGGCTGGCGCTTGAGCGTCGCGCCGTTTGACTATCTTTGGTTCGGGCACTGGCACCAGCCAGCGCGCCTTGTCTTGGCTGACGGCAAGATCACAACGTGGTGCAGTCCGTCATTAGAGTCAAGCAATCGATTCGCGCAGGAGATCGTCGGCGCCTCAGGGGAGCCTGGACAGTGGCTCCAATTTTTCGATAACGAGGGAGAGGTCTCGGCTGAGTACCTGATCCGATTGCGCTGATGCCGTTCCTCTCAGGTCCTCCTGCTCCCAAGCCAGAGCAGATTGGGATCTGCACCGTGTGCGGGGAGGAGGCACGCGTCTGGAAGTTCTGTGAGCAGGAAGTCAGCCTGACGCTAGGCTATTCTGCGGTTCTGTCCTACGCGATCTGCCGAGACTGCCTAGAGGTGGTCCTGGACCTCGCAGGCGAGGACGATGACTACGCTGGCCCAGCCAGCGACCCCCCAGGCTGACCTCCTCCAGCCTGGGGGTTTTCGTGCTCAAATTAGGGGCTTGACAAGCCGTTGCGAAACGGCGTAAGATCGTTGCATCGGGAGGAACCCAGCCAGACGGCAGGGCCGATAAGTAGGAGGAAACGATGCAAAGGTATGTAGCGGTCTTCTCGGCAAAGTCAGACAAGTCACTGGCGCAGGTGCATCTCGCAGGTTGCAGCGAGATTGCGAAGGGCGAGTATCCAACAGAAGAGTTTGCAACTCCCCTGCGCGCCAAGATTGCGGCTGAGGGAATGGGTGGAACGGTTGCGGACGGCAAGTTTGTGACTGGCTTCCCAGCCACTTACGCACCTTGCGTGCGAAAGGCGGTGCGCTGATGAAGGCGAACTGCTGGAACTGCGGAAAGGTTGTCCGCGTTGCGAAAGACAACTCAAACATCTACACGAGAATCTGCGCCAAGTGCGCGAAGGAGGTTGCAAAGTGAATTGCGAGATTGTGACTGCAACTTGGCGTGATGCGTGCGGACGGCAAGCAATCGGAACGTGGCAGTTTGGCACTGTCGCAAAACCGTTTGGCTCGCCGCTATTTGTGTGCAAATTGCACGCCAATAGATTGACAAAGCAAGGTCACTGGGACGTGGCGGTGGCCTTCAAGAAGAAGGAGGTTGCAAAGTGAAGGCATACATTCTGGACGGCTTGGCCGTCGCAACGTTCATTGCAGCGATGGTGCTGCTCTTGGCACTGGGGTCGATGCGATGAAACTCAACAGAAAGACCGAGCCAAAGGTCTATAAGCGAGTTGGCATCAGGACGCAGTTTCTTGGTGAGCAGAGCGAGCGTGCTGATCGATTGACGGACATTGCCATTGGCGTCCTGGGGTTCTGGTTGCTGGTGGTGATCTTTGTGGTCGCTGGCTGATGCCGACGTACCAGTACCGCTGTGGCGACTGCGGACACCGTGAAGAGCACACGCACTCGATGACGCAGGTCTATAACCCGCGTTGCGAGAAGTGTGGCCGCTGGATGCGGATGATCTATTCGCCAGCGGCAGTGGTTTACAAGGGCGAAGGATTCGCAAAGAAAGACCGTAAGAAGGAGGGCAAGTGAGCAAGCAATACGAGTTCATCAAGGCAGAACAGCGCAGTGCAGAATGGCACGCGCTTCGCAAGGAAGGCATCACGGCGACGGAGGCTGCAGTCATTGCAGGCTTGTCGCCGTACAAGACGCCGTATCAACTTTACGCAGAGAAGTTGGGCAAGTACACGCCAGAGCCAGTGGGCGCTGCTGCGATTCGGGGCATCCTCCTGGAGAACACGGTGGCTGAGTTCTACGAGATGGAGACTGGCCGCGAGTTGCGTCGCAGCAATGGCATCGTCCGACTCAAGGAGATGCCGTGGGTGATGGCGTCGCTCGACCGCACCATCGTGGGCGAGGACGGCTTGGTGGAAATCAAGACGAGCACGTCACCGCGTTGGAGCCTGTATCCAGTGCCGCCAGAGGTTGAGGCACAAGTCCAATGGCAAATGTTCGTGACTGGCGCACCGTGGTGCGACGTCGCGGCGCTACTCGGTGGCCTGGTCTTCCGCATTGAGCGAGTAGAGGCGGATCTGGAATACCAGACGAACCTGTATCGCAAGGCGGTGGAGTTCCGCAACCTGCTCGCAACGCAGACGCCACCAACGCTGAGCGGCGAGGACAGCGACGCGCTGGCTGCGGTTGTGCCGCAGACGAGCGAAGAGTGGAATCAGGCTGATGCTGGACTTGAGCGGCTGGCGTCGCTTTACTCGGAGAAGCAGTACGAGTCCAGGCTGCTGGATCAGGAGTTGCAGAACCTCGCCATTGGGTTCAAGGAGGCGATTGGCGAGAAGGCTGGTCTTGTGGGCGCTGGCTGGTCAGCAACCTGGAAACAGAATCGGGCTTCTGCGAAGACGGACTGGGAGAAGGTTGCGGATGCGCTGAAGGCAGTCGCTCCAGAGACTTACGCCGAGGCCGTCAAGCGGCACACGGCGGAGAAGGCTGGGGCAAGAGTCTTCAGGTTCAAGATGGGCGATGGCGCGTGACACGCATTCAGATCGACGATCAGATCCTGAAGCGTGCGGTTGAGATCGCAAAGCGAGAAGACATTCTCCCGCCTGGGAAGGTGGACAAGAGCCTCTCGCAGAAGGGAAGGGCGGCCGTCTGGGAGGGCGCCGTTGGTCAGGCGGTCTTCGAGCGCGCACTTGAGAATCTTGGCGTCGGGTTTGAGTTTGTAGCGTCAATCTTTTACGACTACGACACCGACCGCGGGACGGTTGAAGTCAAGACGAAGGAGCGAGCCGTTGATCCTCGGCCTGAATATGAGGCGAGTGTCTACGACTACAACAGCCAAAGGCAGAACGCAGAGCATTATGCGTTCGTCAGCCTGCGGCTGGCTCCTGGACATACGAAGTCGAGCGAACCGAAACTTCACCGCTACGACGTGGGCTGGGTCTGCGGCGTCATCAGCGGCGATGATTTGGCTCGCAAAGCGAAGCGGGTGGAGATTGGCGATCCACTCCCGAACGGCCAGAAGGCGCAGTTCGTCAGCCATAACGTGACCTACGCGGAACTGAGTCCGCTAGGAGAGGAGGTTCAATGAGCAAGAAGATCAGCGAGGCGCTGTTGGCGCCATTTGACGAGAAAGACCTGAAGCATCGTCCTGGGAGGGCTGGACTAGTGTTCACATATGCCGACGCTCGTGCAGTCGCGCAGCGACTAGACGACGTGCTTGGCATTGAGAACTGGCAGTTTGAGGTAAAGGTGGCCGACCCAATTCGCGGCGTGGTCCACGGTTCACTGGTGGTGGTGGTAGAAGGCAAGACAACGATTCGTCAAGACTTCGGGTACCCAAATTCCGCCCAGGATGACGAACCGCTAAAGAGCGCCGCGAGCGACGCACTCCGTCGCTGCGCTGCTCAACTTGGAGTCGGGCGGAGCCTGTATTCACCAGAGAAAGGTGTCCCAGTACCACTTGGGCGGGTTTCGCGCCTCTCCGTGGCTCCTACACCTCTCTCCGTTGATTCTACGGAGGGGTCTGGGACCGCTTCGGACGACGCAATCCTCGCAGCGAAGGCTGCAATGCTCTTTGCCGAGAACGTCGGCGGCGAGTTCTGCAGCCACGGCGAAGCCTGGACGCTCAAGCCTGGTGGCGTGAGCAAGACGACTGGCAAGCCGTATCAGCCGTTCTGGGCGGCCTCACACAAGGCGCCTGATGGCTCCTGGTGCCGCGAGAAGCCGAGCCGCGAGTTCCTAGCCAAGCAAGCGCCAGCGGCGCCGAAGTTTGTTCCTGAAGACAGTCTCGAGGAGTTGCCGTTCTAACGGCTGAGAGGAGGACGAAATGAGTCTATGGATCAAGTGGTCAGCAGGAGCGCACCGAGACGCGGTGATCGCCAGCCTGACTGACACGCAGTTCCGAGCGTTCATCACCATCCTGGAAGTGGCAAAGGAGATGCGGAAAGGCGGAGAGTTCCGCGACCGCGCGCACCTTGCCGCAGTCATTGGGCCGAGGCTTGGTCGGGCAGTGCCTCGACTGATTGCCGAAGGTCTCCTGGACGTGTCTGGAAGCGGTCTCGTGACCGTCTCGAACTGGTCTCGATGGCAGGTCGACCCGACTTCAAGTCTGCGAGTGGCGAGGCATCGTGCTCAGAATAGGGTTGTGCAACGTTTCAGCAACGCTATAGAGCAGAGAGAGAGCAGAGCAGAGAGAGAGAAGAGAGAGACTCTTACTAACGGAACGCTAAAAAGCGTTGGAGAAATTCTGAGAGGCGGAGCGAGATGAGTAGGAGCGTTGCAATTCTTGGACCACAAGGGACTGGAAAGAGCACCATCGCTTCGCTCTTCGTCGAGCATCGTGGCTACCAGCGACACGGAATCGCTGACGCCATCAAGCACATTGCGGATATGGCGTATCCAGGAGTCAAGAAGACAGACACGCTGAAGGTGAGGCGGCACTTTGGTGACGCACTGCTCACTGGCCGAGAGTTGCTTCAGGATCTTGGAGGAGCGATGAGGGCTGTTGACACGCACTTCTGGCTGAGACTCTGGCACCAGGATTACCTTGAGATCCAGCGCCACGGCTATGGCGTGGTGGTGGACGACGTGCGCCTAGACGCTGAGGTGACCTACCTGCGGAACATCGATCCGACCATCTTCGTGGTCAGGCTCGCCGCGTCGGAGGATGTTCGGCGAGAGCGGATGGGTGGCGCGCTGATTGGGACGGCCGACATCACCGAAAGGGGCTGGACAGACTCAACGTCGGACCTTACCCTGGACACCACGCACCTCAGTCCAGAGGATGCGTATCGGCGGATCACCGACGCAATGGAGGGATGATGTTCAAGGAGTTGGATGTTCTTGCAGCACAGGCTGGCTATCGATTCGCCGAGGCCGTCAAGGTTGGCGACGAGTGGCACGTCATTCTCGACGACGAGGACGGCGAGATTTCTTATGTTGGCAAGACGCCGCAGGAGGCGGCGGAGAAGGCAATCGAGAATCTGGTCCGCATCCTGAACAGGTTTGAGCGATGAACGGATTCGAGGTGTTCGGACTTCTGATCGCAGCGATTCATCTGCTGCTGGCGTTCCTGGTGGCCGTCAGTCTGGGTGAGGCGGCACGCCGTGGCAATGCGGCTGCGGGTACCATCTATGTGATCTTGGCTATCGCTACGGTCATCTGGATCACAAGGCAGGTGCTATGGCAGCAGTAAAGGCGCAGCGTGGTGGACCGCGCAAGGAGCCAGTCTTCGCCGTCACCTCGTGCGGCGCGTGCGAAGGCGTCTTGAACACGCTGAAGGAGTCTTGGCGCGTGAAGGTCGTCACGTTCAACGCAAACAAGCGCCAGACGAGGTTCGCCTGGTATCACCGTGGGTGCGTCAAGTGATCCGCGTCGAGCGTCCAGCGCCGTTCCTTGACGACAAGGTGATTGCCGTCCAGGAGGGTTCAGACGCCTGGTGTGAGGAACCAGGCTACGTCGGGCGGCCGTGGTGCAATTTGAGCCAGCGCTTCGCCGATGCCATTGCGCCTGATGGATGGTTTTTCCTGTATGAAGGAATCGGCAATCGGAAGACGAATGCGGACCTGATCAAACACGGAGTGATGGAGGTTCAGGAATCGCGCTTCACGTTGAGCGACGGTGGCACCGCACTGTTGGCAAGGTTGCGCTGATGGGCTACTACAAAGATCAGGCGATCCAGAAGATGATTGATCCTGAGAAGAGTCGCAAGGGTAAAAACAGCCGCGCGCGTGGGAATGCGTTTGAGCGAGAGATTGCAAAGCGCCTGAAGGGTCAGCGAGTTGGGCAGTTCGGCGGCAAGCAGGACGTTGCCAATGAGTGGATGGCAGTGCAGTGCAAAGTTGGCGGATCGTTTAGCGAGCGCCAGTGGGGATGGCTCCAAAGCGTGCCAGTGAAGGGCGACCAGTTGCGCGGCCTTGTCATTGGTGACAGTCCAGGCGTTGGCGGTGGTCGCCGTCGCGCAGTCATCATCCTCGACCTTGATGACTTCTGCGATTGGTTTGTGACACCGAATCAGGAGCCAGAGGGATGATCTCCATCCTGCTGGCAATCGCGCTGGCAGTTCATCCAAGCGTTCCGAACCGAACAGAGAGTGGTGTGCCAGTTCGGGGCGTCGCATCGTGGTACAACGCGACGTTCGTCGCTGGACACGGCAATGACGCGCAGAGCACCTGGTACACGCGCGCTGGCTACAAGTTCTATGCAGCCGTCGGCACATTCAAGTGGAACGACTCTCCATATTCTCTCCGCGTCTGCCGCGCCGACGACAAGAGGCGTTGCGTGATCGTTTCAGTTGTCGACCGCTGCTCACGCTGTAGAGCAGACTTGAAGAAGCCGTGGACAGCACGCAGCCGAGCAATTGATTTGAGTCCGCACGCGTTCTCATACTTGCGCGGCTTGCATCTTGGCGTCGTTCGCGTCATAATCGAGGAGATCAAACCAGGGACATAAAGGGGAGGGCGCGTGTTTACTGTTCGCAGCATCCGTGGCGACTGGATGAAGGTCGTCGCAAAGAATGCTTATCCAACCAAGTCTCCGCGCGCTCGCATTGAGGCGCTTGCAGACGCACTCGGCATCAGCCGACGCTCGTGCTATGCATACGTCGCTGAAGAGAGGCGCGTGCCAGAAGATGTTGAGAAGCGATTCATCAAAGCCTTTGGGCAAGTGCCTGACGACGGCTGGCGAACCATCGACCTATATCGCATCCGACCGCTGAAGGAGCGAGCAAAGAAGACGCGGCGTGGCGGCGGCCGTTCAGTCGCTGAGGCCGCCGAGAAGAAGGCGGATTGGATTGAGCGCGCAGTCACTGCAGGCACTCGGCTTGCAGACGAGATGCTTGATCACGCACTTGAGTGGCAACAGAACCCGATCACCTACGGCCAGGTGGCAATGATTGAGGAGGGCCTAGACGAGCAGGAGGCTCGGCGAAAGCATCCGAATAACTTTGACTCATTAGCAATGTCTGAGGACGTTGTGGCCGTCTGCCAGTCTTGTGGGCTGATTGGTGCAATCGATGCGAGCGTGCGCGAGATCAATGGGATGGTCTTTCGCGTGACGTGTCGCACCGACTCGTACCTGGTGAGCGAATAACGCTGATACAATTTGCCAACGCCTGCTGGTGGAGTCCTCCCATCAGTAGGCATCCCAACAGCAGGAGGTTTGATGGCGACGAAGCGCGACCGATGGGACGATCTTGAGGCGTATATCGCCGACCTGCAGGCTGCGCTCAACGTTGCCAATTGGAAGGTCAGCATTGCGCGTGAGGCGTCGGACGTTGAGGCGTGGGCTGACATCAACCCACACGAGCAGAATCATACGGCGGAACTGCGCGTCTCTCACGATTTCTGGAAGCAAACGCCAGAGCAACAGCGCGAGGTGCTGGTCCACGAGATCCTGCACCTGGTCACCGCTCGGCTCGATCAGACGGTTGAGGCGCTTGAGGATGCGATGGGCAAGGTGCTCTGGGCAGTCTTTGAGCCGCAGTACGAGAACGCCACTGAGCGCACCGTGGATCAACTGGCGCGGATCATTGCGCCGACCATCCAATTGCCAGACTTCCCGAAGGCGTGACGTTCCAGCGACCGTGTCTTGACTGCGGCGTGCTCACCACGGTGGGCAACCGATGCGCCACGCACCGCGCAGCCGCGATGAGTAGGTGGAAGGAAGGGCGCCCGAACCCTTATCTTGATCCAGCCTGGAAGAAACTGAGCAGCCAGATCAGGAGCAAGCGGCCGTGGTGTGAGGTGTGCGGCAGTACGCGCAACCTGACCGTCGACCACCTTGATCCAATCAGCAAAGGCGGACCGCTCCTTGCGCCAGAGCATCGGCTTCGGGTAGTATGTCGTCAGTGCCACGGTCGGCTGACCAAACACAAATAGGAGGAGCAATGAGTCGCATCGCCTGGTATTCCAACGCTTGCCACGTTCCGTCTGGCTACGGAATGCAGACGGCTCAGGTCGTACATCAGATGGTGAAGGATGGACACGAGGTTGCCATCTCCGCTAATCACGGCGCGCAGGTGATGATGAACTGCGCGCACGGTCATCCGATAATGCCTGAAGGCTTGATGCGCTACAGCGTGGACGCTGCGCCAGAGAACATCAGGGCGTGGCTTGGCGACGCACCTGGATTCGGTGTGACGCTCTTTGACTTGTGGCCGCTGACTGGCATTCAGGGGTTCAGGGACTTGAATCTCGCCTGTTGGGTGCCAGTTGACCACGATCCAGTTCCACCGCTCGTCGCTCAGTTCCTGAAGGAAGGCGGACATCACGCTATTGCAATGAGCCGATTTGGACAGAAGAGGCTGGCAGACGCTGGCATTCCGCCAGAGGAGATCACCTACATCCCACACGGCATTGACCGCACGGTCTTCGTGGACAAGGGCAAAGGCGCGCGAGCGCAGATGGGAATCCCAGAGGACGCGTTCTTGGTGGTGACTAATGCCGCCAACCGTGGTCGCATCCCGATCCGCAAGGCGTTTGGCGAGATGGCTGACGCAATGCAGAAGTTTATGTACGACCGACCTGATGTCTACTGGATGATTCACACTGAGCCGAACGGACACAGCGAAGGCGTGAACCTCCCGCGCCTGATGGCATCTATTGGCGTGGACAGTCAGCGCGTGCGTTATCCACATCCAGTCCAGTTCCGCAATGGCATCCCGCAGGAGGCAATCGCCTCGCTCTACTCAGCCGCTGATGTGCAACTGCTGACCTCGATGGGCGAAGGCTTCGGCATCCCAGCCGTCGAGAGTCAGTCGTGCGGCACGCCAGTGATCGTGTCGGACTTCAGCGCGCAGCCTGAACTCGTCGGACCACACGGCAAGTCAGTTCCAGTTCAGCGAGTGTGGGATGAGTTCCAGGTTTCATTCTTTGCCATCCCAAACGTGGCCGCAATCGTCACTGCACTGCAAGAGGTTTACGAGGAGACGAAGGCGGGGAAGGTCGATCGGGCAAAGGTTGCCGAATCGATGTGGCGATACGATCAGGTGAAACTCTACGAGGCTTCGTGGAAGCCGCTGATTGAGAAGATGACTGCTCGACGCCAGCCGCAGGCCGCGCCGTTGAACCGACAGCAGCGCCGCGCGACAAAGCGCGGACGCTAACGCGCCCAGGGGAGGGCGGTCAGAATTCTGCGCGCACGAGGGGGCTGTATAT
>Ga0129333_10000609_pt1 | contig 30107 bp, 10 predicted proteins | sample CPB6_08_DNA_FD_94474 | JGI IMG/M metagenome (GOLD analysis project Ga0129333, IMG submission 94474) | Freshwater to marine salinity gradient microbial communities from Chesapeake Bay, USA - CPBay_Sum_0.6_0.8_DNA | ecosystem: Environmental > Aquatic > Marine > Coastal | place: USA: Chesapeake... | reverse complement strand
TTGTCGCTTTTTCACAGAGCCGTAACCATTTGAGACCTAAAGTTAGTTTCTTACCTCGCAATGCCCAAGATCTGACGGTAAACGAATACAGCCTCAATGGGAGTCGAGCAGCCCCGACCAAACCTTATTGCATGTTAACGGCACAAGGCCGCGATTGATTCTCGGTTGTTGTTAAGGAATTGTTCTAGATCGAATATTTGCCAGACGTGGTGTCTTGATCTGTAAGTGAATGAGCTAAGGGTTTGGTCCCAGTTTTGATTATGTGGTACTACTACGAATGTGCCTTTGCGTGTGAACTTCATGAACAGAATGTTAAAATCACCCTTGTCAGCTACCTCTAACATCTGTTCAATCCATCCGTCTAATTGTTTACATGAGCCTGTGAATAATTGATGAAATGGAAAATCTGCGTAATTTTTTGCTTCAGCGTTCATACGACCAAAACTGGGTCCTGGTACTATGTCACCTTTGCTGTGCCTAATTTGTGCTTCTGATAAATTGTCTTTTCTTGCTGTGTTTTTACCACCAATGTAAGCACCAGAATTAGTAACACGAATGAAACTTTCGCCAAACAAGTCTGTTAACCGCTTGGCTACGTCACGTTCGAAACTACTTCCTTTGTTCTTACTTTTTGATGGCATCTATTATTTTACTTATACTTGAGTCGAGGTTTTTGTGGGTAGCTTACTCTAGCTTATTATCTTTTTCATTGTGTAATATTGTTTGTTCGTCCCACTAAACCTCTACCTCGGTGCTATACGTTGTGAAACCATTTTGTTTGGTCACACGCAGTATATTACCAACCCTGCTAACTAGCTCGTCTCTATGACTTACTAGCCAAATACTCTTTCGGGCATCCCTACTGATCTTCTTTAGAATAGCTAAACTACTTTCCATTCCAGAAGCATCTAAGCCTGAATCTACCAATTCATCAACAAAGAGTAGATTCATTTTGTGATATAAACTTTCATATACATCGCGAAATGCCCAGCTTAGGCTCAGTATTAGTCTGTTTCGTTCCCCTCGGGATAAATTATCGAAATCCAAATCTCTACCTAACTCAGTTATTTCCACGCTTAGATCATTCTTGAACGCTACTTGATGTGGTAGGCCAATTTTCTCCAAGTAATAACTAAGTCTTGTATTTAAGTAATTCAAGTTCTGATCAATAATTTTCTTGCGAATAAAGCTGTCTTTATTAGTTAACAACTTTAATAAAAACTCCTCATGTTCGCGAACCTGTACTAGTCCGTTTATCTTGTCATAACTAATTTCTACTAGAGCAGTGGTACGCATTTCTGCAATTTGTTCTGCATAAGGATCGGTTTCTGCTGTTTTAGATGTAATTTGTTGCTGTAATCCTGCTAATGTAGCACGATGCTCGATTGCATCACTTTCACGATCATAAAATACTGTGGGTTGAGTACCTAGATTACCCAATTCAGCAAGTTGCGCTTGCAATTGTGTGAACTCTGCTTCGGCAGCGCCTATTAAGCGGTCACTTTCAATTCGATCATGTTTACGTTCTTCTAATATTTGAGCTTGTCGAGCATCATGGAAATCTTGCCCGCAGGCATGACATTTGTGATTTTCGAGATCTGTGATCTCTCGATCAAGCCTAGCCAGAGTTTTATGTTCGCGTGTGATTTCAGTTTCTGTTCTACGAATATCTGCTGTAACTTGTGCAATTTGTCGTTGACGTTGACTATAATCAGATAAGGCTCTATGCGCCGCTATTTCTGCATCAATGTCAATTTGATTGAGTTGATTGTAGGCTAACTGCAATTCTTCAACATCTGTGGCATGTTTTTGTAGCCATAAGGTTTGTCTACGCTCTAGTGCAGCGATTTGTTCTTCGATTCGCTTATTAGCGTCAACTTGAGCGCGAATGTCTGCTTCGGCCTGTGTGATAGCCTCTTTGCTGGCTCTGATACGCTCTTTAAGAGTATCAGCTTTTTCGCTTAGTAGAGTAATACCCAACAACTGCTCGATGATTTCTCGTTGTTCATTGGCACGCAAACTAAGGAAAGGCAAGGTATATGTGTTAAGAGCCACTATGTGTTGAAACATAGTATGGCTCATTGACAACAATTTTTCAATAGCAGCTTGTGTTTCTCGGCTGTCTCCTTGACTTTCGTCTGCGGCCTGCTGCTCTTGCCCACCTACATAGAATTTAAGTATATTAGGCTTGCGGCCACGCTCAATACGATAATCAACACCGTCTTTTTCAAATTCCACAGTGACCAACATGTTTTTGTCGTTGGTCCTGTTGATTAAGTTATCCTTTTTAATATTAGTCAGTGCTGATCCATATAGTGCATAGCTAACAATATTCAGTAATGCTGATTTACCAGTGCCATTACGAGCACCAGCATCGTCGCCACCTAGGTCTAGATTTTCACCTAAGATTAGGGTAAGATCGTTTCGGTTAAGATTAACGCTTTGTGTTACATTGCCTACACTGAGAAAATTACGTGCTGTGACTGATTTTACTGTGATCATTAAAGAGTTCTATAAATTTCTAGTAGTAAGTTGTTATTGTATTGATTGCTTTCTATTGCAGTCAACGAGCTGTTTACAATTTGATCTACGCTTTGGAATGTGATATTACCCAATATGACCTGTGCTTCTAGATCAGCCTGTGTATTAGGAATAAGTTTAATTTCCCTACAACCATACTCAGTCATAAAAGTATCACGTAAAAACCCAGCTTCTTCATAGGTAATATCAATGTTCAAGTTTATTCTAGCATGAGTGTTAGGTTTAAGCAAGCCTGCAGGATTATCTAATACAGTACTAAGGTCATATACACGGTATACAGGTTGCTCGGGCCAAGCATGATACGTGGGTTCTTGACCCCATTCTAGGATCATTAAGCCACGTTCATCGTCGCCGGCATCGGCATAGTTATGTGGGAAACAGTTACCAATATACGTAATATTGCGTTGTGTTTGACGTTTATGGAAATGTCCTGTGAACACATGATCGAATCCACCAAAATGCTCTCTACGTACTTCCCCGTGATCCGGCATGGCAATCATGGCATTCATAAGATATCCGGGCAGTTCGAAGTGACCGAAGCAGTACCGACCTTGTAATTTTGGGATACGCTTGTAGTCGTCCCCGCAAAGCCAAGGGGCTATAACTACATCATCTTGTTCAAACCAGTCATTGACTATTCGGACATTTGAAAGATGTTTCGCCCATTCCACGGATTGGATATCTCTACGATCGCGATAATAAAGATCATGATTTCCAGGAATAAAATACACTTGATCAAAATTGGCATTAAGGTGTTCCAGTGCACGTAGGCTGTAAATTAGCGTCACGATATTTATACTGGCTCGATTATTGTGCCAATCGCCGAGAAACATGGCTGTTTCGCAACCATGTTCTTGAGCAGTTTTGGTAGCCCACTTAACAAAGTTTAAGCAATCGTCGTTATGTATTTGACTATTACTCTTAAGACCGAAGTGTATGTCGGTAAAAACCGCAGCTTTTTTGAATAGATTCATTAAACTAGTATACAATCTCTAATAGCAAAAGTCTACGATTTACGTTAGTCATGATCGCCGTCATTGTTGTAACCAACGTTCATACCTTGTCTGGTATAACTAGGGTTGAATCCATTGATTTCTAAGATATCATCTCTGAGATTTTGGTTACGTTTTTCTATATTAAGTACACGAGTAAAACTATTAGTGATAGCAGCAGTATAGTAGGCAAAGGGGTTGGAGCTTTTGGATTCATCGAATTGTAGTCCAATTTGGCTTAGTTGTAGCAAGGCTTGGCTACGCATTTCGTCGTTGTAAGTATATCCACGCCAATTACTCCGGGTAGCATAGCGTTCACATAATTTCACGAACATAAAAGCCAGTGTGCGTGTCATATTGCCGTGTGTTCTCGACCATTGCCCGGTTTCTAAGTCTCCAACCCAATGGCTTTTTCCTACACAATAAGGTTTGCCACGTGAGGTGACTCTGTAGTGTTGGAATGGAGGAAAGTTGCATTTAACATATTTGGTAGGTCCTGGGCTAGCAGGCTCTGTATCCTCGTATTCAATGTAAATACTTTCATCATCCATTGGCTCAGTGGACTTGACTCGCTTAGGCGTTTCTTGCAGAACAGGTACATGCTCCCAGGTCATTACTCGAAATACCACATCGGTTTGTTTAATTTTAGCAACAGGGATAGCAAACTCTTCTAATTTTCTTTTTTCGCCACGAGCAGCAGCTTGATCTACTTCAAGTCTGGCCAATCGATCTGCGCGATGTTCTTTGGCTATTTGTATTATGTCTGGAGTAATATCTAGTACATTATGTACAATAAGGTCATAGTCGGCAACATCAGGATCACTATAGCTGCAATATGTATTTTTGCTACGGTGTATCTCTTTTAGTATATCTTTGTTATTAAGGTAATTGTGTTTAATTTTATTTCTCCTTACCTACTGTAGTAGATTTTAACAAACTTTTTCAACGAAATCAACCGATTTAGTCGGCAATAAATAATTATACTAATTAGGAAAACTGCATGGAATCAGACGTATTCGCTGGAGCTGAGAACAATTTTCTACGTGAAAGGAGTTCGTGGGAACAAAGTAACAAACAAAGATACACCAACTTGGGAGGTGTATTAGTCGACTCACGGTCGAGTAGCTCATACTATGGCACTGATCCATCGCGAGAAAGATTGTTTGCGTCTGGATTGTTGCCCGGCGGCGTTAGTAACAATACATATGGTCCAGCGGAAGTTAATGTACAATTTTATAATGAGTCCCAGGGTGGAAGATCTAAGGATTGGAAAGTTAGAATTAGTACGTCTCCAAACCTTGATTTATTTAAAAACGGTATTCTTACGCCGTTGCAATCTACCAATGGCGTGGTATTTCCTTATACTCCTGAAATTACTGTAAGTTATACTACTAATTACTCCATGCAGAGATTCACACATAGCAATTACTCACAACCTATTTATGAAAACAGTGACGTATCTGCAATTAGTATCAATGGTGATTTTACTGCACAAACTAAAAAAGAAGCAGACTATATATTGGCATGTATCTACTTTTTTAGATCAGTAACTAAAATGTTTTTCGGACAAGATACTAGCTCAGTTACAGCAGGCAATCCTCCGCCATTGGTTTACTTAAACGGTTATGGAGAACATATTTTTAAACAATTACCTTGTGTGGTTACTCAATTTACCCATACAATGCCAGCAGATGTAGATTACATAGAAAATTCTGGATCCAGTGATTCGATTGCTATAGGTAATAACTTTGATAATGTAGTACAGACTGTGCCATTGGGCGGATCTACTACAAGGATTCCTACAGTGACTAAATTATCGGTAACACTTCAACCTGTGTACAGTAAGAAAAATATTGCTGGGTTTAATTTAGAAGATTTTGCTCAAGGAAGACTAGTGAATAAAGGATTTATCTAATGGCTGCAGAATACAGCAAATATAGCCCTTATTATACTACCAAAACTTTTGGTAATTTTTTAGACGTGTTAAATTTTAGAGAAATTCCTAAAAATAAAATAGATACAGTTTTTAGAATTAATAGTATCTATCAATATCGTCCAGATTTACTGGCACACGACTTATATGGTAAAAGCAGTTTATGGTGGGTTTTTGCAGCCAGAAATCCTAATGTGCTTAAAGATCCTATCTATGATTTTGTATCCGGTAAGCTAATATATGTCCCACATGGGCCTAGTTTGACCACTGCACTAGGAGTTTGAGTTGGCAGAGTTCAGAACAGCTCTAGAAGAAAAACAAGATGCTGGTAGCAGATCTGCAGCTTTAATGGAAGGATTAATTGCTGATCGTCTCAGTGAGCAAGAGCAAAGACAACTTATACAAAATGAAACTAGAAATACACCCGACGGACTAATCACAAATTTTGGTACAGTTACACAAGATGGTTTTTTTGATGAACAGGTTAGTACTAGAACTGTAGAACAACAGGTACAAAGTACCAATGAAAATTCTAGTAATGCTTCAGAAGCACGAACAAATCCTTTACACGAATATGTTAATTATACCTACGGTATTAGTCTAAGTTATCTGAGTCTTAGTAAGTATAACGAAGTAGTGGTTAACGGAGAAGAATTTATTGCTAAAGATGGGGAAGTTTTAATTGCCAGTGCCGGTAGGCGAAATGATGTTGATATGGTACGTAATGCCAGATTCGAACGTGATATGTATTTTGAAAATTTTAAAATGACCACTATCATTGGGCATAATAATAACACTCGCGGAACCAATGTCATTGATCTTTCTTTTACTATAGTAGAACCTTACAGTATTACACTACTAGATAAAATCTTGCAGGTAGCCAAAGAAGCAGACATTTTATCGTGGGACCAGATGCCTTTTGTGATAAAAATTGATTTTTTTGCTAACACTGATGATGGTCCTGCGCCTACTCCTATTACAGAATTATCTAAGAGATTCGCTATTAAAATCATTGATATTAAAATTAAAATAACCAATCGGGGTACAGAATATTCCGTATCAGCTATTCCAATGAGCCGTGTGGCTATGTTACAAAGCATAGCCACTACACCTATTAATTTAGAAATTGACGCCAAAAACCTTAATGATTTTTTTGACAGTGGCGGCAGCAGCGGTAATGTTGGGGTTCCTGAACGTGAGCAAGTTTTAGTAGATAATGAAGATTTAGGAATTGGGGTCAACGAAACTTCCGAAAAAGATCGTCAAGTCAGCCAGGCAAATAGCTATGCTGCGGCAATGAATGCTTGGCAAAAGAAATTGGTTGATAAAAATCATCAAAAACAAGCAGACGAATATAAATTTAAATTTGATGACAGTATCGGTAGTGCCACTTTGGTGCCCAAAAGCAGTGGTGGGGCACCCTTAACTAGCGTACCCTCGGACACTGCCAAAATAGAAACTAATAAATTAACCACTAGAATTAATGCCGGTCAAAGCATTATTGATGTAATTAACAGTATGATTTTTTCAAGTAGTTATTATCAAAACCAAATTAAACCCACCGACTCGGTAGATTCTAACCCAATGAAATCGCATAAGATCTTATCTACTGTAGAATTTGTTCCCGGTGAATATGATAGTATAAGAAAAACCTACAAAAAAATTATTACATACCATGTTAAAGAATATAGTTATTTTAATCAAAAAAGTCCACACGTAAGACGCAGCACTCCTAAAACTGTGGAAAAAGAATACAATTATTTGTACACCGGTAAAAATTTAGATGTTTTGTCTTTAGATATTGATTTTAATGCTATGTTTTATGTAGCTATTACTGCACTAGAATTAAAAAATGAAAAAGTTACTATACACAAACCAAATCCAGAAGCTAAAGGTGATGAAGCTAAAGACGACGAACTCAGCGCTGGCCGCAGTGATAAAATCGATCCCTTAAAAATTTTACCAGTGCCTATTCAAAGCGAATCTCAAACTGCACAAAAATCGGTTAACAGAAAAAGTATAGAAGCAACGGATCTTAAAGAATCAATGATGAGCAGCAGTCGCGGAGACATGTTGAATGTTAAATTGCGTATTGTTGGAGATCCTGATTTAGTTAAGCAAGACGAAGTATATTATCCTCCCGGGCAAGGATCAGGTACCAGCATTGTTATGGATGCTGGGGAAATACACGCTAATTTATTTTTTAGGACCCCCGAGGATGTTAACCAAGAAAATGGTTTATATGATTTTGATGATGCCCGAGGTCAAAACAGTTTTAGCGGAAAATATAAAATTATTAGTGTAGAAAATGTTTTTGAGAGAGGCAATTTTACTCAAACATTAGACATGATTAGACTTTTTGAACAGGACACCTCCAGCTCATCTAAGGATTCTCAAAGAGAATCAACGTCTGACTCGAATAGTGCAGACGCGGAGGCACAACCGGGAGGGTTTTACGGTGATAAGCCAGTTAAAAATCCCGGGCTCAGTGATGAAAGTTTTGTACAGGATGATTATGGTTCCGGTGGAGAAATTATTGAACGCGGTGGTGAGTTAGTAATTCCTCCTACAGCCGAAGAGATTAGATTACGTACGGGTTTTGACCTAGTACAACCACGCACAGTAACAGATTTGGATTTTTAAAATATGGCAATTAATCAAGATAGACCGTCGAGTCGGAAATTACCGCCTTACCTGGAAAAAAACACAGGTACTTTTAGATATGACCCAGGACCTTATGTAGGCATGGTTAAAGATAATAGAGATCCTACTCGCTTAGGTAGACTTCGAGTTTGGATACCAGACTTCGGCGGCGATGAGGATAATAGCAGAAACTGGACTACAGTGTTTTATGCAAGTCCTTATATAGGCACTACCTCACAAAAAAATGATGATGGTTGGGCCAATGGTCAAAACAGTTTCAGCAAGGTTCAACATTCTTACGGTATGTGGTTCCCTGTACCGGATCTTAATAACTTGGTAGTATGTTTGTTCATTGCCGGTGACCCTAATAGAGGAATTTGGTTTGCCGGTATGTTAAATCAATTGGGGCATCATATGATCCCAGCCATTGGTGCTAGCGACAAAATTGCCATAGAAAGGATTGAAGATCCCGAATTAGGCCAAGCCATTGAACCTGGAGAATTTTATCCGGTGACTGAGCTGAACGAGTTCCAACCTGCCAGTGAATTTAATTATAATGATTTCACTACACAAAAAAAGCCTTTGCATGAGCCTCAAGTAAAAATACTATTGGAACAAGGGTTAGATAGAACAAAGTTAACCAAAAATCGCGGTTCCGTAAAATCCACTAGTCAACGGGAAGCACCTAGTACAGCATTTGGTTTCAGTTCACCAGGAAGACCATATAGACAACCGTATCCTAAGTTCTCTGATGACGAAAAACAAAGAACCATTAGGTCTAGAACTGGCGGGCATACCTTTGTTATGGACGATGGTGATCAAGATAATAAAACTAATCTAACACGTTGGCGTAGTGCAAGTGGACACGAAATACTTCTAGACGATGAAGAACGTGTTTTATACATAATAAACAGCAATGGCAGTGTTTACTTAGAATTTACTAATAATGGTATGCTGAATGTCTATGCTAGTAATAGCGTGAATATCAGAACTAAAAAAGATCTCAATCTTCATGTAGATAATAATTTCAATCTCGAAGTCGGTGGTGATTTTAAATTACGTACTAAAGGAAATGTAGATATCGAAAGCAGTCGAAATATTAATCAAAGAGCTGGTCAAGTGCATCGTACCTATGCTTCTCAATTAAAACTAGGAGCTTCTGGTCAAATTGAACTACATAGTAAAACTAATACATCTATTACGTCTGACAATATTTTAAGGCTATTTTCAAATAAAAGAATGGAGCTTAACAGTAATAACAAAACAGTAACTACTTCGTTGTTTGGTGGCGTTGGCGGCAGCACCGGAGACAATAGGGTAGTAAAATTTGGATGGCTGAGAGGTCCTAAAGTAGATCAACCTGATGATTTACCGGTTTTTAGTTCAGCCGACACTGAGAAAAACAAGCTCAAATGGGAAATCGTGCCAGACAAAATTAAAAGTATTAGTCGTATAATTCCTACGCACGAGCCATGGCCACGACAAGCTGGTACAGTTAGTAGTACTAGTAACGCTGCACAAGATTCCGAAAATCAAGAAAACGATCTATATAACAGTGCCACACCAGTAAGTGCTCCGTCAAATGTAGTTCAAGATTCTCAAGGTCAACCAGTGGTTGATAGCAATGGCAATTATGTAGTTACGCAGGATGCAGCTCGTAGCACTGACCCAGGAATTCAATCTGCCAATGCTAGTCCACTAACTAGAGGAGCTCCAGACTTGTTGTTAAAACGTAATGATACCCCTAATCCCCCGGGCGGAGTAGGAAACTTAAGTAAAGAACAGGCTCGTGGTCTAATGACACAAATTTCTTATAATGAAAGTGGAGGAGACTATAAAGCAGAAAATCAATATGGTTTTGTAGGCAGATATCAGATGGGTGCTGCTGCTCTAGTTGATGCTGGATATATTAGTCGAGCGGCTTACGAACAGTACGGCGGCTCCAAAGGAGGAAATAAGGCGTTAGATGACCCGGCAGCTTGGACTGGTAAAGAAGGAGTTAGTAGTAAAGACGATTTTAAAAATAATTCTAGCGCACAAGAAAATGCTATGTATGCTAATACCAAATTAAACTATGATAGAATGGTAAAGAATGGTGCTATTAAACCCGAAGACGATCCGGGCATAGTAGGAGGCATGTTGCAGACCGCACACCTATTAGGCAGTACTGGTGCTAAAAATTGGCGTAATACTGGAGCAGGCCAAGATGCTAATAACACAACTGGCTCGTCGTATTTTAATCGAGGACGGTATGGCGTTGAGACGCTAGGCAACAAAGCATAAGGTTAAATATATATTATGTCAATATACACTGGATTTAGTACCTATAATAGAATACGAAAATTTCGTTTAACTGATTTTGACTTAATTAGACAAGATTTGTTTAATCATTTTCATATCCGTAAAGGTCAAAAACTTATGAACCCTAATTTCGGGACCATAATATGGGATGTATTGTTTGACCCTTTCACGGACGCCGTTAAAGATGCTATAACAGCAGATGTACAGCGCATTGCCAGTTATGATCCAAGGATCATCATGCAAAATGTTGTGATTACAGAATTTACCAATGGCATAAAATTGGAATTGGTATTAACTTATGTACCCTCGAATCAGACCGAAAGATTAACCATGCAATTTGATAGAGACCAGCTAGCTCGTGCAGGTTAACGTATAATATGCATAGTTTTCTGATCCGATAAATATAATACTAGGTACAACCATGGCAATAATTCCACGACAAACCGGATTACTCAGCGCAGAAAATTGGAAGAAAGTCTATCAAACTTTCCGAGAAGCCGACTTCACTGCTTATGATTTTGAAACTTTACGCAAGACTATGATTGACTATGTCAAACGTAACTATCCGGAAGATTTCAATGATTATACAGAAAGTTCAGAATTTATTGCTTTGATTGATCTTATTGCATTTTTTGGACAAAGTCTTGCTTTTAGAGCAGACATGAATGCAAGAGAAAATTTTATCGACACTGCGGAACGCAGGGATAGTATATTAAAATTAGCTAGGCTTGTAAGTTACAATCCTAAAAGAAATATATCAGCTCATGGTTATTTGAAAATTGATAGTATTAGTACCACAGAACAAATATTAGACAGCGACGGTAATGATTTGAGTAGTTTAGTTGTAAACTGGGCTGATGCTAGTAATGAAAATTGGTTAGAACAATTTACAGCTATTTTAAATTCGTGTATGGTTAGTACACAAAGAATTGGGCGCCCGGGCAATCGAGCTACTATTAACGGCATCAGAACCGAAGAATACGGCATTAACATTACACGTAACGTGATTCCTGTATATCGATTTACAGGAGCAGTAGACAATCAAGATATGATTTTTGAAATTGTTAGTGCTACTGCACTGGGTAAAACTTTTGTTTACGAACAAGCCCCGGATATTGGAAAAGCATTTAATATATTATACATGAATGACAGTATGGGAAACAGTAGTGATGGTACTGGGTATTTTATGTATTTCAAGCAAGGCGAACTTAAAAATATTGATTTTACTATAGACGAAGTAGTACCAAATAAAGTAATTAACATAGATAGCAATAACATAAATGATTCAGATGTATGGTTATATAGTTTAGATAGTGCTAATAGAACAGACAGTTTATGGAATAGTGTACCGGCAGTGACCGGCGTTAATGTAATTTACAACAGTCAAGACGATAAAAATTTATATCAGGTTAACAGCAGAGTAAACGATCAAATTAGTCTAGTTTTTGGTGACGGGGTTTTTACGAATATTCCTAGCGGCAGTTTCAGACTATATTATCGAAGCAGTAATGGACTAACTTATAAAATTACACCCGACGAGCTACAAGGAGTTGAAATTAGTTTAGATTATGTTAGTAGACGTAATCGAGTTGAAACGGTAACTCTCCGAGCCAGTCTAAGATACACAGTGACTAATGCCAGTGCAAGAGAAACCGCAGACGCTATTAAACAAAAAGCTCCTCAGCAATATTATACACAAAATCGTATGATAACCGGCGAGGATTATAATATTTTACCATATACCAATTACAGCAGCATAGTAAAAGTTAAAGCAGTTAATCGTACTAGTTCTGGTCTTAGTCGATATTTAGATGTATTAGATACTACTGGCAAGTATAGTAGCACTAATGTATTTGGTTCAGACGGAGTGTTATATAGAGAAAATATTACAGATTCATTTACCTTCACTTTTAACAATCGAAGTGATATTCAAAAAGTATTGTTTAATCAAATCGAGGGGGATATATTACGCAGTAGAGAAACTCTGCATCGATATTATAATACCGTGGTCTTGCAAACATTTACACCAGTGGCAATACCTGCACAGGAAATGATTGAAGGAGAAACCTACACAATTTACACTACAGGAACTACTAACTATTTAGAATATGGTGCAAGTACAAACTCCATTAACAATCAATTCGTGGCAGTCAACGTTGGTCGAAAAAATTATTTTTACACTGTAACTAACTTAACAGTATCTAATAGAGTAGTTTATAATTTTAGTAACAATTTAAATCCTTATAATCCTGTTATACGTTTAAAAGTAGGTGATATACTTAGACTAGATGTTGCTGCTCCCGGAAATCCGCTATGGATTAAAAAATTTGCTACCACTGGTATTGATGATTCAGTAGTCGATGTAATTAATAACGGCACAGAAAATGGTGTTATTGAATGGAATACAACTAATGCCATTGGTACATTTCAAAATAGTGTAACTTATTATTATGTAAGTCAATATAATGCATCAATCAGTGGCCAAATTATAGTTAGTAATTATGGTGACGGACAAGTTAAAACTAATATATCTTGGAATCTTAGTAGTATCGGCGATAGCTCGGCTACAGGATATTTTATGATCAATAGACGCCCTATACCACTGAGTAAAAATAGTGAGTATAACAATTTTTCTTTTGTTGAAGTTGGTGCATTAGTTAAATTTGTAAGCCCAGACAACTATCATTTTAATAGTACTAATAATATTGTTCCCGGACCGGCTAAAAATCCTGACGACAAAACAGAATTATTTGCGGCCATAATGTCAGTAAGAGGTGATGGTTATAACAATGGCCAAGGCAATTTTTCCAATGGCCAAGGCCCAATTACAGTGAATCAAAAAATTCCCAATGGTGCAATTGCACACAGTGTAATACCAAAGTTTAATAATCAATTGCCCGAATCGGTCCGGGGAAAGATGATTGATTTAATAGGCAACTATTCTTCATTTGGTCTTAAGTATGTAGCTGATACAATATTAAAAAGCCCAAGTCTTGGGTATGATGTAATATTACCAAATTGGGTTACAGTAGAAAGTGGATTGGAATATGATCAAAACATTTATGTTTTATTTGAATACAATTCTGTTGCAAAAAATTACCTTGTAAAAAATCGACAGCTAAGATATGTTTTCCATAGCAGTAATGAAACAAACTTTTTTTATGATCGTAGTCTTCAAGTTTACGACAGCTTTAACAATAGCACCATTAAAGATCATATTAAAATCTTAAAAAATAATGTAGTGCTTGATGCTGATACTAAATTGCCAGTGTCACTAACTAGAGATTTTATTTGGGAAGTGCACAAAGAAGTAAGAAGAAATGATGGATTTATTGAAAACAAAAGCATTTATGTGACATTGGCAGATACCAATGACGATGGTATACCGGATGATCCTTTTCTATTTGAGAACATAGTTGGCTCTGAGTCTAAATCTAGTGTAACTATGATTTTACCAGCTAATTGGGCTACGTTATTAACTTCCCAGAAAATTCGTTGGTATAATGATAACCAAATTGGGGAAGATGTGTTATTAGCGAACGGGATATCAAAATCTGATATTGCCGTACTACGGGTCAATGGATACACTGGAAAAACTACTACAGTAACAGAGAATAATCCGGTTTTAACTACATTTACTACCGGTGAAAACTTTATTTTCTTTGAGTTAATTGAAAGTAGATACGACAGATATAAAACTTGGAGACTACTTGATATCGACGAAGTTATTACTAGTTATAGCGTAATTACTGCTGCACTACCGGTGATTAGAAATTATGATGTTGGGCAGCTATTTTTCGCTAGCACCACTAAAGAATTTTATAAAGTTCAATTAAATAGTTCAAGACAAAAAGTTTTTAGTTTACCATTAAACGTAATTGCAGGAACTGAGAGATACAAATGGGAATTGGGTATTCAAAATGTAAACTTTCAGTATCGACACAATAGTCCTAATACACATCGTGTAGATCCTAATATTAGCAACATTGTAGATGTTTATGTTTTAAACAGTGCTTATAATCAAAGTTATAGACAATACATTCAGGATATAACAGGACGTATACCAGAGCCTGTTCCTCCGACTAGCACAGAATTACAAATCGATTACTCGGGGTTGGAAAAATATAAACCTATCAGTGATACTATGGTATTCCATAGTGCAGTATTTAAACCTTTGTTTGGTCCAAAAGCAGATATGACATTGCAAGCTGTGTTCAAGGTAATTAAAAATCCAAACTTAAGCCTTAGTGACACAGATGTTAAGAGCAGTGTAATAAACGCAGTAAACACATATTTTTCTATAGAAAACTGGGATTTCGGGGAAATTTTTTATTTTAGCGAATTAGCGGCATATTTACACAAAGAACTAACTCCTAAAGTGGCAAGTATTGTAATAGTACCAAGAGATCCAGATGTAAACTTTGGTGAGTTATATCAAATCAACAGCGAGCCCAATGAGATTATTATTAGCGCAGCTACGGTAAATGATGTAGAGATAATTAGTAGTATAAATGCCAGTCAACTAAATCAGAGTCTAGCCAATACAAACAGAAGCATTGGGATCTAATGGAATAAACAATGGCCGTTACTAGAAAAACTATAAATTTCCTTCCGGAGATATTTCGCAGCGATACAAATAGAAAGTTTTTAGGCAGTACGCTTGATCAATTAATCAGTGAACCTAATCTTAAAAAAGTCAACGGTTTCATTGGTAGGAGATTTAGTTCATCGGTTCGCCCTACAGATAATTTTATTTTAGAAAATTCTGACCAGCGTCAAAATTATCAGCTTGAACCTGCAGTGTTAACTAAAGATCAAAAAGATAATATTGATTTGTTAGTAACTTACCCAGATTTAATTAACAAGATTAATTATTACGGCGGTGTTGCCAATGATCACAATCGACTATTTGATAGCGAATATTATAATTTTGATCCGCATATTGATTTAGATAAATTTGTAAATTTCACCAATTATCGTTGGATTAACGATATTGATTTACCTGCGATCAATATAGGTAGTCTTTATCCTGTGCAACAGTCGGAAATTGTCTTTACAAAAAATGGTACAAGTTATATTACCAGTGTAGGATGTGATAACATTTTATTACCGGCGACCTGGGGCGGTTTTACTGAAGAACAACAGATTGACTGGTTTAATAGAAATAGCATAACAGAATCGGCATTGTTGTACAACGGATATTCAGCTGCTGAGATAGTAGACTTTCGTGCCAAGGGTTACACAGCAGCTAACAGCGGTCCTACTGGACAGTGTTTAAATCCAACTATACTAATTGTTAGAAACACAGAATATAAATTTACTGTGAACCATGCCATTGGGCAGGGAAACTTATGGATTCAAACTGAACCCGGTTCAACTGGACGACGACTATCAAGTAATGTCAGTGTCAGGAATATTGCAGGTGTTAGCAATAATGGTATTAGCAGTGGTAATATTACTATTAATATTCCTGATAAACTAGAACAAATAAATTCCTTAAACTCAGATATTGTAGTAGTAGATTTAGCCATCGATACAACTTTTACCTTAAGTGACAATGCAGTGTGGTCTAATACTAGTATATATCCTGATAATAAGTTAGTAATATTCACTAGTAACAGTACTAATAATTCAGATTGGGTGACTCGGTCTGGTGCTACTTTAACAGTGGACCAAAGACGCGGGATTTATCGTGCTAGAACAGTGACATATTCAAGCGGTAATGTACGTATAGAATATACTTTGGTTAAAAATTTAGATGCCAACGTGCGTGTGCAAGTCACCAGTGGAAAATACAAAGGGTTTGAATTTACAAGAAATTCTGCAGCTCTTGATGTGGCACCAACGGTTACTAGTCCATTGGATATTTTGTATTACCAAAATGATAAAGATAATACTGTTGGGCAAATTAGGATCATTAATAACCGACCTGCAATTAATGTGCTAAATGATATCTTAGGATCGGTATCATATACTAGTCCTGACGGAGTCGAATTTATCAATGGCCTAAAAGTTCGTTTTGATAATACAGTAAGCCCGGCGCAGTATCGATTTAAAGAATTTATAGTAGAAGGTGTTGGGAAATCTATTAAGCTATTAGATGCAGTACCTTTTAGCAATATACCTCCGCAAACAATTTTTGACTTTGGTATATCTAAAATTGCACCAGACTATGTTACTATCAATCGTGCTAGCATGGATTATAACTCTTGGTCAAGGTCTAATAGATGGGTGCATGTTGATGTAATCAATACTTTAAGAAGATTTTCTCCAGTAACAATTTTCGATGAAAGTTTTACTAAGGCAGTAAGACCTATAATTGAGTTCGAACCTGATTTGCAGTTATACAACCATGGTAGAAAATTTTTAGATACTGTATCGTTCTTTTTTGACCAGGACACGCAGATCATTTTTGATGGCGATTTGGTTAAATTAACCGACATCACTACTCAAGTTCAAGGTACGCAGTTTTCGATCTTGTCGACAAGATTAGGGCACAATGTAAAGCCCGGTCAAACAGCTATTTTTAACAATGATATCGATGCTGCTGTTAGACAGAGAGTATACTTACTTGACTTAGCTGATCACAGCACAGCCTCCACATTCGACTCGACTTTAAGTGGATTAGTTTATGGAATAACCGGACGTACTAATATTGTTGCAAGAAATAGCTCTAACCTGACTAATTTCTTCACCGAGTTGTCAGTTGGTGATAGTTTATTCACTAATTCCAACCTTTACTTGGGAAGAGTGGCGGTTATTTACTCTGATACTTCTATTGCTCTCGATCGCCCCTTAACAGTAGATTTAATGGATGCGGCAGGGCTAAAGGTCAAAAAAGCCACAATAAATTTAAAAATTAAACATACTGCTACATTGTTTCATTGTGTATATGTTACAGGGCCGGACGTAATTGATCAACCCCAAAGAACATTTAACCAACGTAAAATGTACCATTGGAATAGAGAAATTTACGCAGATCCAGAATCTTACACACCGCAAGTAATTTATTCTTGGGCCGAATCACAACAAAAAACACACCCTAATCAAGAACCATTATTTGATATAGTAACAGATAATACAGCTACATTCTTAGGAACCAGTAACCTAAATGTAGTTAATCTTAGTTTAGGTGAGGTATTAATTTACAATAACAAACGTTCAGTATACTCTGATAATAGTTTAGTATTTAGAGACAGTAAATTTATCGGCACCAAGTTATTCTCTTATCAACGTGGGTCGACGGTACCGGATCCAGAATTAGGATTTGGGATAAAATATAATAATATCAGTGGGTTCATTGGAGACATAGAATTCGTTAATAACTTTGATATTGATATTTTTGAATATCGAGGGTATAGTAACGGATTACTATTGGCTACTACAGCGCCGATTAATCAAGGGTTTATAAGAAAAAATACCGGATTAGGCGATTCGGACTGTATTAAATTAACGGTTTGGTCCACAGTTGGGCACAATGAGCTAAAGCCTATTCAAGGACTACCTTTAACCCCTACTGTTAATAATTCTACTACAAGATCTTTGACGCAGGAAATTAACACAATTTATGTTAATTACCTTGGAAGATATCCTACACAAACCGAGTTAGATAACACCATTACTAGTCAATTGCCGTTGTATTCAGTGCAAGGTGCGTTTGCTCTAGCAGCATTCGAAACTACTATTAAAAATAGCCTAGAAGCTCAATCTTATCAGCCTTTTAGATATCAAGTTGATCCCACTAATCAATTGCAGCATATTTCTCATGTTTACGACGGATACACTAGTTATTTTGATATTGACGTAGAACCTTTTCCTCAAAGACTGGGCCCGGATGTTGAACCCAATGTTAAATTGTTCATTAATAATCAATATGTTACACCAGAACCTGGAAAGTCACTTATATATAGTTTTACAAAATTAGGTATAAGAAATACTATTAAGATCAATCCAGATTATCTTGTTTCTAATGACAAAATAGATATACTTATTGCTGCGCCACAAACTGATTTCGGGTATTACCAAATCCCTCAAAATTTAGAATTTAACAGTCAAAACCAAGATATCACTATACTAACTCACGGGCAAATGCGTAGTCATTTGGAAAGAATAGCGCAAAACCTACAAGGACTAGTAGGTAAACCACTGGGTATTAGTAATATCTATAAATTTGACCTTAACAACCGAGGTGGCACTATACTTCAACATAGTGCTCCTGTGATGTACAGTGCTTTGTTTTTAGTAGACGAAAAAGCTAATCTTTTAAGTAGTCTTGATTATGCTCGACGCGAGTATACTAGATTTAAAAATAAATTTTTAGAAACTACTTTGTCAAGAAAAGATATCACCGACGATAACATACCCGATATTGTAGACAATATTTTATACAATTTCAATAAAGATAAGACGCCCAGTGACTTTGCTTTCTTTTATAGTGACATGTTAGCTTACGGAAAGACTGGCGACGAGCTACGTTTAACTGTATATAATAATAACAACAAAACATTTAATACAGAATCTATTCGTGCCTCAGATTTTGATGCACATTTAGTTTATTTAAATAATCGTCTATTAATAAAAGATATAGAATACACAGTGGTAGATACTATATTAACCATTGCTAGTAACATTGACCTAGAAGTTAATGACGAAATAGTAATTAAATTTTATCGTAACACGGAAGGTTGTTATATTCCGGAAACGCCAACTAAGTTAGGGCTATATCCAAAATTTATACCTGGCAAATTTGTTGATAATACATTAGGGGACAGTGGTGTTAATGTAATACAAGGGCACGACGGTAGTCTAACTATTGCTTTTAATGATTATCGAGATGACTTAATACTAGAGATAGAAACTAGGATCTACAATAATTTAAAAGTAACTTATGATGCTGAAAGATTCGATATTCACAGTGTAATCCCTGGCAGATATCGTAGAACAGATTATACCCCGGCCGAATACAGTAGAGTAATTAACAGCGAATTTTTAAAGTGGGCAGGGTTCAATCATTTAGATTACGCAGCCAATACTGAATACACTGCTACCAATGGGTTTACATACAATTACAGCAGATCACAAAATGAATTAGGTAATAACTTGCCTGGGCATTGGCGAGGTATTTACCGTTTTTATTACGACACTGACAGGCCTCATACCCATCCCTGGGAAATGCTTGGGCACAGCATCAAACCAAATTGGTGGGACACCTACTACTCATGGACTGAGCCTGTTAAACGTAGTGCATTAATTATAGCAGTTTCTGAAGGCTATACCCAAAATCCTTCAATACCGGGTGCCCCCGTAACGACTCAGACATTTAGAAGATCTGGTTTCAGTAATATGGTACCTGTTGATACCAGCGGTAATCTAATTGCTCCGATAGATTTAATGATTCGAGCCAATGATTCCAGTACTTTTTCAAGAAACTACGTAATTGGAGATCACGGCCCAGCTGAAACTGCATGGCGTCGCAGTAGTGAATATCCATTTGCTCTACAACGAGCAATGGCACTATTGAAACCTGCTAGATATTTTGCACTAAACATCGATATTACTAGATATTATAAAAGATCTATTAACGATAGTAGACAATTTGTACTAGAGGCTAATAGTAAAAGACCTAATTCATCTAGTTTTGTACTTAATGGGGAACAAGTCGGGGAGACTTCTCAACGAAGTGCTAGTTATATAAATTGGATACACGGATATCTAACTAATTTGGGGATTGAGCCAATAGCGTATCTTAATAGAAAACTAGCTAGTTTGTCGGTTAATTTAACGCATAAGTTGGGCGGGTTTAGTGATAAAAAATATATTAATGTATTTGCAGAACAGTTTGCACCCGATAGTAGAGCTGAAAGTGTTATTATCCCAGATGAAAACTATCAAATTTATTTGAATAAAAGTGTTCCGGTTGACCGCGCTGTTTACAGTGCAGTAATTATCGAAAAAACTAGCAATGGGTATAGTGTGACTGGTTACGACCAAAGGTATCCTTACTTTACGATAATTCCAAGTGAAACTGCTGGAAACAGCTACACTATTGATGTCTTAGATCGTCGAGCTACTATTTTTACTGAATTTAGATCAGAAAAGATTATTATTCCCTACGGTTTCGAATTTAATAATGATCAGCAAGTGGTTGATTTTTTAGTCGGTTATCAGCGATTCTTGATCGCTCAAGGATTTATATTTGATCAATACGATACGATATTACAAGTTGCTAAAGACTGGATCTTAAGTGCTCGCGAGTTTTTAACTTGGAGTATGCAAGGATGGGACACTGGTAATGTCTTAGTATTAAGTCCTGTTATTGATAAATTGAGCATTGCTAGCACAGATGGATTCGTAGATGAAATCACTAATCAATTATACCAGTCTAGACTATTAGGTGCTAATTTTAACAGCATTAAACGAGCAGATTTTACTTTACTGCGCGATGGTGAAGTTACTACCATAAAAACTGTAAGTGGTCAAACAATTGCGTTGGCTGATGTAAACATTGTCGAATTTGAACATGTATTAGTATTTGACAATATAACTGTGTTTAACGATCTGATCTATAATCAAGTTGTAGGTAATAGACAATTCAGAATGAAGCTAGTTGGCAGCAAAACAAATCTCTGGGACGGCACATTGATGCCTCCGGGTTTCGTGTATACTGACAAATCTGCCCCAGATTGGATTGTTAATAAAACATATAATAAAGGAGACATTGTAACCTATAAAAATAAGGTATACACTGCTATTCAAAAAATTGAATCTAGTAATATATTCAATTTGAATTACTGGAAAGAATTAGATAGTATAATAGAATCGGGGATTACACCAAATTTTGCTCAGTTAGCTGATAGACTAGAAGAAATTTATGACATAGATAATTTGCCGTTGTATGAAGAATTTACCAAGTTCAGTGGCAGCTTAATCGGGTACAGGTCAAGATCGTACCTTACCGACTTGGGACTAAATGAAACTAGTCAAATTAAATTTTATCAAGGTTATATACGCGATAAAGGTACCTATAGTGCTATCGACGGTTTAGCACGTGGCGATTTTGATAATATCAATAACGATATAGAGATTTACGAAGAATGGGGTGCTAGAATTGGGGTATTCGGTGGTATCGACGTAAATCCAGAAATTTCTGTTCCAATCTCCGAAAATCTCATTAATAGAAATCCAATGGTGTTTGAATTTTTAGATTTCAAACAGCAAAGTGAAAACGCAGAAATTAACACTATATATCCTAATCAATTAATTTTAAGACCTTACGATTACGACAATAAACTGTTTTTAAATCGCAATGAGTCTGGTTTGTCTAAACAAACTAGAAAAAACGGTGAAGAGAATAAGTTTAAATTAGCCAAAATTGAAATGTTTGGTGATGGTATTATGTGCGGCCAGGAACCAACTGAGTTAGTAGCCTACAGTATTACGGCAGTAGAAAATTTTAGTTACGACGTTGATGTTTTTGGTCAAAGCAGTTACGGCATTAGAACTTTAAACGAAAAGAATGATCTAATATACCAGCCTGAGACCATTGGCTCTAAATTGATATTTGATATAGGTAGTTTAATTGATTTTGAAAATTTAGAATATGTCATTGAACCAGCCGGGGAATCGGAGTCGCAACTAAGTGTAAGCTCATTGGCAGATACTGCTATACGAACTTTAATTCCAGGGCAACCATTTAGAATAATAGTAAATTCTGTCTTACCAGCTGAAAATCTAACTTTAGAAATTGAAACTCCTAATTCCACAGACGCTCTAAATCAAAATCAAGTTGGAAGCAAATTAGTAACAATAGTAACCGCCGCACTAAACAATAAGTCTAGAATTTTTATAAGGTTTAGTATCACCGGAATAGAAGATAGTGAAAATCTATACTATACCATTGAAGATTATGATGAAGGAGAAGATACAGTACTATCTAGTACCTTTATAGAGTACGGCCTAAGCTGTCAGCCCCAAGCCGGAGAAGGATTAGGCAAAATTAATAGATCTATTAATAGAGTAGAGTTTCCTCCTGACATATTGCTGTACCAAGAATTAGAAAATGATGTTGCTGTCGCTATTACTACAAGAAGTGTAGGGGGCAGTACAGCTCGAGATCTTTTAAAAGGCACCGACGGAGCCAATGAAAAATGGCCAGACAGTATTGAAGCTGACATTGTAATTATTAACCATGGGTTAAATGATGCTAAACGAAATATTTCAGTAGCTGAATATAAAGAAAATCTTTCTTCTTTAAGAAGTTCTTTACCCAGGAATAAAATTATTGTTTGGGTGCTTCCTACACAACCTAATATGGATTTAGTTAACGCTAATAGTTTGCCTGATCCTCGTGTAAATTGGAATAGAACTAATCGTCTACAATTGTATATTAATGCCATGCGTGAAGTGGCTATAACCAATGGCGATTATATAGCAGATACTACTAATATTCCAGACTGGAAAAATTACTTTCTGATTGATCCGGTATATCCGATTCAAGAAGGATATCGCGCTCTAATTAAACACGCTATTGCTCCGGCAATCAAAAAGGTTATAAGAGATCGGAACCGAGCTTTTTCTAAGAATTTTGAGAATGATGTTAAAAGTGCAGGATACGTACTACTAGAAGAAGTTGATGAACTAGTATTTGATATAACTAAATTTAGTATTGCTTCCGAAGACATACAACGATATACCAATGGTTACAAAATTTGGGTAGCTAAAGATTTTAACGAAGATTGGCAAGTTTACAGAATGTACCAAAATTCTGGATACATCATTGGTGCTCGTGTAAATTTAGATAATCGATTTGATTTTATTTTTGGACAAAATCATGATTATCATATAGGAGATTTAATTTTTGTAAGAGATTTCCTACCTATCTTTGACGGATTGTATGTAGTATTATCGTCAGACAGTAACAGTGTCACTGTACAAGGTACATCTCAAACCACAAGATATTTGCAGTTTAACGAAATAGATACCCAAGCTAGTCATTTTGATTTTCAACCTCTTCGTTATGCCACAGTGGATCATAGAGACGCAGCTAATCCTAAACATGGGTGGCAATATAATGATTTTATCTATATCGACGATAATGGATTTGGTCGATGGGAAGTATTTAAAGGTCAGTTAGACAGGTTTAGTAACATAGAAATAGTCAACACTGATGTAATTTATACAGAAAAGTACGATATTACAGCTACTAGTTGCGGTGAAATCACTGTAGATGACGTTTCTATTATTAGTACAGTTGGCATTAATGAGCAAATACATTTTAATATAAGTGGGTTAGGTGATCAAGAAGATCTGTACTATACCATTGAAGAAGTTGATGAGCAAGAAGAATCTGCAATACAGATTGAAAAATTCTTTTATCTATATTTAGACCGGGCTCCAGACTCTGGAACATACGATTATTATGTGAGCTTGGTACAACAAGGAACTGTGAGTTTAAGCGATGTAGAGAATGCAATAAAAAGCAGTTTTGAAGCATTATCGTTAGGAAGCCGTCGTAGAGACTTTGGAAATATTGCCACTGTGGTAGAGTACGTTGAGGTAAAAAGTACTCCAATTTGGAAATTTAGTTCTGTAAGAAAAGAAACTCCATTGGTAGATATTGACAGTGTTAATAATCTGTACTTGTATAGTAATAAACAAAAGAGAGTACTAGCCAGATTAGATTTATACGATCCTGCTAAAGGCAGGCTATTAGGAACAGCACAACAAGACATTGACTATACCTTGAGTGCTGATCCTGCGGTATACAACAAATCTACTAATCTCTCTAACTCAATTGGATTTAGTGAAACATATTTCTGGGGACCTGAGGTAAAGGGCAACTATTGGTGGAATATTGATAATTGTCGATTCATCTATTACGAATATGGGGCACTGGATAGCAGAGGGCGTAACTGGGGTAAACTATTTCCGGGCAGTGAAATTGAAGTTTACGAATGGATTGAAAGCGATGTTATTCCTAGTGTGCATGTGTCATTGAATATCGATGGTATCCCCATGTACCCGGATGATAGTGCATATTGCGAAAAGGTCTATATAGATGAAAATAGCGGAGGATATAAAAGTAAGTATTACTTCTGGGTAAAGAACCGTAGTAAAAAAACTAATTTAAGTAAAGTTCATAGTACTGCTGCTTTAAAAGATATTATTGAAAATCCTATTTCGCAGAATATACCGTTTATGGCAGCTATTAAACAGAATGCTATTGCATTATTTAACGTTGGCCAATTTTTAAATTCCGATGATACTATTTTATATTTAAGTAGTAAAAGAAAACTTAGTGATAACATAGTACACAGTGATTTTGCACTGGTTCAAGAAGGTAATGTTAAAAGCCAATGGCCTGCGTATCTGGTTGAAAAGTTAATTGACAGTGTGTCTGGTATAGATCAATTTGATAATAGTATACCAGATCTAACTTTACCACAACAACGTAGATATGGGATTGAAAGTTTTCCAAGACAAAGTGCAGTAATTAATCAATATCTTGCAAAAGAAAATGTAGTAAAATATGTAAATTCGGTATTAAGAAAATACCCATTAGTCAGCAAGACTCAAAATCTGTCAGGAAATTTGTGGGCTAGTCAAAGACCGAACGAAAACTGGTATGATCAAACAGTAGGTACTTTTAATAATTTAGAAGATCCTATGCCAATTAATAATTTAAGGATCTTAGTCTTAAACGATGAGCGCAATGGGTTTTATTGGACTATATATCAGTTAGTGCTATTAAAGACTAATCAACAATCCTATGTTTTTGATTACTCTGATTTTACTAAAGATTATCCGTTAATTAGAGCTGTAGTCTCACAGTTATCGCCTAAGAGGTATAATTATTTCGGCTATATTTTGATAAAAAGACAAGGATTTGATGTTGCTAAGTATTGGTCGACTACAGATTGGTATGCCAATGGCTATAATAAAAACACTGTAAGCAACCATGTTGCTCTTAATAATAAAGAATTATACAAAATATCTTTAGTTGAAGGTGATATAGTTAGAGTCCTTAATACAGCAACATTAAACAATAGTGATATAAATTATGGTGTGGATCTAGATCAGTATTCTAATACAGAGTTATACAGATATCGAACTGTAGATAATCAATTAATCGGCGAACTTGTAGGTATCGACCAAGGAACATTTCAGTTAAGCGAAGACTTATATCGTCTTTGGGGCTATGATAGTGATCGATTTGACACATTAGGATTCGATTATGACACTAATAAAGAATTTAGATATATCTTAAAGGCTTTGCAAGAAGAAATTTTTGTTGATGCACTAGCGATCGAATGGAACAAGCTACTGTATTACGTAATGGATTTTATTTTAGGTGAACAAAAATATATAGATTGGTTCTTTAAGACTAGTTTTATTAGTGTAAATCATAATGTCAATGGATTAAAGCAAATTCCTGGGTATATCAAAGATCGACAACAAAGTTTTGCAGAGTATATCAATGAAGTTAAACCCTATAGAACCAAAATTAGAGAATACAAATTAACTTACACCGACATCGATCTTAATAGAGTTAGTGTTAGCGATTTTGATTTACCTGCAACCTGGGATCTTACAGTAGAGCAGTTTCGTAGCCCCAATGGAGAATACCCGCACGATGAAGTTCTACTGCAACAACCTCGATATCAAGATTGGTTAAAGAACCACAGATATGAATTAGAGTCAGTGAATGTTGTCAATTCCGGTTACAATTATCAAGGTTTATACAATGGTACTTCGGCACCTCCTGCTATTGTAGTGACTCGCACAGATAGTAACAATGGGCCTGATGCACAAGTAACAGCTATAGTAGGAGTTTCTAGTCCATATAGCGTAATTGGCACTCTGGTATCAAATGTAGGAGGTAATTATACAGCTACTCCTAGTCTACATGTTATCAATAACGGTGGTGATCGACTTACTGATTATAGAATTAATAAATTTGTAGTAGTTAGTCAAGGGTTAAGCGATACAGTAGGTGGTACTACGGGTAATTTAGCTTTTGGTTTATATAGTATCGATGAAAGTGGCAATAGCACTAGCTTATTTAACACTGGGACTAGAAGTTATACTATGCATCGTATCAGACGAACCGACGGGAAAGTGGTATTCACTAAATCCTACGATGTTTTTGGAACCAGTGGCCAAGACAAAGCAATGGCCATAGATCTTAACTATACCAGCAGCGATTTTATTGTAGTTGTACATACCTACGACGAACCGCAATCTAATAGATTAACCGGTGGCTTAGAACAAGCTATGTATCGTTGTGGTGCAAGTTTAGAAGTTTTTGGTAATAGTACCGATTTTAAATACAGATCCGGGTATATACTGATAGGTATTCCTGGCTGCGGTCAAGGGAACGGTATCGAAAATTACACAGGCCTTACCAATAACAATTCTGACTCATATTGCAGATTAGAATTTAATCTTTACCAGACAAAATTGGTTCCGGTAGAAGCTTATCCAAGAATTTATACACTAGGATCTCCAATAAGTTTTCCATCTAACCCGATTCCGGGCCAATCACTGGTTTACAAAAATAAGGCCTGGTACTGGAACAGCAGTGCCTGGGTAGTGGCCAAGAGACCAATTGGTATGCTATTTGGCGAACGAATACCTAAATCATTGTCCTTAGCGCCGGTATTAACTAATAGTTTGACTAGAAAAATTAAAACTATTATTAAATTTGATCGTATTAGGTTTACTAGCTCGGTAACTGATTGGGCCGAAGGAATTAGTTATATTGCAGGACAACGAGTAAGCTATGAAAATCGTCCTTACGAATTTAAAACAGATTACTTAATTCCTCCGGGAACAACTGCAAATCAATTTCCCTACGGCTCAGTTACTGAATTAATAGATCATAGCGTATTTGATAACGCCAATGATCGTATTATGGCCTTGTATGTCAGTAATGGGTTTAACGAAGATATACCTAAGACATTAGCAACATTAGTTTCTGGTTTGCAATCTGCCAGTGCGGTTACAAGTGAAGATAGTGATCCTGATACTATACTAATTGGTGACACTTTTGGATCAAACGCTGGCATTAGTGCTGGCAATATTAGAGTCAGTGGTGGGACATTCGTGTCTGAAGCGTTAACACGTAGTCCAGAAGAACTAGTTCCTGGCAGAGTATTTGATTCACTTACAGTAAAGATACAAGAAGCAGCAGGAACAAGTGGGTTTAGATTCTTCAAAGATATCAATGACACTATGACCGGAACCGCATACACTGCTGCTAGTACTACAATATTGGCACAACCGGTGTTTATTTTTAGTAGTAATATACAAGTAACTGACGGAACAAAGCTAACAACTCCGGTTACAGTTATGTCGGGCAATACTGTAGTAAGTGTAACACCGGGTGTTATACTAGTCAATGGTGAGCGTATCGCATATTATGCTAAGTCTGGTAATAGTTTACAACAGATTCGTCGCGGATATCAAGGAACTAGTACGCCTTTAAATCATATATCAGGATCTTTTGTTGAAGATGTTAGTACAGCGAGAGCTAGTACCACATATCAAACTGATTATACTAAACCTGTGCCCCCTACACCAATTGGATCGTGGACCATTACTCCGGTCAGTGCCAGTGGATTTGGGGGAAATACTTTTGCTTTCAATTGGACCGCACCTTCAAACGCTCCCGGTAATGTCACAGTTAGTTGGTATGCAGTAGATCCAGGAACTATTACGCTATTTTCAAATACAGGTATTGTTGGAGCAAGTAATTTAGGTTATTCTTATAACTTACCAGTAACCAGTACCAGTGGCACTATTCAGATCGGGACTCAGCCGATTACTGGCAATACACAAGTGTTTCAGGTAATCCTGACTGAAGGATCAATTACAGCTAATATTCTGGCAAGGTCTGGTAACAGTGACATTATAGTCAATGTTCCGACTACCAGTGTTACTAGCATAACAAATATAATTCCTGGCTATTATTACGAAGGTGCTAGCGCAAATCAATACGCAGGACTATGGTCCAAAACCAAAACGCATGCCATGGAATCTGTTACAGGGTTAGGCGAAGTAAATATGCACGGCCCCACACCAGGAAGCTATATTTTGAACTTAGACAACTTGCCGCCGCACGAGGAAAAGAAAGTTAGCTTAATTATGCATTTTGTTGATAGTTTAGACAACGAAACCAGCAAGATTACATTTAATAATACAGTCTACGCTGAATTTACCAAAGACAGTGTTAACCCACCAAATTATACAACAAACTTGTTTATTAGTAATGTATTTGTGCGGGCCGATTATAGCTACGCACCATATGCTCAAAATGTTAACAACAATGGGTATGTTGTTTTTGAATCAAATTGGGTCGCTAGTAATAGTAGCTCGTTTAGTGCTAATATTTACTTAGGTCATGATCAGGCACAAACCGACGAAGCAATTTACTTCTCTCACTTTAATCTGCGTTTACGCGGTGGCAATGCAGTAGTTGTGCCTAGTTTGCCTATGCCTACTTTGAATTTTACATTTAGTAATTTAACTGTGCCTACTGGTTATACATTGATTTCTAACACCTTTACTACTTCAAACTCTATAACTATACCAGCCGGTGTTAATAGGATTCAGGTTTCTGGTCGGGGGGCGAACGGTATTGCTGCTAATCTAGATTGGCAAACTACCTGGGTAACTGGGGATTTAGTGACCGGACCGACCTTTGCTACAGTAACTGATAGCGCCATTGGCAATGTGCCTAGTGTAATTATTGAGTCTGCTGCTCAAGCCCAATTTGACACCTTACCTGACACACGTATAACCAATGGTAGTAATGTATCTTTTATTCACAGGTCTTATGATAATAATACATTAACAGAAACCACTTATGTTTCTAGAATCAGGTTAAAATCTGGCATAGATAAACTAAAATCGGGCACGGGTTGGGGTAGCGACTACACTACTCCTCCAGTTACTGCTAAAGTTTATAGCGTTTTAAATACCTTGTACGAAGAATATTTAGGCGGTAGTAATGGGGAAGATACTATAATTACTAGTGTAGTGTTACCGGGAGGACGTTACGGGTCCGTAGCGCCAATTACGTCTACTTCGTTACCTGTTAGTCCAGGCGTTACATATCCTTTCACAGTGCCCACCGGCGGCATACTAAACATTCAATATCTAAAACCTGATGTTATTACATTACCGGATCCAGAACCGTTGAAGGCTAAAGTATTTGCTAGTCCGGGTACTTACTCTTGGACTGCACCTGCCGGCATAACCAAAGTACATGTTTTATGTGTCGGTGGCGGCGGTGGCGGAAGCTATGCTGGATATGGTGATTCTGGGGGAGGTGGCGGCGGTACCGGATTCATTAACTATTACACTGTAGTTCCGGGAACAACCTATACGGTGATAGTAGGAGCTGGTGGAACAGCCAATGATAACAGCGCAGGCGGCAATGGCGGAGATAGTTACTTTGTTAGTAATTTAACAGTAGCAGGATACGGAGGACGGGGCGGCGGACAAACTATTAATAATGCTCTCGGAGGGGGATTTAGAGGATTAGGCGGAGGTCCCGGTGGCAAAGGAGGAATCACTGGTGCCGGTGGTGCAGCCGGTGGTGGCGGAGCTGGTGGGTATGATGGTGCTGGCGGAGACGGTGGGTCTTACCTAGCAGATGGTTCTGCAGGACAAGGAGGTGGAGGCGGAGGTGGTGC
>Ga0129333_10000607_pt1 | contig 30120 bp, 27 predicted proteins | sample CPB6_08_DNA_FD_94474 | JGI IMG/M metagenome (GOLD analysis project Ga0129333, IMG submission 94474) | Freshwater to marine salinity gradient microbial communities from Chesapeake Bay, USA - CPBay_Sum_0.6_0.8_DNA | ecosystem: Environmental > Aquatic > Marine > Coastal | place: USA: Chesapeake... | reverse complement strand
GGCCACCGCTGCGGAAACAGGCTCGCCCGCGCCGACCTGCGGCAACTTCTCGGACATGTGCTGGTCCAGTGTGTCGGCGAGTGTCGCCTTCCCGGTGAACAGCGCATCGAGGAGATCGCGCTCCACGACCGAGCCGACGACCTCAGCCGCCATCACAGGCGGCTCCGCACGAACGACGGGCATCTGCGAGACACCGAACTCGCGGAGGGTGTCGATCGCTTCGCGCACCGACTCCGTGGGATGCGCGTGCACGAACGGCGGGAGATCGCCGGACTTGCCACGCAGGACATCGCCGACGGAACGGTCGCCTGCCGCCGGCCCGAAGCCGTAGGACGCGAGCCACTCGTCATTGAATACCTTCGACAGGTAGCCGCGCCCGCTATCGGGCAGGAGGACGACGACCATGTCGTCGGCGCTCGCCCGGCGCGCGACGTCCAGTGCGGCGACGACGGCCATCCCGCAGGAGCCCCCCACCAGAAGGCCCTCCTCGCGCGCAAGCCGGCGTGTCATCTCGAAGGAGTCTCGATCGCTGACCGCGATGACCTCGTCGGTGATGGTGTCGTCGTACGTCGACGGCCAAAAGTCCTCGCCCACGCCCTCGACGAGGTACGGACGACCCGTGCCGCCGGAGTAAACCGAGCCCTCGGGGTCGGCAGCGATGATCTGCACGCGACCATCGCTGACCTCCTTGAGGTAGCGACCGACGCCGCTGATGGTGCCACCGGTGCCGGCGCCGGCGACGAAGTGCGTGATCCGGCCGTCGGTCTGCTCCCAGATCTCCGGACCTGTGGTCTCGTAGTGCGAGAGAGGGTTGTTGGGGTTGGAGTACTGGTCGGGCTTCCACGCTCCGGGGATCTCACGCGCCAGGCGATCGCTCACCGAGTAATAGGACCGTGGGTCCTCCGGATCGACGGCCGTCGGGCACTCGATGACCTCGGCGCCGTAGGCGCGCAGGACGTCCTGCTTGTCCCTGGAGACCTTGTCCGGGCAGACGAAGATGCACGTGTAGCCCCGCTGCTGCGCGACGATCGCCAGGCCGACCCCGGTGTTGCCGCTCGTGGGCTCCACGATGGTGCCCCCGGGGCCGATCAAGCCCTCGCGCTCCGCCGCCTCGATCATGCGCGTGGCGATGCGGTCCTTCACGGATCCGCCAGGATTGAGGTACTCGACCTTGGCGTAAACCGGGCATGCAATGCCGTCGGTCACCTGCCTCAGCCTCACGAGTGGGGTATTGCCGATGAGCTCCACCACGGAGTCGACGACGCGCATGGCAAGAGAGCCTACGCTGGGCCCGTGGCCCGCACTCCTGCCGTCGCCCTCGCCGAGGGGATCTACCGCATCCCTACGATGGGCGACTTCATCAATTCGTTTGCCTTCATCGAGGACGATGGCTCCGTCACCCTCGTCGACTGCGGCCTCAAGCGCGCTCCCAAGAAGATCGTCGCGGCGCTGGCATCGATCGGCAAGCACCCGAGCGATGTACAGCGCATCGTGCTCACTCACGCGCACTTCGATCACGCGGGTGGTGCGGCACGTATGGTCGACGAGACCTCGGCGGACGGTGTCGACGTGCATGCCGATGACGCGCACTACGTCCGCACCGGCACGCGACCGCCCGGAGACAGCGCATCCACCGCGGGCCGGCTGCTCGCGAGAGCTCCATGGGGCGACTTCACGGCGACTCCTGTTGCGGAGGAGCTGGTCGACGGGCAACTCATCGATGTCGCTGGAGGATTGCGCGTGCTGCATACGCCGGGACACACTCCGGGCCACATCTCCCTCCTACACCCGAGAAGCGGCGTACTCATCACGGGCGACAGCATCTTCAACATGAATGCGCGGATGTCGTGGCCGACCAAGCTCGCGTGCACGTCGTTCCGCCAGAACGTCCAGACCGCCCATGTCCTCGGCGAGATCGAGTACGCCGTCGCGGCGTTCACCCATGGTCCAGAGATCCGCGACGATGCCCGGGAGCAGGTGCGCGGCTTCCTAGCCAAGGCCTCGCGGGGCGCGTAGTGCGACGCGGACCCCTCACACGGGCGACCGCTGCCGCCGGCGCCACAGCGATCGCGGCCGCAGGCCTGCTCACCGCCCAAGCGATCGAGGCCAGGAGGCGCATCGGCCCGCGGAGGTCCACCGCGCCCTACGCCGACGGTCGATATGGATCGGGTCCAGGCACATCCATCCGCCTCGCCGTGCTGGGTGACTCGGGCGCGGCCGGCCTGGGAGCGCAACGCCCCGACGACACCATGGGTGCCATCCTCGCGACGGCCCTGTCGGAGGTGTCCGGCCGGACGGTGACGTTGAGCAATCACGCCGTCATCGGCGCGCAGACGGTGGATCTGGATCCTCAGATCGACCGTGCCCTGTGGACCCGTCCGCATGTAGCAGTGATCATGATCGGCGCCAACGATGTCACGCACCTGGTCCCCCGCGCCCTTTCCGCCCGACGACTGCGGCGCGCGGTGCGCCGCCTGCGCGACGCGGGTATTGAGGTCGTCGTGGCCACGTGTCCCGACCTCGGCACGGTGAAGCCGGTGCCCCAGCCTCTGCGCACGGTCATGCGCCGATCCTCGCGTCGCCTCGCCGCGTCTCAGGCGAGTGCCACGCTTGCCGCCGGTGGCCGCGCCGTACCGCTCGGCTCTCTACTCGGCCCGGAGTTCGACGAGCGACCCGAGGTGATGTTCGCCGAGGACCGCTTCCACCCGTCCACGGATGGCTACGCCGCTGCGGCTCAGGCGCTGCTCCCCGAGGTCATCGCCGCCTGGCGACTCGGTGGTGAAGGGGAGATCCTGCCCGCGCTCGTGGGCGAGGATGACCTCACACGCTGAGGCCGAAGTCCCTGACGGGCGTTGGACCGAAAACGACGCTTCGTCACGGTTTTCGTGGCGCAAGACCGTGACGAAGCGTCGCTTTTGCGGAGGGGAAGAACGCCTCACACGCTGAGGCGGAAGTCCCTGAGGTCGGCGGCCGCGAGCGTGCGCAGGTCATCGTCGGGCGACAGGTCAAGCAGATCCCGGCCGATTACGGCTACCTGATCGCCGACGGCGACGTCACCGACGTCAGGGACCTCGCGCCTAGGTCGGCCCCCTAGGTCCGCAGCGCGATCCGCGAGCCGCTGGGCGAGTGCGCGGGCGCCCGCCGCTCGACTGGGGTACTCACCCCACGCCGCGGCAAGCTGGGTCAGCGGCATGCTGCGGAGCCGATCGACCACGCGGGCCAATTCGACCCGCACGTCGTCGACCATGACTACTCGCGGCCGGAGGCGATGATCGCGAACAGTCTCAGGAACTCGAGGTAGAGCCACACCAGGGTGACGAGCAGGCCGAAGGACATGCGCCAGGACTCGCGCTCGGGCAGGCCCATCGCGATGCCCTGCTTGATCGCCTCGAAGTCGAGCATGAGGCTGAATGCGGCCAGGCCGACGCCGAAGATGCACAGCAGCAGGCCGAGGGTGCCGACACCGTAGAAGCCCCAGCCACCACCGACGCCAAACATGGCCGCGACGAGGGAGGCGATGGCGATGAAGAAGTAGGACACCATCGCGACCATCATGAACTTGACGAACTTGTTGGTCACCTTGACGATGCCGGTGCCGAAGAGCAGGAGCATGACGCCGAAGGTCGTGAAGGTCGCGAGCACGGCCTGGAGGACAAGACCCTCGTAGTCCGAAGCGAGTGCGATCTGGTTGTACCAGTAGCTCACCGCACCGAGCATGAAGCCCGACACCGCGGCGTAGAGCATGGTGAGAGGAGGTGAGACCTGACGCTTGAAGGCGTTGACCAGGCCGAGTACGAGGGTGCCGATCAAAGCCCCGAAGACCATCAGCGTGCCGACCCCGGGCATGGCCTCGGTGAGAATCCAGCCCGCGAAGGCCAGCACCACGGCGATGCCGAACATGATCGCCGACTTGACCATGACGTCGGCGTAGGTGACGCGCTGTCCGGTGGGCGCGGGGATCTGGACTCCGGTGTAGATGCCGGCGCCATCGGACGAGGGGACCGGCGCCGGGGCCGGGGTGCCGACCTGGGCCGAGGCCACGGCGGTGCGGCCTTCCTCGTAGGCGAATCCGGCCCCCGAGCGGCTGGCCTGGGCGGCGTCGCGGTCGATCCGGGCGAGGACGGGGTTGGCCGTCTGCATGCTGCTCCTCCTGCGGTGGCGGGGCGGGAAGACCCGCCCCGTGGCGCGGGCCCTTGCCCGCTTCCTCTCCACGTTAACCGATTCGGGGCCGGAAGCAATCCCCGCGAGATGCCGTGCCCCGATCCGAGGCAGCCGGACAGGGGCGGCTTGCCCGACCCGCCGGGGCCCAACCGCCGCTGCGCGGGGCGCCTAGGCTGGGCTGGCCCCCGTAGTCCAATCGGCAGAGACGCCCGGCTTAAACCCGGTCCAGTGAGGGTTCGATTCCCTCCGGGGGCACGCCCAGGTAGGCCCGACGGGGGCGGCTTGGCCCACCCGCCGGACCCCTCCGGCGGCACCCTCGATCGAGGCACCCGGACGGCACTGCCGACCCCGAGCCGCGCTACGGGGCCTGGGCGAGATCCCGGGCGGTGACCCAGATGCTGTCGAGCATCGGCTCGGTGAGTCGGCCGGTGAACGTGTTCTGCTGACTTGGGTGGTAGCAGCCGACGAGCCAGCGATCGCCGACCCTGGCCGTGACGCCGTGCCCGAACGTCGGCCGCGGAGCTGGCAGCGAATCGCCGAGATCGGCGAGCGCCCGCAGGATCGACTGCCACGCAAATCCACCGAGTGCCACGAGTACGCGCGGAGAGGTGAGTTGGATCTCGCGGACGAGCCAGGGTGCGCAGGTGTCGCGCTCGTCCGGGGTCGGGGCGTTGCCGGGCGGGGCGCAGCGCACAGCCGCGGTCACCCGTGCGCCCATCAGGGCCTGCCCATCGTCGCGGGACGTGGATGTGGACTTCGCCGCAAGGCCGGCGCGATGCAGCGACCCGAAGAGCCAATCACCGCTGCGGTCCCCGGTGAATACCCGCCCGGTGCGGTTGGCGCCATGTGCCGCAGGAGCCAGGCCGACGATGAGGATGGCCGGGTGCGCATCACCGAAGCCGGGCACGGGGCGCCCCCAATAGACCTGGTCGGAGTACGCCGCGCGCCGTTCACGCGCGACCTGCTCTCGCCATGCCACGAGCCGACCGCAGGCCCGGCAATTCGCGATCGCCTCATCGAGTACGGGGATCGTCGCGCATGATCGAGCGGCGCGGCGTACCGCGGCGGGCGTCGATGTCGGGCCCGTCAGCGGAACGGTCCATCGAGGCGGCGATGCAGGAAGCCCAGCGTGCGCTCCCAGGCGAGGGCTGACGCGCGCGGGTCATGGACCTCGGGTCGATCGTCATTGAAGAACGCGTGCTGGGTGCCGACGTAGGTTTCGACGATGGCGACTCCGTCGTGTGCGGCGATCTCCTCTACGTACAGACCGATCTGCTCACTCGTCGTCGGCAGGTCAGCCTCGCACTGGTGCACGAGCGCCTCCTTGCCGGCGTACTGGGCCCACGCGGGGTGATAGTCGGGCCAGGGCATTGCCGGATAGAAGGCGACCGCGCAATCGATGTCGGGCGTAACCGTGGGTGCGAGCAGGGCCAGGCCGCCGCCCATGCAGAAGCCGACGCAGCCCGTGTGGGTACCGGTCAGTAGTCCGCTGCGCACCAGGTGGTCGGCGGCGGCGGCGATATCCGCGCCCGCCTGTGCGACCTGAAGTCCCATCATGAGCTTGCCTGCCTCATCAGGTTCGGTCGTCGGGACACCGCGGAAGAAGTCGGGGGCCAGCGTCACGAAGCCCGCATCAGCCAGTCGGTCGGCCACGGAGCGAATGTGCGGGACGATTCCCCACCACTCCTGGACGAGCACGACCCCGGGTCCTCGGCCCGCGGCAGGCACGGCGAGATAGCCCGTGAGTCCACGGGCACCGGAAGGTATGTCGACAATGGGCATGCCGCGAGCCTAGATGCCTTCAGCCAGATGCGGATGCGCGATCGACCGGTACTGTGCTGCCCCGCACGACGAGTGTCGTCGGCACCGTCATCTCGTCGGGGGAATCGCCGGGGTCGCCGACCATGCGGGCGAGCAGCGCCTCTGCGGCCATCCTGCCCATCTGTGCGACCGGCTGGCCCACCGTGGTGAGATCGAGCAGTTCGGCGAGTTCGTGGCCGTCAATGCTCGCGATCGCGATGTCCGAGCCGGGCCGGATGCCGTGGCGCTGCAGAGCGCGAATGGCACCGAAGGCCATGTCGTCGGACATCGCGAAGACGGCCGTTGGAGGCTTCGGCTGGGACAGCAGCGACGTCATGGCAGCCTCGCCGCCGGAGACGGTGAAGTAGCCGAACGCCTCGAGGGTGGCGTCAGGGGTGAGGCCCGCGCCAGCCATGGCTGATGCGTAGCCCTCAGCCCGGCTCGCCTGGGATGTCGAGGCCAGTGGACGCCCCGAGATGATGCCGATGCGCTCATGGCCGAGATTGATCAGGTGCTGGGTCGCCATGCGCCCAGCGGCGGCGTCATCGATGCACACCGAGGGCACCCCGGGCCAGCGCACGCCGACGAAGCTGGTGGGCAGACCGATCTCGAGCATGTCCGCGATGCGGGGCGCGTCCGTGGGAAGCGTCACCACGATCACACCGTCGACCCGGCCGCGCAGGCGTCGTTCAGCGGGTAGCCCGGGGCTCGTGCCGGGATCGCCGACCTCGTAGACCAGCAGATCGACATCGCGTTCCTGGAGCACGTCGCTGATCCCGGACAGGAGGGTGGAGAAGAACCACCGATCGATAAACGGTGTGATCACCGCGATCGTGCCCGTGCGTCCGCTAGCGAGGCGCGAGGCACTCGGCGAGACGACGTAGTCGAGGTCTGCCGCGACCTTGCGCACGCGCTCCCGCGTCTCGGGATCGACGTGTGGAAGTCCCCGCAAGGCGCGGGAGACGGTCGCCGTGGAGACGCCAGCCGCTTGCGCGACATCGCGGATGGTGATCGACACGCTTCTCCTCCGCGCCGGATGCCGTCAGGAAACGACAAGGACGGATGCTGCAACAGCCCGGCGCGATCCGGTATCGGCCTGGATCGGGAGTGTACGGCGCCCATCAGTCGCCCGCAACCGCTTACACGAATTTGCGAGCATCGGATCAGCCTTCCGCGAGCCCCCGGGCGAGGCCGTCGAGGATGTCGGTTTCGCTGGCCACGATCGGCAGCCCGGTACGCCGCATCACCGCGCGCAGCACGAGGGCACCGCCTCCGATGACGTCCACCCGGCCAGGATGCATGACGGAGATGGCGGCCCGCTGCGCTCTGGGCATCGCAAGCAGCTCGCTCGTCACCGCCTCGACGTCGTCGAGAGAGGCCCCGAGTCCGTGGATGGTCGCCGGGTCGTAGGCCTCGAGGCCATGCACGATCGCCACGATGGTCGTCACCGTGCCCGCGACGCCGATCATCGATCGCGCATCGCCCAATGGCACATCACGTGCAGCCTGGTCGATCGCGTCGGCCACATCGACCTCGACGCGCGTGATCTCGTCGAGCGTTGGTGGATCGCCATGCAGATGCCGCTCGGTCATGCGCACGCATCCGATGTTGACGGAGATCGCAGACGTGGGAGTGCGCTCCCCCAGGACGAACTCCGTGGAACCACCGCCGATATCCACGACCAGGGTCGGCGTCGACAGCACGGAGTGCGCGAGCCCCTCGACCGCGCCGCGGAACGACAGGGCTGCTTCCTCTGCCCCAGAGATGACCTCGGGATCAACCCCTAGGCGCTCACGTACGCCGGCGACGAAGGCAGCCCTGTTGCTCACATCACGGCTTGCGCTCGTCGCAGCGAAACGCATCCGCTCCACGCCGAGGTCGCGCACGGTCGCGGCATAGGCGTCGCACGCCGCGAAGGTGCGCTCGAGCGCGGCAGCAGCAAAGGCGCCGGTGCGGTCGACGCCCTCACCCAGTCGCACCACGGTCATCTCCCGCGTGACCTCCTGCAGCGAGTGACCCTCGACGTCGGCGACGAGAAGCCGGATGCTGTTGGTCCCGCAGTCGATCGCGGCCACCCTCATGCGGGGTCTCCCTCTGAGCAGGGATGCACAGACCACCATTCGCCGACCAGCTCTCGGGCCTGGTCTCCTAGCGGGTTGACGCCGGGACCCGCGGCCAGGGCGTGAGCGAGCAGGACGTGAAGGCATTTGACCCGATCCGGCATGCCCCCGGCGGATACGCCGTCGATCTCGGGGACCTCGCCCAGGGCCGACCGGGCCTGGAGATAGGCCTCGTGCGCGGACACATAGGCCGCGCGCAGATCAGGATCATCTGCGAGCCGCGATTCCATGTCGCGCATAACTCCGCCGCCCTCGAGTCGGCCGACTGCGGACGTCGCTCGTGGGCAGGTGAGGTAGTAGACCGTGGGGAAGGGGGTCCCGTCGGACAGGCGCGGAGCTGTCACCACAACGTCGGGTTGACCACACGGGCAGCGATGCGCCACGTCGACGATGTCACGCGGCTCACGTCCGAGTTGCTCGGCGATCGCTTCGAGGTCGGCGGGGTCGATCACGACCGATCGGCCTGGCGCGCGGACTCCCACAGACGGGAGTACCACGCGGACTCGTCCACGGGGTCCGCTTCGGCCGGGACGACGGGACGGTCGTCCTCGCCCAGGACGACGTAGCCAACCTCGCCCGGGAAGACGAAGTGCAGGCGACTGCGGGCCTGGGCGACAACGAAGGCGGGGTCATCCCAGTCCTCGAGCTCAGCCTCCAGGCTCTCCACCCGCTCGCGTGCAGCAGACACGTCCGCCTCAAGGGCGGCAATCTCAGCCCGCTGCGCAAGCCACGCCCGCAAGGGGATGGCCAGTGTCACGACAAGCGCGGCGAGGACGAGAACCAGGATGGCCGCCCGACCAGTGAGGGCAGGACGGCGCGCAGACACGCGCCTATGGTCTCACGCGGAGGCGCGCGAACGCGGGAACGCCGCGGCCCCGGCGTAGCGCCCGGCGTCGTCCAGCTGCTCCTCGATGCGCAGGAGTTGGTTGTACTTCGCCACCCGCTCCGAGCGCGCCGGGGCCCCGGTCTTGATCTGGCCGGCATTGACCGCCACCGCGAGGTCGGCGATCGTCGTGTCCTCGGTCTCGCCGGATCGGTGACTCATCATGCAGCGGTAGCCATTGCTCTGCGCGAGCTCGACCGCATCCAAGGTCTCGGTCAGGCTGCCAATCTGGTTGACCTTGACCAGAAGGGCGTTAGCAGCTCCCTCCGCGATCCCGCGGGCAAGGCGCTCAGGATTCGTGACGAAGAGGTCGTCACCCACGAGCTGCACTCGATCCCCGATCGCGTCGGTGCAGTGGATCCATCCGGCCCAGTCATCCTCCGCGAGAGGGTCCTCGATAGATACCAGGGGGAAGTCCGCGAGGAGTCCCTCGTAGTAGCCCGTCATCCACTCACTCGATCGCGCAGCGCCTTCGAAGTGGTAACTGCCATCGCGGTAAAACTCCGTCGAGGCCACATCGAGTGCGAGTGCCACGTCCGTGCCCACCCGCAGACCCGTTCGGCCGATGGCCTCCACGATGAGTTCGAGCGCGGCGCGATTGCTGGCGAGACTGGGTGCGAAACCGCCCTCGTCACCAAGACCCGTGGCCAGTCCGCGCTCGCGCAGCACTGCCTTCAGCGCATGGTAGGTCTCCGTCCCCCAGCGCAGGGCCTCTCCAAACGTCGCGGCGCCGATCGGGGCAACCATGAACTCCTGGATGTCCACGTCCGTGTCTGCGTGGGCCCCGCCGTTGAGGATGTTCATCATCGGCACCGGAAGGACATGGGCGTTGGGGCCCCCGACATAGCGATACAGCGGCAAGTCAGCCGACGTCGCGGCCGCCCGCGCGACCGCGAGCGAGACACCGAGGATCGCGTTGGCACCCAGACGGGCCTTGTTGGGCGTGCCATCGAGGTCGACCATGAGTTGATCGATCAACCGCTGCTCGGAGGCATCGATCCCGAGGATCTCCGGCGCGATCTCGTCCTCCACGGCCGACACGGCCTCGAGCACCCCTTTGCCGAGATAGCGCGCGGCGTCGCCGTCGCGACGCTCAGCCGCCTCGAAGGCGCCGGTGGACGCCCCGGAGGGCACTGCCGCCCGCGCCGCGGCTCCGTCGTCGAGGACGACCTCGACCTCGACCGTGGGGTTGCCGCGCGAGTCGAGGATCTCGCGGGCGATGACGTCGTCGATGCTGGCCATGGCGTGACCCTATCGAGCGCTCAGGGGCGCGGCCGTCACAGTCCCAGGACCGTGCGCAGATGGCGCGGACCGATGGAACCCTGCTCGAGAAGCAGATCGTGGATCCGCCGATCGGACCAATCCGGATGCAGGACCCTCAGATCATCGACGAGGTGGCGCACTCCCCTCCAGCCAACGAAGTAGGTGGGCAACTGGCCCGCCGTGAGCAGGGCCCTGCGCCACTTGCCCCTGGCCTCCTCGTCCTCCTGGAAGCCCCGGCGGCGGAGCAACTCGACGGCGCCCAACTCATCAATATCTCCTCCATGGACGCGGGCATCGAGGATGGCGTTGAGCGTCATACGAGCCTGCATCTTCAGTTGCTGCAGCCTCAGCCGGAGCCCTGCCTTCGGGTCATCGTCCAGCGTGTAGCCGCGCTCGACGAGGAGCTCCTCGGCATAGACCGCCCAGCCTTCGATGAAGACACCCGACGGCGCCAGGCGCCGCACGAGGGATGCTGGCGAACGCCGTGCGCGCGCCAACTGAACCGCGTGGCCGGGCATGGCTTCGTGAATCGTCAGGTCGTGCAACAGGTCGGCGTTGTACTCGCGGAGGAAGGAAGCGACGCGCTCGGCGGGCCAATCGCCGGGAGGGTTCGCCACAGCGACGAACGTCGGCATGGGCTGGTCCTCCAGGGACCCGGGCGCATCGCAATAGGCCACGGCCACGCCTCGGTGGATGCGCGGCATCTCCCCCACTCGGATGTCCTCATCGGGAAGGGTGAGGAGCTCGTGCTGCCGCACGAAGTGATGTGTCCGATCCAATGCGGCCTCGATCGTGCTCACCACACCGTCACGCCCCACGGAGCTTGCCTGCGCCAGGGCACGGCGCACGACATCCGATGTAGGCGACGACTCGCCGAGATATTCCAGGGCGGTCTCGCGCAAGAGCGCGGTGACGTGGTCCAAGTGCGACTCGGCCATGTCCAGCACCTGCACGGGAGCGAGTTCCTCATCGAGGTGATGCCACACCGTCGCGCTGTAGAGCCGTACGCCGAGACGGGGGTCGCGTCGAGCCGCAGGCAGCATGTCGGTCAGCCATCGGCCGTGGTCGTCGATCGCCCCGCGAGCTGCATCCACGGCGTCAGCATCCAGGGGGCCGAGCACGGCGAGTTCGTCCAGCACCGCGTCGAATCCCGCGAGGCGCTGGAGTGCCGTCTCCACATGGATTGCGGACATCTCCCCCAGGGTCTGACGTGCGCCCTGCAAGAATCCCGGCAGCGCGCGCAGGCGGCCGTGCGCGCTTGCGAGTCGCTCCGACGTCGGCGCGAAGTCGCGGATTGCCAGCGAGTGCAGGCCACTCGCGGGATCCCAGACCAACGGGTCCCAGGTGTGGCGGGCAACCTCCGTCAGATCGAAAGCTTCGGCGGTCAGCCTCGCCCTCAGAATCTCGAGGTCGACCAACGCATCGACCGGTAGAGCGAGATCGTCGACGCCGTCGATCGCGGTGAGCAGGTCATCGATGTCACTGACGTGATCACGGACCGCCGACACAGTGAAGTCAGGCAGGCGATCATCATCCGCGTGTGACCCGAGCGACGTGGCACGGACGGGGTCGAAGGAGAGCAGGGTCCCGCGAGCCTCCGCGGCGATTGCGGCGAGACTCTCCTCTGCGGTCACACGCCCTCCGCATCACGGATCCGCTGCACCTGTCGGCGCACCGCAGCGCGTAAGGCAGCCTCGGCATCCCAGCCCCGATCACGGGCCGATGCGACGATCCCGAGCAGCAGGTCGCCGAGGGCTTCCTCGTCCGCGACCTCCGGCAGGGCTGCGTCGGTGTTGGGCAGCGCTACCTCGAGCCGGTCGCTCCGGGCAAGCACCTTGCCGGCCCGGAGCAGCGCCGGGAGCGCTTCGGGGATGCCCTCGGTCACGGAGTCGCGGCCCTTCTCACGCGCCTTGAGCTCATGCCACTGGGACTCGACCTGCTCCGCTGTCGTGACGTCACCCGACTGCTCGCCGAAGACATGCGGATGCCGTCGAATGAGTTTGGCCGAGATGTCGCGCGCCACATCATCGATATTCCAGGGAGATGCGGGGTCCTCCTGCGCGATGCGGGAATGGAAGACGACTTGCAGAAGCAGATCCCCCAACTCCTCACGCAGGTCGTCGCGAGTGCCGGACTCGATCGCCTCCACCGTCTCGTAGGCCTCCTCGAGCAGGTATTCGACGAGGCTGTGATGCGTCTGCCGTGCATCCCACGGGCACCCGCCGGGAGAACGCAGTCGGTCCATCACCGCGATGAGTTCGATGACACCGTCCCCGGACTCGGGCATGGCGTGAGCCTAGGGAGCCGGGATCAGTTCGGCGAGCGGATCGACTGTCTGGACCGTTGTCGACAGGTCGCTGGGAAGAGGGCCGATGGTGAGCGCGCCCGCGTCCCACGTGCCGAATCTCGGACTCACCTCCACACCCTCCTGGATGCCGAAGCCGGTGACGTACTGCACGACCGCCTGCTGCTGGCCATTCGGATCCGCCTGAGGGGCGAGCGTGGCGCCAAGGAGTTGCACCTGCAGGGAGAGTTCGACCTGACGCGTGATGCCGCTGAGCGGAACGTCCGCATCAAGGTACGCCGCGACCAGTGCCTCCGGGCCGCCGAGTTGCGCCTCGAGTTGCTGCTGCGCGGTGTCGATCTCACCCTGGGTGACCGACACACCCTGAGCCGAGGCCGCCTGGTCAACGAGCTCGGTGATGATCAATCGCTGCAGGACGCTCAGTGTCAAGGCCGCATTGGCGGTCCCCGCGGGCACTCCGCGCTGCTCCTGGACAGCGGCGACATCCGCCGCCAGCGTCTCCGAGGAGATCTGCGTGGCGCCTACGTCCGCGGCAGCGCCTGCCTGCCCGAGGCCCGCGCACCCGGAGAGCAGCACACCGGCCACGATCGCCACGACAGCCATGGGATGGATCCGCAGACCTGTCCGTGCCGCTCGCTGCACCCTCGCGCTCACTTCGCCCTCGCTCCTCATGTCCGCTGCGCATCCATGCCGTTTGCCTGCGGCGGATCGATGACGTCGATCACGCCTCGCGCCCAGTCCACCAGATCCGTGTCGCTCATCCCCTCGGCAGGCGGGCGTGGCACCAGGATCGTACGGACTGCGGGCTTGAGCAGCGTGCCCGGGTACAGGCGATTGACCCTCAACTGGCCGGACTCCGGGAGTTCCACGGGGTGGAATCTCACCCGCTGCCCGGCGAGCACGATCTCACCCACGCCGGCCTCTCGAGCCCGCACGCGCAGGCGTGCGACAGCGAGAAGCATCTCCACCTGAGCCGGCGGCGCTCCGTAGCGGTCGATGAGCTCCTCGGCGACGGCGTCGATGTCCGCCTCGGTCATCGCCGCAGCGATACCGCGGTAGGCCTCGAGTCGTAGGCGCTCCTCCTGCACGTAGTCGTGCGGAATGTGCGCGTCGAGAGGCAGTTCGACCTTGACCTCGAGTGGCACGGATGCGTCGTCACCACGAGCGTGCGCGAGGGCCTCGCCCACCAGTCTCACGTAGAGGTCGAAACCCACCTCCGCGATGTGCCCGCTCTGCTCTCCGCCGAGCAGGTTGCCCGCCCCGCGGATCTCCAGATCCTTCAACGCGATCTGCATGCCCGATCCGAGGTCGGAGTGCTGCGCGATGGTCGCGAGTCGCGCGTAGGCCGTCTCGGTGAGCGGGCGCTCCGGCGGATAGAGGAGATAGGCATAGCCCCTCTCACGGCCGCGACCGACACGTCCGCGCAACTGATGGAGCTGCGACAGGCCAAGGGCATCAGCACGATCGATGATGAGGGTGTTGGCGTTGGGGATGTCGATCCCGTTCTCGACGATGGTCGTCGCCACGAGCACATCCACTCGCTGCTCCCAGAAGTCCAGGACGACGCGCTCGAGCTCATGCTCGTTCATCTGCCCGTGGGCGACGGCGATCCGCGCTTCGGGCACGAGTTCGCGCAGCCGGCGCGCCACGCGCTCGATGGAATCCACGCGATTGTGGATGAAGAAGACCTGCCCGTCTCGGATGAGTTCACGATGGATCGCCGCCGCGACCTGCTTGTCGTCGTAGGGCCCGACATAGGTGAGGATCGGATGCCGCTCTTCAGGAGGCGTCTGGATCGTGGACATCTCACGAATCCCCGTGAGGGACATCTCCAGTGTCCGGGGGATGGGGGTGGCCGACATCGTGAGCACGTCCACCGACGTGCGCAGCGCCTTGATGTGCTCCTTGTGCTCGACTCCGAAACGCTGCTCCTCGTCCACGATGAGCAGCCCAAGATCCTTGAAGCGCACCTGCGGAGTGAGCATGCGGTGCGTGCCGATGACGACGTCGATCGTCCCGTCCGCGAGGCCCGCGAGGGTGCGCTTCACCTCCGCGTCGGTCTGGAATCTCGAGAGCGCGGCCACGTGCAACGGGAACGGCGCGTAGCGCTCACTGAAGGTACGGAAGTGCTGCTGGACCAGCAGGGTCGTGGGCACGAGCACCGCCACCTGCTTGCCATCCTGCACCGCCTTGAACGCCGCACGGACGGCGATCTCGGTCTTGCCGTAGCCGACATCCCCGCAGATGACGCGATCCATGGGGATGGAGCGCTCCATGTCGGCCTTGACCTCATCGATGCTCGCGAGCTGGTCCGGGGTCTCGACATAGGGGAAGGCGTCTTCCAACTCGTGCTGCCAGGGACTGTCGGGACCGAAGGCGTAACCCGGAGTGGCCTGACGAGCCGCATAGAGGCGCACGAGCTCATCCGCGATCTCTCGCACGGCCCGGCGTGCGCGAGCCTTGGTGCGCTGCCAGTCCGATCCGCCCAATTTGCTGAGCGTGGGCGCCTCGCCGCCGACATACCTCGTCACCTGGTCGAGTTGGTCGGTCGGGACGTAGAGGCGATCGGGGGGCTGACCCCTGCGCGAGGGTGCGTACTCGATGACGAGGTACTCGCGCGTGGCCGAGCCCACGGTGCGCTGGACCATCTCGATGTACTTCCCGACGCCGTGCTGCTCATGGACGACGAGGTCGCCTGTCACGAGTTGCAGCGGATCGATCGTCCGGCGACGGCGGGAGGGCATTCGCGCGGAATCGCGCACGGGTGACCGCTCACCAAAAAGGTCGGCCTCGGTGACGAGGGCGATGCCGCCCCCGGGTGAGACAAACCCTCCCTGCCATCGCGCCGATGCCACGACGACGTTGCTCTCATCGACGACGCCCTGGTCCACGACAGCGGGGATTCCCTCATCGCGCAACGACGCGGCAATCCGCTCGGCGGATCCGGGGCCCTCTGCGAGGACGATGATGCGAAGTCCGGCACCAATCCAGTCGCGCATGTCCGTGAGGACGTCGGCGAGATGCCCCCGCCGATCCGGCAGGGCCCGCGCGGCGATGACAAGGTCATCGCCCTCCTGGGCAAAGGTGTCCGTGGTCCAGACAGGACCCCTGGCACGCGCCGCCTCCTCGACGTCAACGACGGACCGGTACGCCGCTGCCGACAGATCAAGACCGCCGACTGCGAGCGGGGCCCGCGCACCAGCGGCAGCACCGTGCCATGAGGCCTCGAGGAATTCCTGCGAGGTGCGCACCAGATCGTCGGCACGTGCACGGATGCGCTCCGGGTCGCACAGCACCGACACGGAGCCCCGAGGCAGCACGTCGACCAACAGCTCCAGCCGGTCCGCGAGCACCGCGGCGAAGGCCTCCATGCCTTCCGCGGTCACGCCCTCGGCAACGCGGTCAAGGACCTCAGCCGCCTCGGGATGCGCATCGGCGAGGTCGCGGGCGCGGGCGCGCACGGAGTCCGTGAGCAAGAGTTCGCGGGCCGGATGGATGACGATTCTTCCCACGTGCTGCCGCGACCGTTGGTCGGCGACAGCGAAGTCCCGGACCTCTTCGATGGTGTCGCCCCACAGTTCGATGCGTACCGGGTGCTCCGCAGTCGTGGGAAACACGTCAATGATGCCGCCGCGCAGGGCAAATTGCCCACGTCGCTCGACCAGGTCAACCCTCGTGTATCCCCGCAGCACCAAGTCCGCCGCGAGGTCATCGACATCCACGTCGTCGCCCTCGTCGAGCATGATCGGCTCAAGGTTGCCGAGGCCCGCGACGAGCGGCTGGAGGACCGAACGCACCGGTGCGCAGATCACTCTTAATGGGTCGTCGGGATCAGGGTGCGCGATTCGGCGCAGAGCCGCGACGCGCGCACCCGCGGTGTCGGGTGCCGGGCTCAAGCGCTCATGCGGAAGGGTCTCCCAGGAGGGAAAGACCAGCGCGCTGCCTGCACCTAGCTGCTCCTGGACCGCATCCGCGATGTCCTCCGCCTCCCGAGCCGTCGCGGTGACGACCAGCATGAGGCGACCGTCGGGAGCATCGGCGCCGATGGCGCCGGCGAGCACCGCCCGGGTCTCGGGGAGGGCGGTGATGTGAACGCGATCCTCGCCGCGAAGCGCAAGGTCGACCGCTTCCGCGAGCCCCGGGATGGGACTGAGGGCGGACCGCAGGCCCGGGAGTGTCACGCTCCCGCGGCGCGCAGCATCGCCGCACGCAATTGCTCGGCGAATTCGGGAAGTCCCACGAGCAGGTCGGTGACGTAGGGGCGCTCGCGGTTGAAGCTCACCGGGCTTCCGTCCACATGCGATGCGGTGAGCCCGTGAGCGTGCGCGACCGAGAGGGGCGCGGCGACATCCCACTCGTAGAAGCCCGTGTCGTGCACGTAGGCCTCCGCTCGGCCGGAGAGGATCTCGTTGACCTTGGCACCCACGGAGCCGACGTCGATGACCTCCACACCGTGGGGGTGTCCCTGCACGCGAAGGCTCGCATCGAGCTCGGCAACGACATCGGCGAGCACGGCCGGGGGTCGAGTACGCGAGGCCACGATCCGCACCGGTCGGTCCGTCGGCAGGGTTCGCGGCGGCGCGGGCGCGTCATCGGACCTCCGCGCAAGCCCCTGCGCAGGGAGATCCACGGTGCCGGCCGACAGCCGGCCCCCGCCGGGAGCTGCGTCGTCGGCCTCCCACAGCACGATGTGCACCGCGAAGTCGACGCGACCCTGGCCGTATTCCCAGGTGCCGTCCAGTGGATCGACGATCCACACCCGGCGGGCAGACAGCCGGGCCAGGTCGTCGGCCCCCTCCTCGCTGAGCACGCAGTCGTCCGGCCGGGCGGCCGCGAGGCGCGCGGCGATGAGCTCGTGAGAGGTCGCATCCGCCCTCTTGCGAAGACTGTCTGCCGCTTCTCGGTCGTCGACGGGGCCGAAGTCGTCCCGCAGCGCAAGAAGGAGCTGCCCGGCCTCTGCGGCCACACGTGCGGACACCTCCATGTCCGTCTCGTCCACCGGCGGAGTGTCGGTCATGTCGTGGCCTCCCAGGATTCGGCATGGTGATTCGGCATCGTGCACGCACCCGCGCACAATCTAGTCGGAGTTGAATCTGTTCTGCGCGACCGCGACACCCTGGTCGATGACGCACTCGATGGCCTCATCCGCGCGCTCGAGAAGGCTCGGCAGCTCCTCACGCTGAGCAGCGCTGAAGGCCTTGAGGACGTAGTCGGCCGGATCCTGACGCCCCGGAGGCCGGCCTATTCCGATCCTGATTCGGGTCGTTTCCCCGCTGCCGAGCACGCGGCGGACGCTGCGCAGACCGTTGTGGCCACCGTCGCCACCACCGTGCTTCACTCGCAGCGCGCCGAAGGCGATGTCCAGTTCGTCGTGGACGATGATCATGCGGCCGATCGGGACATCGAAGTAGTCCGCGAGTGCCTTGACGGGGCCACCGGACTCATTCATGTAGGACCGTCCGCGCGCGAGGACGACCCGATGGCCATCCCAACGGGCGTCGAAGGTCTCGCAACGGGTGTACCGATGAGAGGTCAGCCGGCCTCCCCAGCGCTCGGCGAGGGCCTCGACCGCCATGACTCCGACGTTGTGCCGGGTCCGCCCGTACTCGGGGCCGGGATTGCCTAGGCCCACGACCAGCCACGCCGGCATGGTGTCGTGTTCCTCGCGGCGCTTGCGGAAGAGCCTCAGGACTCGTTGTCCGTCGAGTCCGCGGACTCCCCGGCCTCGCCCGACTCGGTCGAGGCCTCGGGCTCCTCAGCGGGACCCTTGGGTGCGGGAGCAGACGCAGCAGCCTCGGCTGCGGCAGCGGCCTCGGCCACGAGCACCTCTGCCTCAGCGGCGCGCTCACGTGCCTCAGCTGCACTCACGACGATGAGGTCGACATGCTCGATCGTGCGACGGACGGGATCGCGCTGCACGTCACGGGGCTTGGTGAGAGTGGTGGCTGAGCCATGCACGATCTCCAGCGTCACCTTGGGCTTACGCAGCGCTTGCTCGAGGTCGTGGCCCGGCAGGGACAGGTGCAGGAGCTCGGTGCCATCGCCGTACAGGACGACGGGGATCCGGCCCGAGCGGCGCAGACGGCGCGCAGCGCCCTTGCCGAAGTCGGAACGAGGCTCGGCCTCGAGGCGGATATTCACGATGCGACCTCCTCGTCGACCCCGGAGACGTCCTCCGAGATGGGCAGCCACGGCGTGGTGCGGCCAGCGGCCACGTCGATCACGGTGCGTGTCGCACCCTCGCCGAGGAGCGACCAGACTCTAGCCGACGGGGTGGGCTGGCTTGGGTCAGGGGGTCGCGGGCACGCGCTCCGGGGTCTCGAACATGCGGGTGACCGAGCCATCAGTGAAGACCTCGTAGATCGCCTGGGCGAGCAGCGGCGCGATCGACAGGACCGTCAGCTTCTCGAACCGACGCTCATCCGGGATCGGCAGCGTGTTGGTGACGACGACCTCGCTGATGCGGGAGTCCTGGAGTCGCTGGGCCGCTGGCTCGCTCAGAATCGCGTGTGTCGCCGCAACGATGACCTCCGCTGCACCGTTCTCGAAGAGGGTGTCAGCGGCCTTGACGATGGTGCCACCGGTGTCGATCATGTCGTCGACCACGATGCACACGCGGTCGCGCACGTCACCGACGACCTCGAAGACACGGACCTCGTTAGGCGTGTCGGGATCGCGACGCTTGTGGATGATCGCCAGAGGCGCCCCGAGGATGTCGGTCCACTTCTCCGCGACACGGACGCGACCGGCATCCGGCGAGACCACGGTGATGCGGTCACGATCCACGCGCTCGGAGATGTGCTCGGCGAGCAGGGGCAGGGCGAACAGATGATCGACAGGACCGTCGAAGAAACCCTGGATCTGAGAGGTGTGCAGATCGACCGTGATCAGTCGGTCCGCACCGGCGGCCTTGAAGAGGTCCGCCATGAGCCGTGCGGAAATGGGCTCGCGGCCGCGATGCTTCTTGTCCTGACGGGCGTAGCCATAGAAGGGGGCGATGACGGTGATGCGTTTGGCGGACGCACGCTTGAGCGCATCGACCATGATCATCTGCTCCATGATCCAGGTGTTGATCGGCGTGGTGTGGCTCTGCATCACAAAGGCATCGCAGCCTCGGACTGACTCGCGGAAGCGCACGAAGATCTCGCCGTTGGCGAATTCGTAGGCATCGACCGGGCACAGGTCGGTGCCGAGGTGGCTCGCAACCTCCTCCCCGAGGTCCGGGTGCGCACGACCCGTCAGCAGCACGAGGCGCTTGCTGGGGGGGACTGTCAACTCACTCACGCAGACTCCTCGTTTGTCGATGGCTGGTCGTGGGCCTGGTCTGCGGCTCGCGCAGATTCGCTGCCGGGGCGCTTGCGCTGCACCCAGCCGGGGATGTTCCGCTGTCGGGCGCGCCCCACGGCCATCGCTCCCGCGGGAACATCGTCGGTAATGACCGAACCCGCCGCGGTGTAGGCGCCGTCGCCGACGTTCACCGGTGCCACGAGCATCGTATCGCTCCCGATCCGGGCATCCCGGCCGATGACGGTGCGGTGTTTGGACTGGCCGTCGTAGTTGACGAAGATGGTCGCGGCTCCGATGTTGGTGCCGGGCCCGACCTCGGCATCACCGACGTACGACAGGTGCGGCACCTTGGCGCCGGCGCCGAGGGACGAGTTCTTCATCTCGACAAAGGCGCCAGCCCGCGCACCCGCTCCCAGTCGGGCGCCGGGGCGGAGATAGGTGAACGGCCCCACACTGGCACCGGCATCGATGACAGCCAACTCGGCCCACGTGTGAATCACGGATGCATCGGCGCCAACTTCACACGACGTGAGCGTCGTGCCGGGTCCGATGCGAGCACCACTCGCGATCGTCGTGGGGCCCAGCAAGGACGTCTGAGGAAGCAGAGTGACATCGGGCGCCAGATCGACGTCGACATCGATCCAGGTAGATGCGGGATCCAGCATCGAGACACCGTCACGCATCCAGCGGGCATTGATGCGGTCACGCATGATGGCCGCCGCGTCCGCCAACTGCCCACGATCGTTGACCCCGAGGATCTCGTGCGCATCGTCGACGATGAGCCCCGTCACGGGCCTACCCTCAGCTCTCAGCAGGCCGACGACGTCGGTGAGGTACTCCTCGCCCTGATCGTTCGCCGTGGTGAGCCGCTCCAGTGCCGGGGCGAGCGCGATCGGGTCGAAGGCGTACATCCCGGCGTTGATCTCGCTGATAGCGCGGATGTCGGCAGTGGCATCTCGGTCCTCGACGATGACCTCGACGGCGCCGGAGCCGTCGCGCACCACGCGCCCGTAGCCGGCTGGATCGGACAGCACCGCGGTGAGCACGGTGGCTGCTCCACCGGACGAGACCTGCGCATCGACGAGCTTGCGGACGGTCCGCCCGGTGAGGAGGGGCGTGTCGCCGCTGAGCACCACAATCGGTGAAGCCTCGAGAGCGTGTGCTGTCGCGAGCGCCGCGAGCGCGATGCGGACCGCATGTCCGGTGCCCAACTGCTGATCCTGGACAACGGTGTCGACCCATGGCGCAACCTCATCGAGATGCGCAAGGACGTGATCGCGACCGTGACCGACCACAACCACGACGTGCGCGGGATCGACGGCAGCTGCCGCCTCGAGGACATGACCGATGAGCGTCCTGCCCGCGATCGCATGCAGAACCTTGGGCGTGGCTGAGCGCATGCGCTTGCCCTCACCCGCGGCGAGGACGATGACGATCGGTCCCTGCGACGTCACCGCTCACGGACCTCCAGGAGAAGGATCGCCCCGGGGGGCAGCCGACGTCGGCACCCTACCCCCCAAGCATGCGCTCCCGGCGAGGGAGTCGAACCCCCATTCAGAGATCCAAAGTCTCTTGTCCTGCCATTAGACGAGCCGGGATGGCGGGTCGGTGCCCGACCCGGGCAGCAGTCTCGCAGGCGGGGCGCACCGCCCGGGGCCTGGACAGGTTACGGAAGCGTAGGTTACGTTGCCGTAAGTTGGTCTCATTGGCAGCGGTGACGAGGACAGGGGCGCGCATGACGGCCATCGTCGAAGGACAGTCAGTCACGAACGCCGGGCACCCCGTCACCCAGCCCATAGCTCGCCCCGTCACCGAGCCCATGGCTCGGGGCATGCGCACCACCATCGGCATCTTCGTCGCGGTGCCGCTCATTGCCGTCGTCCTGGCTGTTCCCGTGGCCTGGGGTGGGTGGCTCGGCTGGACCGACCTCATTCTCGCCGGGCTGTTCTACGTCGTCGCCGCGGCCGGCATCACGGTGGGCTTCCATCGCCACTTCACGCACGGGTCTTTCAAGGCACCAACATGGGTCTCGGTTGTTCTCGCCGTCGCCGGATCCACGGCCATCGAGGGCTCCCTTGATCAGTGGGTCGCCGACCACCGACGTCACCATGCGCGCAGCGATGAGGACGGCGATCCGCACAGCCCGTGGCGCTTCGGCACCTCGCGGCGCGCCGTCGCCAAGGGCTTGGTCTTCGCCCATGTCGGCTGGCTCTTCGACGGTCAGCAAACCTCGATCGAGCGCTACGCCCCGGATATCCGCTCCCATAAGGCACTGCAGCGCGTTTCGCGCCTATTCCCCTGGATCGTCCTCTCGACGATCCTCGCCCCGGCGATCCTCGGCGGACTGATCACGTGGTCCTGGCAGGGTGCGCTCACGGCGCTGTTCTGGGCAGGCCTGGTGCGCATCGCCCTCGTCCACCACGTGACCTGGTCGATCAACTCCATCTGCCACGTCTTCGGCCAGCGGCCGTTCCGCAATCGCGACAACTCCACGAACAATCGGTGGCTGGCGCTCCCTTCGCTCGGTGAGTCCTGGCATAACCTGCACCACGCCGAGCCCACAGCCGCGCGCCACGGTGTGCTCCGCGGGCAGGTGGACGTCAGTGCCGGCATCATCCGGGCGATGGAGCGACTGCGACTGGCTCGCGATGTGCGTTGGCCGAGTCCCGCGAGACTCGCCGCCAAGTTGCACGATCCGGCGCTCAGGACACGTATCCGCGGCTGGTCCCCCGATCTCGAGGCACCCACGTCCGCCTAGGCGGGAGTAACACCACTATGCGCATGACCGGCCGGGAGCGGCGAGAGCAACTCATCACCGTCGGGCGGACGCTGTTTGCTGACAAGGGCTTCGAGGCCGTCAGCGTGGAGGAGATCGCCGCCACCGCGGGTGTCTCCAAGCCCGTGGTCTACGAGCACTTCGGTGGCAAGGAGGGGCTCTACGCCGTTGTCGTCGATCGCGAGATGAATCATCTGCTCACGATGATCAGCGGTGCCCTGCAGGGCACGCATCCGCGCCAGCTCCTCGAGCAGGCGGGCATGGCACTCTTCGAGTACATCGAGTCCCAGCCCGATGGATTCCGCATTCTCGTGCGCGACTCCCCCGTGTCTCAGCAGACAGGGTCCTTCGCGAGCCTCATCGTCGATGTCGCAGGCCAGGTGGAGCATCTGCTCGCCGAACAGTTCAAGGCGCACGGCCTACCAACGAGATTGGCGCCGATGTATTCCCAGATGCTGGTGGGCATGACCGCACTCACCGGCCAGTGGTGGCTCGATGCCCGCAAGCCGCGCAAGGACGAGGTTGTCGCCCACCTGGTCAATCTGGCGTGGAACGGCCTGGCTCACCTCGAGCCCAAGCCGCGGGCGGTCCAGCTCTAACAGCGCCGGCACTCCTAGCGGCTCAGCACGAGCCGAGCTCCGGGCGCCGGTCCCACCGCATGACGCACACCCCGGGCGACGCCGGCACCCGCCAGCTCGGCCGCGAGACTGATTGCTGCGTCCCGACTTTCGGCCAGGAAGACGCAGGTGGGTCCACTCCCCGACACCATCCCTGCGAGTGCACCCAACTCCAGGCCCATGTCCAAGACCCCGCGCAGCGACGGGCGCAGGGACAGCGCCGCAGGCTCGAGGTCGTTGACCAGGTGCCGAGCGATCTCGCGAGGATCGCCGTGGCGCAGCGCTGCCAGAAGCGGCCCGTCGACATCCGCGCTCGACGCCACGACGTGACCTGACTCCGCGAGCCGATCCCAAGCGGCGTAGACCTCCGGCGTTGACAGCTCACCCTCGCTGAGGGCGACGACCCAGTGCAGAGTGGCAGCAGTCAGTACCGGGGTGAGGATCTCGCCGCGCCCGGTGCCCTTGGCCGTGCCACCCAGCAGCGAGAAGGGCACATCGGAGCCCAGCGATGCCGCGATACCGGTGAGCTCGTCATCCGTGGTCGCCAGCCCCCAGAGCGCGCGCAGCGCGACCAGCGTGGCAGCGGCATCGGCGCTCCCGCCAGCCATCCCGGCCGCGACGGGGATGGCCTTGATGATGTCGATGGTGACATCGGGATCATCCATCCCGGCCACCCGCGCGAGCGCGAGGGCCGCTCGGGCCGCGATGTTGGCGTCACCGCTCGGCACGGACTCGACGCGCTCTCCCATCGTGGTGACGACCCGACCTGCCCCCGGGCCGCCGCGCGTCACCCGGACCTCATCGGTGAGAGAGACGGCGTGGAACACCGTGGAGATGTCGTGGTAGCCGTCGGGGCGCAGGCCCAGGATGCGAAGACTCAGGTTGACCTTGCCCGGTGCGACACAGATCGACGTCACGTGCCGACAGTATCGGGCAACCGCTCACACGAGCGCACGTGCGCCGGCAATCCTTGCGAAGGCGCTGACATCGAGGCTCTCGCCGCGCGCCCCTGGGTCAACGCCGGCCGCGCGAAGGATGCGCTCGGCATCGGCAGCGGAACCCGCCCATCCCGCGAGGGCGGCACGCAGTGTCTTGCGCCGTTGCGCGAACGCAGCATCGATAACGGTGAAGACCTCGGCGCGCGTCGCCGGCGTGCGCGGTGGATCGTGCCGGGTGAAGGAGACCAGCCCCGACTCCACGCGCGGGACAGGCCAGAACACTCCTGCGGGGACCGATCCCGCGCGTTCGGCCCGAGCGAACCATGCGAGTTTGACCGATGGGACGCCGTAGACGCGACTGCCCGGTGGCGCGACGAGTCGATCGGCCACCTCGGCCTGCACCATGACCAGGCCCGACCTGAGGGAAGGGAATGCGGCGAGCAGGTGCAGGACGACCGGCACGGCGACGTTGTACGGCAGGTTCGCGACGAGTGCTGTCGGCGGTATCGGGAGTTCGTCGATGCGAAGTGCATCCGCCGCGATGACCTCGAGTCGCTCGAGCCATTCCGGTCTCAGGCTGCCCACGGTGTCGGGCAGTGCCTGCGCCAGCACCGGATCAATCTCGACCGCCTCCACGCGAGCCCCTGAGGCAAGCAGCCCGAGCGTCAGGCTGCCGAGACCGGGACCCACCTCGAGAACGACATCACCCGGGAGAACACCGGCCAATCGCACGATCCGCCGGACGGTGTTGGCGTCAACCACGAAGTTCTGGCCCCACTGCTTGGTCGGCCGAATGCCCCAGCGCTCGGCAATGGAACGCAGATCCGAGGCACCGAGCAACGCCGGCAGCGCCTCCCCCGGGTCGTCGCCGTCACTCGCGACCTGATCTACCACTGGCCGAAGGCCCGCATGGCGTTGTCCCACAGGTCAGTGCACACCTGCTCAAGCGGCTCGCCCCGTGTCTCCGCCATCGTGCGCACCGTGAGTGGCACGAGATAGGACGCATTGACGGCACCCCGGTGCGGCACGGGGGTGAGATAGGGCGCATCCGTCTCCACGAGCATGCTGCTGCGAGGCAGGACGGCGAGAGCCTCGCGCAGATCTCCGGCACTCTTGTAGGTGACGACCCCGGCAAAGGAGCAGAACCAGTCGCGATCCGCGCAGTGCCTGGCCATCTCGGCATCCCCTGAGAAGCAGTGGAACACCACGCGATCGGGAGCCCCCTCCTCGTCGAGGATCCGCAGGATGTCACCGTGAGCTTCGCGATCGTGGATGACCAGGGTGCGATCGAGTCGCTTCGCAATATCAATATGACGTCTGAACGACTCGTGCTGGAGTTGCTGGTCCGCCTCATCGCGCGTGCGGTAGTAGTCCAGTCCCGTCTCGCCCACGGCGCGCACGTGGGGATCGGCCGCGAGCCGCTCGATGTGATCGATCGCATCGTCGAGGCCCGCTGAGCCCTCCCGCGCCACGATGCGGGGCACATCATTGGGGTGAAGCGCGACAGCCGCCACGACTTCTGGCGTCACTCTCGCGATATCGACAGCCCACGAGGACGAGGCGACGTCGCAGCCGACCTGCACGACGCGAGCCACACCGGCGTCACGGGCGAGGGCGAGGGCCTCAGCAGGAGGAAGGGTCTCGCCGAGATGCCGATCCGTGACGTCGAGGTGGCAGTGAGTGTCGACCACCGGCCGTGGCAGCGGCTGTGTCGGCCCGGGCCGCTCCTTCACTGAGCGTCGTCCTCGAGCCTGGGGAAGAGAATGGCTCCCTTATCCACGCGCGCACCCGCAGGGAGCTGGCCCCAGGTCGCCACGCTCTCGATCCGCTGCTCCCCCAGCGGGCCGAGCGTGGAGGCTGCGCCGATCTGCTCCCAGAGGACACTCATCGCCTTGGGCATGATCGGGTTGTAGAGCGTCGCGATGGCGCGAAGTGACTCGCAGACGGTGTAGAGGATCGTGTTCAGGCGCTCCGCTCGGGCCTCGTCCTTGGCAACGACCCAGGGCTCCTGCTCCGTGACGTAGAGATTCACCGCATCGATGAAGCGCCTCACCGCGGCGATACCACCCGCAAAGTCCAGCGCGCACATCGCAGCGTCGGCCTCGGGCACGATCTCCGCAAGCAGCCGCTGCAGGTGATCTTCTGCCGCCGAATACTCGCCCGCAGACGGAAGCACGCCGCCGCGATAGCGCTGTACCATCGCCGTGGCGCGGGAGGCGAGATTGCCCAAGCCATTGGCAAGTTCGGCGGTGTAGCGCGCCGACATGTCCTCCCAGGAGAAGGATCCGTCCTGCCCGAACTGGATGGCGCGCATGAAGTAGTAGCGGAAGGCATCCGAGCCGAAGTGGTCGACGATCTGCTCGGGGGCGATTCCCGTGAGGCGCGTCTTGCTCATCTTCTCACCGCCCACGAGCAGCCAGCCATGCGCAAAAACCTTGCGGGGCAGCGCCACATCGGCCGCCATGAGCATTGCCGGCCAGTAGACCGCATGGAACCGCAGGATGTCCTTGCCGACCAGGTGCACGTCTGCAGGCCACGTGCGGGCGAAGAAATCCGCGTCGGGACTCCCCTCGGGCGCGCCGTAGCCGACGGCGGTCGCGTAATTCAGGAGAGCGTCGAACCAGACGTAGACCACTTGGCGCTCGTCCCAGGGCAGGCCGATCCCCCAGCTGACGCTGCTTCGCGACATCGAGATGTCGACGAGGCCTTGGCGCAGGAAGGACATGACCTCGTTGTAGGCACTCTGTGGCTCGATGGCGTCAGGATGGGCTTCATAGTGCGCGATCAGGGCGTCTGTGAAGGCTGACAGCTTGAAGAACCAGTTGGTCTCCTTGAGCATCTCGACGGGGCGCTGGTGCACGGGGCACAACTGCTCGCCGGCCGGCCCGGAAACGAGATCGCCCGCGAGTTTGAACTCCTCGCATCCCACGCAGTAGGGGCCCTCGTAGTCGGCCTCGTAGACGAAGCCGCGGTCCCGGACGACCTCCCAGAAGTGCTGAACCCGGTCTTTGTGGCGTGGCTCCGTCGTCCGGATGAAGTCGTCATTGGCCGCGTCGATGGTCTCCAGGACCGAACGCCACGACTCGTCCACGAGTCGATCTACCCATTCCTGCGGTGACACACCACCCGATTCAGCGGCTCGCTGGACCTTGGTGCCGTGCTCGTCGACGCCCGTGAGGTACCACACGTCATCACCGCGCTGTCGACGCCAGCGCGTGAGGACGTCGCCTGCTGTCGTGGTGTAGGCATGGCCGATGTGGGGGGCGTCGTTGACGTAATAGATCGGCGTCGTGACGTAGTAGGCGGCCATGGTGGGCGATCCTACTTTCCAGCCTCGGTTGCCTTCCCCTTGGCACGCACAACCGCGTCGTAGACATCGCGGCGGCCCACGCCACGACGACGCGCCACCGTCGTGATTGCGCTTCGACGATCCGATCCCGTGGCCTCGAGGCTCGCGACGTCAGCGGCCCACTCAGCCGGTTCGCCCGTGACACGGCTGGTTGTCGCGCCACCGACAACGACCGTGATCTCACCCCGCGGTTCGCCGAGGTCAGCGAGAAGTGCACCGAGTTGACCCCGGCGGACTTCTTCGTAGGTCTTGGTGAGTTCTCGACAGATGGCGGCGTCCCGATCCGCACCGAATCCCTCAACGAGCGCTGCGAGCATCTCCGGGAGCCGGTGCGGCGCCTCGAAGAAGATCATCGTGCGCCGCTCCTCAGCGAGTTCCTCGATCCGCCGACGGCGCTCGCCGGGTCGCCTGGGCAGGAACCCTTCGAAGCAGAAGCGGTCCACCGGGAGTCCTGACACCGCGAGGGCTGCCAGCACCGCGCTCGGTCCGGGGAGGACGGTGACGGCGATGCCCTCGTCGATGCACGCTCGCACGAGCCGGTAGCCCGGGTCGCTGATCAGGGGCATGCCCGCATCACTCACAAGGAGCACGTCCTCACCACGATGCAGGCGCTCGACGAGTCGACCGGTGCGGCTGCCCTCAACGGCGTCGTGGAGCGAAATCACGTCCGCGGTGAGCGTGAGCCCGAGGTCACGGGCCAGACGATGCAGTCGGCGGGTGTCCTCCGCTGCGATCACGCGGGAGTCGATCATCGCCTCGGTCAGGCGAACGCTCGCGTCCGACACATTGCCGAGCGGGGTGGCGGCGATGGTGAGGACGCCGGGCGCTGACACCCGCCCATCTTCGCAGGCGAGCCGGGCAGGCCACCCTGGCATCAACCGATCGTGCCTACGATGGGCCGATGTCAGCCCCGCCGGCGCCAGCCATTGCGTCCTCCCCGGCCGCCGTCGCAGGGGTAGCTCGCGATCTCTTCCCGCCGATGCCGAGCACCGGCTGGCGAGGATGGATCGGCCCGGTCTTCGCCATGCTGGTGGGTGGCCTGCTCCGCTTCGTCAACCTCGGTCGCCCGGACGCATTCGCCTTCGATGAGGTCTATTACGCCAAGGACGGGCTTGCGCTGCTGCGCTACGGACACGAGCAGCAGTTCGATGACAGCGCCAACGAACTGATCCTCGCCTCAGACGGCAACTGGCGCACGATCGATGTCTTCAAGGACGACCCGGCGTTCGTCGTGCACCCACCCTTCGGCAAGTGGGTTATCGCCGGAGGCGAGTGGCTCTTCGGAGTCACTCCGTTCGGTTGGCGCTTCGCCGTTGCCGTCCTCGGCACGCTCTCGATACTCATGGCTGCGCGCATCGCGCGACGGCTCACTCGGTCGGACCTCGTAGGCACCGTCACCGGATTGCTCGTAGCACTGGACGGAATGCACCTCGTCACCAGCCGCACCGCGGTCCTCGACATGGTGCTCTCCTTCACCGTCCTGGCTGCCTTCGGCTGCCTGCTGCTCGATCGAGACCAGGTGCGTCACCGATTAGCGGGGCGGTCCCTCGTCTCTGATGCGTGGGGACCGGCGCTCGGACCCCGGCCATGGCGCTGGGCAGCGGGCATTGCCCTGGGTCTCTCCTGCGCCGTGAAGTGGTCCGGGCTGTGGTACCTCGCGGCCTTCGGACTACTCACCGTGATCTGGGACGTGTCCTTGAGGCGCCGCCTGGGCGTAGACCGTCCCTGGTCCGTGACGCTCCTGCGCAGTGCGCCCATCGCCTTTGCCGCCATGGTCGGCACCGCCGCCGTGACCTACCTCGTCACATGGTCCGGTTGGCTGCTCACCGACGGCGGCTGGGGGCGGCAATGGGCCGACAACAGTTCCTCGATCGTCCCGGCAGCACTCCGGTCGCTGTGGAACTACCACGCACAGGCGTGGAACTTCCATGTCGGACTGACCGGCGATCACTCCTACCAGTCCAATCCGCTCAGTTGGTTCGTCCAGACCAGGCCCACCTCGTTCTACTGGTCGAGTCTGGAGCGCGGCGAGAGCGGCTGCACGGCGGATTCGTGTGCAGCGGAGGTCCTCGCTCTCGGCAATCCCGTCATCTGGTGGATCGGATCGATCGCGCTGCTCTATCTCATCTGGAGGTGGATCACTCGCCGTGACTGGCGCGCAGGGGCGGTGCTGCTCGCGGTCCTCGCCGGCTGGGTGCCGTGGCTGCTCTACCTCGACCGGACGATCTTCTCGTTCTACTCGGTGGTCTTCCTGCCCTACCTGGCCATGGCGCTCGCCATCATGATCGGCGCCCTCGTCGGCACTGCTGATGCCGAGCGCAGCCGACGGAGGTCGGGGACCCTCATCGCCGCCGGCATTCTCGTGCTCGTCGTCATCGCGGCCTGGTGGTTCTACCCGATTTGGACCGCCGAGGTCATCCCGTATACCCAGTGGACCTGGCGTATGTGGATGCCGACCTGGGTCTGACCCTCAGCGCTCGGAGCACCAGTCGCTGGCATCCTCCGGCATCAGGCAGGCGCCGTACGTCACGACCGTCTTGCCGAAGGAGTACTCCGTGCCGTCTGACAGGGTTCCGGTGGATGCTGGCATCGTCAGCCGCACACGCGTCGTCGACATCTCC
>Ga0129333_10000606_pt1 | contig 30132 bp, 25 predicted proteins | sample CPB6_08_DNA_FD_94474 | JGI IMG/M metagenome (GOLD analysis project Ga0129333, IMG submission 94474) | Freshwater to marine salinity gradient microbial communities from Chesapeake Bay, USA - CPBay_Sum_0.6_0.8_DNA | ecosystem: Environmental > Aquatic > Marine > Coastal | place: USA: Chesapeake... | reverse complement strand
CGCGCTCTACCTCGCTGGAGCCTCCGGGTCGGACCTCGAATCGTCGACGAGCATCCTCGTCTCGACGATGTCGCAGTTCGGGCTTGCAGCGTCGGAGGCGGGTCGGATCTCCGACGTGTTCTCGACGGCGATGAACGTCTCGACCCTCGACATGGGCTCGTTGACGGAGGCGATGAAATACGCGGGGACCGTCGGACGAGCGTTCGGGTACTCGCTCGAACAGACGACGGCGGCGGTCGCGCTGTTCAAAGACCTGGGGCTCGAAGGCTCGAAGGCTGGCACGGCGTTCCGGAACGCGCTCTCGCAGGCCACGAGCGTGTCGAAGAAGGGGGAGGAGGCGCTCGCTCGCTACGGGCTCACTGTCGCGGACATAAACCCCGAACAACAGTCGTTCTCCGAACTGATGACCCGGATCGGGCAGGCGGGGATGACGACGACCGACCTCATCGCGATCTTCGGGACGGAGGCGGCGGGCTCGATCTCGGTCGTCTCACAGGCGTTCGCGGACGGGACGACGAAGTTCGACGAATACGTCTCCGCGTTCGAGGCGAGCGGAGGGAGCACCAAAGCGACCTACGAGGCGATGACCGACACGGTGCAGAACAGGTTCGACGAGGTCTCGTCGGCGGCGGAGGAGTTGCAACTCGTCCTGTTCGACACCTACGGTCCTCCGCTCCGAGACCTGCTCGACGAGGTCTCGCGGTTGATCGCCTACGTCGCGACGTCGTTCACCTCCGCCTCCGGGGAGATCGGCGGAGGGTTCGCGGCACAGATCGAGGCGCTCGTCTCCTACTTGCAGGAGAACCGACAGTCGATCGCGCTCGGATTTCAGTCGTTCGTTCAGTCGACCGTGGCTCTCGGAGCGGCTCTCGTCCGCCTCCTCCCGATCCTCGACGACCTCCTCGTGTTGATGGGGTCCGTGTTCCTGGCGAACCGCGTCCGGCTGTTCGTGAGCGCGGTCGTCTCCGCCGTTGGTGCCGTGACCTCCCTCGCAGGAGCAGGAGCGACGGTCACGACCGTGATCCGGACGCTCTACGCCTCCCTCGTCGCGATGAGCGGCGGGACGCTCGCGCTCGTCGCGGCGGTCGGCACGCTCGTCGTCGCGATCGGATCCTACGTGTTCGCGAGCAACGCAGCGGAGGAGGCGGCGAACCGGCAGAAGGCAGCGGAGGAGGCGCTCGCGAAGGAGGCAGCGGATCGAGCGGCGGTCGAGGCGGCGAACGCGGCGGACCTCGAAGCCACGCAGGCTCGCAGGCTCGGAGCCTACGGGCTCGAACTGCAACAGCGTGGCGAACTGACGAACGCGATCGACGGGCAACTCTCCCGGCTCGCGGCTCTCTCGGAGGCACAGATCGCGGAGGGTCTCGCCTCCGGGACGCTGTTCGAGACGATGGTGAACGGGAACAGGGTCGTCCTCGATCAAACGACCCTGCTCGAACTCGCGACGACGGGGGCCAGCGGGTACGAGGAGGCGCTCCTCGGAATGCAGGACGCGCAACGCGCGAACCAGAAGGAGGCGCTGTTCGTCGGCGCGGAGTTGGACAACCTCTCGTCGAGGATGGAGGACTACAACAAGCACGTCCGTCGGGGAGGGTCGGAGACCGTCGGCTTCAAGGTCTACCTGCAAAAGTACGGGGCAACGGTCGAGGAGGTCGAGGCGAGGATCGCGGATCTCGCGAAACAGCACGAGGCGGCACAGAAGAAGATCGCGACGTTCGCGAACGAGGCTCTCCTCGCGGAGCAGGCTCTACAAAAGCGGACGGTCGCGGGAGACGCATCGGTTCGCGGGGCGAAGAACGAGACCGATGCAACCGGGAAGGCGGCGAAAGCGACCGGGGACTACGCCTCGAAGTTGAAGTCCGCGACGGACGCTCGCCTCGCGCTCTCGCGTCGGATCGCGGACGAGGCGATGAAGGCGAGTGGAGACGAGACGGCGGTTATCCTCGCGGACCTCCGGAAACGCGAGGAGGAGGTCCGTCGCGTCTACGAGGCGGAGATCGCGCTCGTCAAGCGCAAGAAAGCGGAGGTCGTCCGTCTCAACGCGAGCATGGAGGCGGACCTCGCCTCGATCCGCGCGACCGCACAGGCGAAACAGGCGGCGGACACCAAGAAACTCGTCAACGATATCGAGGGCGAGTTCCGGAAACTCCGTCAAACGGACGAGCAGGAGGCGGAGGTCGCAGCGTCGGACCGCGTCGATCTCCTGGCGGAGACGTTCTCGCGCGAGGCGGCGCTCTACGAGGAGGGCTCGGAGGGTCGGCTCGCGGTCAACCGTCGCTACCTCGCGGCGCTCGCGCTGCTCGAAGCGAACGAATCGACGAAGCGTTCGCAGGCTCAACGGGAGGCAGACAAGCGCGCGGAGACCTCCCTCGCGTCGCTCCGGGCGGACAGCGCCACAGCGATCGAGCGGATCGAGGCGGAGAAGGAGAAGGCGATCACGGAGAACGCGCGCGCCTCCTACGCTCTCCGAGAGCAGATCGCAGCGGAGTACGACCGGCGCGTGGCGGAGGAGCGAGCGAGGATCTCCTCCGAGATCCTCATCCTCACCGGACGAGAGACGGAGGAGATCGCGGCGCTCGAAGATGCGGCGGCGGCGACGGGGTCGAAGCGGCGGAGGGAGCGGCTCCGGGCGGAGGCGGAGACGCTCCGCAAAATCGACGCACTCGAACGAGAGCAGGCGGCGAAACTCGTCGAGTACGCGGACGCGACGGAGGAGGAGAAGGCGGGGATCGTCTCCGCCTACGAGCAGAAGATCGGTGAGGTCCGGGAGCAGGCAGCGGACGATGCGCGAGCGCGCGCGAAGGAGACCCTCGCGGAGATCGGTCGAGCGGCGGTCGAGACGGTCTCGACGGTGGCGAGCGCGATCTCCTCCGTGGTCGGCTCCGCCGTGAGCGGGCTCTCGTCCCTGTTCTCGACACTCACGGGAGGGCTCACGCTCTCGCTCACCGACGTCGCCTCCTCGGTCCTCGACGAGATCGACACCGCGCGGGAGGAGTTGGAAACGCAGTTGAAGGAGGGATCGATCACGCCGGAGGAGTACGAGGCGGGTCTCTCCGCGCTCGATCCCGCGCAGGCGGCGCGAGACTTCGTCGAGGGGCTCCTCTCGGAAGCCGCGACGTTTGCCTCGACCCTGGCGGCGGCGGCTCCTGGGTTCATCGACGCGCTCGTCTCCGGTCTCCCGGCGCTCGTCGACGCGCTCGTCACCGCGATCCCGGAGATCATCACGGGTCTCGCGAGCGGGCTCCCGTCGCTCGTCTCGGTCCTCGTCGACGCGGTCCCGACCTTCGTGCAGGCGATCGTGGATGCGATCCCGCTCGTCGTCGACGTTCTCGTCTCTCTCCTCGTCGACGGTCTCCCGGCGCTGCTCGACGGTCTCGGTCCGGTCGTCTCGAACCTCGTGGGCGCGATCGTGGAGGCGGTCCCGGTGATCGTCGGGGCGATCGTCGAGGCGCTCCCCTCGGTCGTCTCGTTCATCACGCAGGCGGTGAGCGACCTCCTCGCGGCTCTCCCGGAGATCGTCTCGTCGCTCCTGGCGGCGATCCCGCAAATCCTCACGACGCTGCTCGCGGGGATCTCGGACCTCGTGCTCGCGGTGTTCGACGCGATTCCGGGCATCATCGGAGCGGTAATCGAGAACCTACCCTCGATCGTCGAGGCGCTCGTCCGTGGCGTCCTCGGATTGGTGGAGAAGGTCGTCGCGGCGCTCCCCTCCCTCATCGCGGGGATCGTCGCGCTCCTCCCGGATCTCGTCGAGGCGCTCCTCCTGCTCGTGACGGACCTCGTCGTCGCGATCCTCGAAGCGATCCCGACGATCATCGAGGGGTTCCTCCTCGCGCTTCCGGAACTGATCACATCGGTGATCCGCGCGGTCCCTCGGATCATCGTCTCCCTCGTCGACGCTCTCCCGGACCTGCTCGTCGCGATCGTCGGAGGGTTGATCGACCTCATCCCGACGTTGATCGTCGCGATCGTGAAGGCGCTCCCGGAGATCATCGTCGCGATTGTCGGAGGGCTCGTCGAGGCGGTCCCGGCGCTCATCGAGGCGCTCCTCCTCGACCTCCCGGTCGCGCTCGCACTCGCGATCGGAGAGGCGGTCCTCGACGGGCTCCGGTCGCTCGTGCAGTTCTTCAAGGACGTCATCGCGGAGATCATTAGCCTCGGTTTCGAGGAGACCTCGACGTTCGGAGACACTCCGGGCGCGGTCAAGGCTGGAACGGAGGGGATGCTCGCGCGCTTCGCTCCTGGGGACTACGTCCTCGCAGCACAGAAGCCGATGGATCTCCTCCGTCAAGCATTGGAGGCGACCGGCGCGGACGTCGGAGCGGCAACCGGCGCGGCACCGTCGTCCGCTCCTCCCGTCGCGGCGGCGCGAGCGGCGGCGTCCGCTCCGATCGACATCGCGATCATGGCGGAGGGTCGTCTCCTCGACGCCGTGCAGGTCACCGCGCTCGACCGGGGCCACGCTCCGCGTCTCGAACACCGGCTCCGGCGTGCTTCCGGAGTGAGGGTCGGGGTCGACCGTGGCCGTTTCAACCCCTACACGTCCTCGTGATCGGAGCGTCTCGTGCCGAACCTCACCTCCCTGCTCCTCCCTCCGGACCCGGACTTCGTCGCGAGCGGGATCGCCTCGTCCGCCTCGTCCTCCTACGACCGCCAAGCCGGGAGGGGGATCTCGTCCTCGACCAACGAGGGCGCGCTCGTCCTGTTCGCGACCGGGAACCCGACGACGGACGCGGCATCGATCGAGACGCGCGTGCAGACCTCCGGGGGGATCGGAGCGGGCTCGACCTGGGCGTGGCGCTACAAGGGAGAGGGAGACGAGGGGTGGCGCGGGTCGGATGACGCGCGGTTTCAGCACTCGATCTCGGACCCGTTCGGAGGGTCGGAGTACGGAAACGGCGTGAGCGCGGTCTACGTCTCGCGGCTCCGTCGAGAGATCGTCTACCGGACCGGCTCCGGGTCCGTCCACGCAGCCTACCGAGAGGTCGACCGCGTCGAGGTCGGATGGACGACGACGACGATCTCGTTCCCTCGCGGGATCGACAACACGAACGATTCGTCGTGCGGCTTCGACGTCGTCGAGTTGCCGGACGGGTCGCTCCGGGCGGTCGTCCGCTACGATAGCGACCTCGACGTCTACGGATCGGAGGACGGGATCTCGTGGACCATGCTCGCGGATAACGTCCTCTCGCGGTTTGCGGGTCGACGGTCGAGCGTCCTCCTCGGACTAAAGATCGCGGAGAGCGGTGGCTACCTCCGGATCGTCGTTGTCGACTACGACGTCGACACGGCGGGTCTCCTCTACACTGTGACCACGCTCGTCTCCTCCGATCGAGGGGCGACATGGATCGAAACGAACCGCGTCTCCGATGGAGACTACATCGACGCGAACTACGCGACGTCGTGGTCAACCGGACTTGGGCGCTTTGTCCTCGACGTCGTCGGAGCAGGAGACGGAGGAGGGTCGTTCCTGCTCGCGATCAAGTACGGTCAGTACGTGAGGGTCTACACCGCGTCGGGGACGGAGGGGTTCTCCCTCACGGATACCGCGTCCTCGACCTCCTCCGGGGCGTTGACGGTCTACATGGGAGCCGCGACAACGTTCCGGAGGGTGTTCCTCGGACGCGGTCCGGACTTCGTCCATCTGCTCGTCCTGGCGGAGAGTTACTACTACGGGTCCGGGAACGTCGTCCTCACGCACTTCCGGCTCGACCGTCGAGCCTCTCTCGCCTCCGGATCGTGGGATCCGTACTCGTCGATCGACGCGCTCGCGACGGGTTGGTACGGAACGATGCGCTACATCCCGCACCGCGCGAAACTGCATCACATCGGTCACTCCCTCGTCCTCGTCGGCAGCATCTACGACCTCGACGGAGCGGCGGACGAGGTCGGGGTCTCGTACTGGCGCGAGGAGGGGTGGAGCCTCCGTCCGCTCCGGGACGCGCACCCTCCCGACGTCTACTCCGCGTACGCGGTCTCGACGTTCGCGTTGCAACCCTACGGTCCGCTGTTCGACGTCATCGAGTGGACGACGTCGATCGGTCGTCCTGGCGGGTCGACCTGGGCATCGTCCGTCTCTCCGTGGACGCGCGTTTACTCCGGCGGGATCACCTGCAACTGGACGACCGACCGCCTCCGTCTCACGGACGCCACCGGGGCAGGAGCGCGAGGTCACTACTACGAGTACGTCGATCCCTCGACCTCCTCCGGGGCGCTCCCGGATGCCTCGTGGTGCATCGGGGAGAGCACGGTCTCCGGACCGGACGGATCGCTCATCGAGTGGACGGTCAAGGTGTCCGGGGGCTTCCGCGCGCAAACGGCGGCGAACATGGTCGACATCGAGAGCCTCCCTCGGTCCGGCTCGACGAGCGGGAGAGCCGTGCACCTACAGGTCCGGTTCGACGGGACGGGGATCCGGATCTACGACGTCGGGACGTCCTCGACGCTGGCGGAGATCCTCCCGTCGACGGCGACCTACGGGGCAACTCCGATGGCGTCGGGCTATTGGGAGTGTCGGCTCGCGTTCCAACCGGAACCACCCTCGACGGTGTGCGCGTGCGTCCTCTCGATTCGTCGGATCGACAAGGAGGAGTGGCTCTCGACGGCGCGCTTGTTCCCCTCGACGAGCGCCTCGTCCATCGTCCGGCAGCGCGTCCGCTTCGGGGTGGTGTCGTCGGCGGCGAGTGGCTACCCGACTACGTCCTACTGGCGGGATCTCCGGATCAAGCAGGGGAACGCGCTCGGTCAAGTCGACCTATCGGGGGCGTTTCCCTCGACGCCGGGGCGCATCCGTCCCGACACCGTGCGGGGACGACCGCTCTCGACGTTCCCGGTCTACGTCGCGGAGGGGCTCGATGCGTCGTGGGGCGGGGGCGGCGGGTTCGACGGCGACACGCACTCCTCGACGCTCTCGCAGCAGTTCGGGATCGTGAACACCGTGCTCTCGTCTCCGCGTTTCGAGTGGCGCTCCGCCAAGCAGGCGACCGCCTCGACGTCCCTCTCCTCCTCGACGCTCACCTACTCGAACAAGCGAGGGACAGCGGGGAGGTTCCGTCACGACGCGCTCGCGATCTTCGGCACGAACGCCGTGTCCGTGCAGGCTCAATACTCGAACGATCCAACGTTCGCCTCCTACACGACGGCGGGGACGCTGTACCTCACGCGGTTCTCCGGGCTCCGCGTCGACGCGGTGAGCGGGAACCGGATCTCGATCTCCGGGACGCTCCCCTCGGACGCGGAGGTCGGCTCCGCGCTCGGACGGACGTACTACGCGCGGATCACGGAGGGGCTCCCTGGTGGCTACTCCGACGCTCGCGAGTGGGTGATCGAGCAGCATCGTGGTTCCTCTCTCCTGCTCCGGACGTCGAGCGCGCTCACATCGGCGCTCGTCGGCGCGAGCCTCGCGATCCGGTCCGATCGCGGCGTCCTGCTCTACGACCAAGCAGCGGAGGGAGCCTACCTCCGCCTCCTCGTCTCGAACACGCATCCGGCGGAGGGCTACCAGCGGATCGGGACACCGATCCCGTCGGTGCGGGTCGGGTTCCCGGCGGCGCTCTCCTGGGATCACGATGATGCGTCGAGCGAGAACGTGACGGCGTTCCGTAGTCGGGGCGGGGTCGCATGGGGGTACACGGAGGGTCCGTCGAGGAGGAGCCTCTCCGTCTCGATCGACGGCGAGGCAGATCGGCAACGTCAACGCATCCGAGACGTCCTCCGGACGACGGCGGGATACTCCGAGTTCGCGAGCGTGCTCGTCCTCGACGACGGGAACCTCCTCGACCCGGAGAGCGTCGTGCTCGGACGGGTCTCCGGCGGGATCGACCTCTCGAACCCCGGATGGAAACTCGAAGGGTCGGTGTGGCGTCCGGTGGGCTCGCTCCGGCTCCGTCTCGACGAGGAGGTGTGAGTGCCGATCGCGTCTCCGACCTACTACCTCCCCCTCGTGTTCGCGGAGTGGCGTCGAGGAGATCGAGGTCCGCGCGGAGGATGGTCTTCCTATTGGGAGAGCGTCCGGGCGGGCGATCCGATGCTCCGGAACCTCCGGATGACTGTGGATCTCGTGTTCGGCGGAGATCGACACGTTCGGATCGCGACGGAGCCGGTCACGACCGTCTCCGGATCGACGGGTCGAGCCTACTCCTATCTACCTGCGTTGCAGGCGGAGCCGGAGATCGTCTCGGAGTACGCGATCGGAACGGCTCCGGCCTCGCTCCGGACGATCGCGCTCACGGTCGACGGTCGCCTCGTCGACGCGCTCTCCCTCCTCCGGGAGCGTCGGATCCTGGCGGGGTGGGCGGAGGTCTCGCTACAAGTGGACGGAGGCGACTACGACCACCGGATCGTCCTCCTCCGGGGAGACATGGTCGGGGGCGTCTCGTTCGGCGCGGTCGAGGAACTCGTCGAGATCGAGATCATGGACCCGGAGACCACGCAGGACCGCGCGGTCCCTCCGTTCGTCGCCTCCTCGGAGGGGTTCTACGGGATCACGCTCCCGGACGACACCGTCGGGGCTCGATACCCGCTCGTGTGGAACGGGCATCCGGCGGTGCCTGCTCTCCGCGTCACCTCGACGAACCGCTCGTGGCTCGCGTGCTGGGGGCACGCGCACGAGGTCGATGCGATCTTCGTCTACGGGCAGGAGTACGCGTCGACGTCGAGCGTCTACCCGTGGTCGACCTCGGAGGAGGTCGATGCGTTCGGGATCCCGTTCCTACAGGTGATCCTCGGAACGGGAAGCGGACCGATCGACGACGATCTCACGGTCTACGCGAGGCTCTCCCGGAAGGACGGGAGCCTCTCCGTCCTCGACGTCCTCCGCGACCTGCTCGTCTCGTGGTCGCTCGTCGGTCCCTACGGCGTGTCGGAGAGGATGTTCGCATCGGCGGCGGCGAAGATCCCTCCGCTCCTGGCCGTGCAGGTCTACGCAAACGGGAGCGGATCCTCGGACACGGCGCGCGCGATCGAGTTCGCGGAGAGCGTGATCGCGGCGGACCTCCCGATGATCTCGTTCGCTTGGACGGGTGAGGGCTTCGGTCCGGTCGTCACCGATCGGCGGCGGGGGCTCGTCGTCGCCTCCCTCCGTCGAGGACAGTACCCGTGCATCGACCGCGCGAGCGGGATCTCCGAGACCTCGAAGTCCGACCTCCGGAACTCGTTCACCCTCCGCTACGGCTACGATCCGCTGCTCGACACCTACTCGAAGGTCGTCGTCCGCGACGCGGAGAACAGCCTACTGTGCCGGATCTCGCAGGAGGCTGTGGGGTTCCGAGAGGCGGACGTCGTCGAGGCGGTCTCGATCCATGATGATGGGACGGCGAACTACGTCGTCGATTGGCTCGTCGAGCACACGTCGCTCCCCTCGTACCTCGTCGACTACGAGTGCTTCCCGGAGGTCGCGTTCACCCTCCTGCTCGGAGACAACGTTCGGATCTCGGACGACCGCCTCGGATGGGACGAGGAGGAGGCGACGGTCGAGCGGATCGTCTACGCTCGCGGGAGGGTCGTCCTCTCCCTCCGGGTGTGGGCGCTCTACCGTGGCTTCCCTGGCGGAGCGAGGTCGGGAACCGGCGTGACCGGAGGCGGCGGCGGAGGTCAAATCGGATCGGTCTCCGGAACGGGATCGAACGCAGGAAACGGTTAGCCGGTCTCGTCGCGCGCGAGGGCTCGACGTGGTAGGGTGAGGCATCACGGAGGTCCGATGGCCGCGCAAGCGATCGATGGTCGACCTGTTGCCGCTGTTGCGGTTGCTGCTCCGTCCACCGCGTCGTCGCGTGGCTCGTCTCGACACTCCGACGGGGGCGCTCCCTCCGCGCCCATTCCAAACGGGGCGGGAGGGTCCGACGGCGGAGATTCCTCGTCGGTGATCGTGAACCTCCTCGCGAGATCGCTCGATCGTCAAGTGCTCGCGGCGGAGCGAACGGCGGACCGGATGGATGACCTCGGAGGGCGGATCGATCGGATGGGCGACCGGATCGCGGAGGAGGTCCGGGCGGGGATGAGCCTGCAACTCCGCGTCGTGGGAGGTCTCGTCGCGCTCGCGATCATCCTCCTCGCGGCGGTCGCAGGGGTTCAGTTCTCCGGGTCTCTCGATCGCGATGGATCCGTGAAGGTCGAGACCGTCCCCTCGTCGACCTCGACCGGGGGAGCGTCTCCGGCTCCGGAGCATCCGTGACGGTTGCGGCTCCGTTCCCTCTCGTCTCGGTCGACCTCCGCGTCCTCTCGTCCTACTCGTCTCGCGGGGAAACTGGCGGACCTCGCTCCGGCCTGCTCCCCCTGGGGAGCCGGTCCTCCGGGGTGGCGACGCCGGACACAGCGGAGGCGCTCCTCGCGCTCTCGGAGGCGGTCCTCGCGGCGGGAGGTGACCTCCGCGTGACTGATTGCCACAGGAGCGTTGAGGTTCAGCGGAGCGCGCGGGACCGATACGAGCGGTGGGTTGCAGCGGGGAAGCCTGCTCCCGGCTCCCCTCGCTACGATTCGCGGACGATGAAGTCGGCGTTCGTCGCGGAGCCGGGGAAGTCGAACCACAACGCAGGTCGAGCGGTCGACCTGCACCTCTCGATGCTCCGGTTTCCTGGCGCGAGGTCGGACGAGATCCTCGACCGGCTGTGGTCGATCGCTCGTCCGCTCGGATGGGAACCGGTGATCCGGTCTCCGGACGAGCGGGCGAGCGAGGCGTGGCACTTCGATTACTGGGGTCCGCTCGCGGGAGTGCGCTCTCGCCTCGGATACGAGCAGGGCGCGCTGTGCGGGGCGATCCTCGTCGGTCACGGGGCGCTCTCCTCCTACGAAGCGGTTGTGCAATCGCTCCTCGTCCGGGCGGGACACTCGATCGGTGAGATCGACGGCGTGGCCGGTCCTCGGACGAGGGTGGCTCTCGGAGCGGCTCTCGGAGCCTCGGTAGACGAGGTCGTGCGCCTCCTCGCGAGAGAGGAGCCTTCTATTCTCTCGACGCTCGCCTCCCTCCCTGCTCGATGAGCGGGGTGGGTCTCGTCGAGCGCGTCTCGGTCGGAGGTCGGATGGAGCCCGTGTCGTGGATCGTCGTCGTCGTCCTCGCCTCCCTCGCGGCGGGCTTCGGAGCCGGATGGGGGCTCCACCCGGATCGGTCGGAGGAGGCTCTCGCGGAGCAGGCTCGGACCCTGGCGGCGATGCAGGCGCAACAGGTCGAGATCCTCGCGCAAGCGTCGAAGCCGCTCACGCTCGACGCGGAACTCCGCGCCTCTCTCGCGGACGTCCCGGCACAATGCACGCGGGCGCTCGGAGGAGATCCTCGGTCCGTCGAGTGTCAGTGGGCCACCTGTTTGCAGTTCGGACAGTCCTCCGCCAACCGTCCGGAGTGCCGTGCGGTCGAGACGTTGATGATCGACGGGCTCCGGGCGCGAGCGGGGGAGCCTACGGGCGGGTCGTCGCCTCCGTAGCGGGATGAACGCCTCCCTCTCCTCGGAGGAGGAGGGTTCATCCGAGAGGCGCGACCGCCTCGTCGCGGGCACCCTCCGACCGGCTATGAAAGCAGGCGAGGGGCGAGGCTCCCGTCGAGGTCGGGATGGAGAGGAGAGAGCAGATCGTGAGCGACCTCCTCGCGATGATCGAGGGGCTCGGAGAGCGTCCGGCATTGCAGCGCGCGACGGCGGCGCTCGTGCAGCGGATCGCCTCTCGTCCGCGACAACCTCTCCGCGACGGACGGCGCTACGTGGAACTCTCGATCGGGTTTGTTGCTCGCGCGGCGTCGACCTCCTACGGGACGTCGTGGACCGCGTGGCACGCTGTTCTCGGTCTCGTCGGATGGTCGTCCCTCATCGCGCGAGAGGCGGACGATCTCGGAGCCTCGCTCCGGGTGCTCGAACGCGGTCGTCGATGGGGGCAGCACCTCGCGATCGAGGAGGAGCCGCTCCTCGCGCTCGACGAGGTCGCGCGCATCGTGGTCGCGCGAGGTCTCGTCGAGGATCACGTTGCGTTCGAGCCTCCTCCGGGATCTGTTCGTCGGATCGGGATCGTCCGCTCGCGAGCGGCTCGGTGTCCCTGGCACGACGACCGGCGACCCTCGATGATCGTCAATCTCGACGAGGGCGGAGCGCGAGGTCTCGCCGTGTGCATGGTGTGCTCGTCGAGGGACGGTCGGAGGCTCTCGGCTCACGTTGCGCGCGCTCCGTCCGGAGAGTGGACCGCACGCCTCTCCGCCTCGACGTTGCGTTGGTGGACCGGGGAGGAGATCGACCTCGACCTCGACGAGAGACCTCGCGCCCACGCAGTTCGCGAGGACGCGGCGTGGCCGGAGACCGCTCACGCTACGAGGGAGCAGGAGATCGACCTCGACACGAGCGAGCGCGCTCTCCCTGGCGAGGTGACGACGGCATCCGGCGGGATCCTGCTCGGTCGGCTCGACGGTCGAGGGATGCACGGATCTCGATCGGGAGGAGACCTCCTCGACGTCCTCCGTCGAGCGGATCGACGCTCCTCGACGGAGCGTGAGTGGTCGAAGGCGTGGACCGCGTCCGCTCGGTTCGCCACAACGGGAGATCCGGAGGACGGTCGATCCTATCTCCCGGACCGTCTCGTCGCGGTGCAACGGATGGGGGTGGCGAGCCGGAGGACGATCCTTCGTGCGGGCTCGGAGGTCGAGATCCCGGATCGGTGGAAGCCGACCTCGCAGGAGTGGGTGCTCCTCGACCTCGACCACCTCGATCGCGGGCTCTCGTCGCGGTCGCGGGAGCAGGTCGAGGAGGTCGTCGAGGAGATCCGATCCATCGCGCGCGACGATGCGTGGCTCCGGGGAGACTACGCGGTCGTCGAGACCTCCTCCTCCGGGGCACAGGTTTGGCTCCGCCTCCGGAGCGCGGTCGATCCGGTTGCGCTCTCCTCCTCTCGGTTCGCGCGCGCGTGGCTACGAGGGATCGCGCGTCGCGTGGTCGACCGGCTTCGCGCTGTTGGATGCGGAGAGGCGCTCGTCGACGAGAGCGCGTGGGGCTCGCACAGGTTCGGTCGTCGTCCTGGGTGGCGTCTCCTCCGGGACGGGTCTCCGTTCCGGTCTCGCCTCGTCGCGTCGTCGTCGGAGATCGCAGCGTGACCGCCTCGTCCGTCGAGGCGCTCCTCTCCGCATCGGGGCTCTCCCTGCTCTCCGGGGGAGAGTGGAGCGTCCGTGTCGCGTCTCCTCCGTTTGTCGACGGAACGGAGGTCGTCGTGAGTTTCACGGGGAGCGGACACGGGCTCCCGGTGTACGTCGACGGACCTCGCGCTCGCGGAACGAGGTCGTCTCTCTCGCGGGTCGACGAGACCGTAGCGCGGGAGCGTCTCGTGGCGCTGCTCTCGTCCGGGTGGTCCGTCGCTCCCCCCTGGCACGAGGAGGACGACGTCACCGAGTGGCTCATCCGGAGGATCGGGCGCTCGACGCTCTACCCCTCCTCGACGGAGCAGGTCGTGGATGTGATCGAGCGCGAGCGTCTCGTCCGGTGGGTAGAGGCGGAGCGCCTCGTCGACCGCGTGCGGGTCGCTCGCGCGCTTCGCCTCGATCGCGTCGCGCTGTGGAGGGAGGGGATCGGGAGCCGATTCGCGTGGGCGTTCGCCTCGATCTCCTCGACGGAGGAGACGAGGCTCCTCGCTCGCGTCGACGTCTCGTAGGTTAGCCTCGACGGAGGAGGCGCGGGCTCATGGCGCTCACGTACAACCGACCGGGAGCGACGGCGGCGGACCTCAACACCGCCTACGCAGGTCTCCGCGCGACGCTCGCGCCTAAACTCCCGACCCGGATCCGCGACCGCCTCCTCGACGGGTCGGTCGTGTTCGACACGTCCGCGCTGCTCGATCTCGACGAGGACGATGAGGAGGCGGATTGCGTGGAGAGCCTCGACGACCTCCCTCGCGCGCTCGTCGACAAGGCGAACCGCGCGTGGCTCCGTGGTAGGTGGAGCGTCTCGCGCGACGGAGCCTCGTGGACCGTCGAGGTCCACGAGACGCGGTCGATCAAGCCGGTGGTGGGCTCGTTCGGCGGGGTCGAGACGCTCATCTCCGCCTCCGGGTCGATCTCGTCGGATCCGCTGCACGCGACGGCGACGTTCGAGCCGACCGGAGGCGGCTCCTACGTTGCGGGTGCCACGGCGTTCCTCGTCGCCTCTCCGGAGGGGGCGGCTCCTGGCGTTGTCGGCGCGTGGGAGCAGTTCGACGGAGAGGGCTACCCGGAGTGGGGTCTCGGAGACGTCACGCTCATCGCGCTCGTCGAGCGGTTCGGAGGGACGGGCTACTCCGAGTGGAACTCCGGCTCCGGCTACCTGCTCGGCGCGGAGGAGACCGGATGGGCGGGGTGGCCTAACGGAGTGGAGCCGATCATCCCGGACCCTCCGGGGACGACGATCAACGTCGTGACAGGCGACTACGCGGTCGAGGATCTCACCTCGCAGGTCGACGGGACGACGACGACCTTCGTTCTCCCGGAGTATGTGGCCGGGAGCGTCCGGCTCTACCTCAACGGATCGAGGCTCATCGCAGGGTCCGACTACACGGAGACCTCCTCGACGGAAATCGAGATCGTTTCCATCGTGCCGAACCCTCCCGACACGCTCACGGCGGATTACGTTCCCTGCACCTGTTAGCGGAGATCACGTCCTCCCTCCGCGATCCACAGGTCGAGGTGTTCCGTGCCTGCTCCCACTCTCCGTTCTGAACAGATCCGCGACGGGGCGATCACCGCCTCGAAGGCGACCCTCTCGTCCGGCTCCTGGCACTTCTCCGGGTCCGCGACCCTCCGCGCTCCGTCCTCGTCCCCCACCGACGCGCTCGACGTCGCATCGAAGGGCTACGTCGACGCTCTCGTGTCCGGTCTCCGGTGGAAGGAGCCCGTTCGCGTCGCGACGATCGCCAACCTCGCAGGCTACACCTACTCGAACGGCACGAGCGGCGTCGGGGCGACGCTCACCGCTGGCGCGAACGGCGCGATCTCGATCGACGGGGTCTCCCTGGCGCTCAACGACCGTGTTCTCGTCAAGAACCAGACAAACGGGCAGGAGAACGGCGTCTACTTCGTCTCGACCGTCGGGGACGGGTCGACGGCGGCGGTCCTCACCCGCGCGACCGACGCGGACACCGTCACCGAACTGAACGGCCTCGCGATCTTCGTCCTCTCCGGGACGAGCGCGGACGTCGGCTTCGTCCTCTCGACCGACACGCCGATCACGATCGGGACCACTCCGCTCTCGTTCGTCGCGTTCACGGGCGCTGCGGCCATCACCGCTGGGAACGGCATCGCGAAGGTCGGGAACACGATCTCCGTCAAACTGAACGCCACGAACCCCGGTCTCGTCGTCGACGGGAACGGTCTCTCGGCACAGATCAAGGCGAACAGCGGGCTCGGCATCGACGCGAACGGCCTGTTCGTCTCCCTGGCGGCGAACAAGGCGATCGAGTTCTCCTCCGGGGCGCTCGCCTTGAAGACGAAGGCCAACGCCGGTACGGTCGTCGACGCGGACGGGCTCGCGGTTGCTCTCGCGGCGAACAAGGGCATCGAGTTCTCCTCCGGGGCTCTCGCGGTCAAGACGAAGGCGAACGCGGGTCTCGTGCTCGACGCGGACGGTCTCTCCGTCGGTCTCGCGGCGAACAAGGGCTTGGAGTTCTCCTCCGGCGCTCTCGCGGTCAAGGCGAGCAACGGCGTGCAGGTCGACGGATCCGGGTTCGTCACCCTGCTCCTCGACGGCGGCTCGCTCTCGCAGGGCGCGAGCGGCGTGAAGGTCGCCAACGATGGGGTGACCGGCGCGCAGTTCGGGATGCGTCCTCGTTTCGACGCGTTCACCGGGAACAACTCGGCTACGGAGTTCTCCCTCGCGAACCTCGTGAACGCGAACCACCTCGACGGGGTCCGCGTGTTCATCAACGGGCAGCGCGTGAAGAAGGTCGCCTCCTCTCCGGCGGACCTGTTCGAGTACACGGTCGCCAACGTGACCGGCGTGACGAAGGTGACGTTCGGGGCGGCTCCTGGCTCCTCGGACGAGGTGTTCGTCGATTCGATCTCCGGGTAGCGGTCGTCCACCGTCGCGGCTCCGGTCTCTCTCTCGCTCCGGGGGGAGAGGCAGGAGCCGCGACCGGCGTTCGCCTCCTGCTCGTCGTTGTGAGGGCGATCGTCGCTACAACGAGCCGGAGGAGAACCCCCGATGGATCTCAACGACTACCAGCGTCGAGCGCGGGAGACCGCGATCTACCCGGAGCAGCACCGCGTGGTGTATCCGGCTCTCGGTCTCGCAGGAGAGACCGGAGAGACGGTCGAGCGCGTGAAGAAGTGGCTCCGAGACGGTCGCCTCGATCGAGAGGCTCTCCGTGCGGAGATCGGAGACGTCCTGTGGTACGTCGCCAACCTCGCGGCGGACCTCGACCTCTCGCTCGACGAGATCGCGGAGGGCAATCTCGCGAAACTCCGTAGCCGCGCGGAGCGAGGTGTCCTCTCCGGCTCCGGCGACACGAGATAGGCGCTCCGGCGCGAGGAGGTCCGATGGTGCTGGTGCGCGCTCTCGTCGGTGGGGCGGAGGTCTCTCTCGTCGCGAGAGACCTCGTCTCGGATCCGCTGCTCCCGTCTCACGTTCGGATCGAGGGCGTCGACGGGGTCTCCGATCCATCGTTCCCGTCGCTCCGATTCGTCGACCTCGTCCTCGCTCGACCCTGCGTGCTGTGGTACGCCGTGGTCGCTCGCGTCGAGCCTCCCTCGGTAGAGCCTGCTCCCGTCGAGGCTCTCGACGTTGAGAGAAGGATAGTCACCAAGCAGGGCAACGAGCCCGATCCGAGACGCGACCCGGAGGTCCGTCCCTGGCGGCGCTCCGTCGCACGAGGGACCGAGAACGGGTAGAGTGATCGAGCAGATCGCGGAGGAGACCTCGTGGCATACTCGAACTGGCGGCAAACGAGCGGGTGGGGCGCGATCGACGATCCGACCGGCGTGCTCTCGTCTCGCGTCCTCGTCGCGGTAGGCGGTCCCTCCGCACGCGCGGAGGACTATCTCGCACAGGAGATCGGGACGTCCGCCTCGTGGTCGAAGGCGCACTACCGCGTCGAGGCAGCGTTCGCGTGGTACGTCGGAGACGACGCGCACCCGATGGCGTCGGGGGAGTTCGGGCTCGTCGCGCGCGCCTCGAACTACGTCGGTAATCCGGCGCTCGCGCGGGATTGCTACGTCGCGCTGCTCGACTTCGCGAACTCGGTCGTCGTGATCCAGCGGAGGAACTCGGACGTCGCGACCGTGCTCCTCTCCGCGACGCTCCCGAACAGCGTCCGGGAGCGAGGGTCGAAGCACACGTTCGCCTTCTCCTGCTCCGGCGGGACGAACGACGCGGTCCGTCTCGTCGTCGAGGTCGACGGGGTCGTCCTGGGGACGGTCGGAGATACGGATGCCGCTCGTCTCCTCTCCGGGGCTCCGGGTCTCCGTGCCTACTCCGGGACGGTCTACGTCGACGACTTCGCGGTCTACGAGTTGACGTCGACCGGAGCCGCTCCGGCGCTGTGGCTCCCCTCGAACGCGGCGGTCTCCCTGGCGGCGTGGTGGAAAGCGGACGCCGGGGTCACGGCGGACGGGGGCGGCTACGTCGCGTCGTGGAGCGATCAATCCGGCAACGCGAACACCGCGTCGCAGGGGACACAGCAGAACAAGCCGAAGGTCGTCGCAGGAGCGGTGAACTCGCTCCCGGCGATCGACTTCGACGGAGCGGCGTCGTTCCTCTCGGTCGCGGACGCGAACTCGCTCGACCTCAACGGGACCGGGATCTCCGCGTTCGTCGTCGTCGCTCCGGACACGTTCGGATCGCTCACGGGGCAGGTCCGGACGAGCGCGCTCATCGAGAAGGCGGGGGTTGCGACCTCCTACCGGCTCGACCTCCGGGACGAGGTCGGAGCAAACCCTCCGGCGGTCCTGGCGGGAGTTGCCTACGACAACGGAGCCGTGAGCCGCTCCTCGAACAACGCGGTCACGCTCTCGCGGTTCTCGATCGTCGCGGCGCTCGCGGGACCGAACGCGGTCGGAGCCGGTCTCTACGTGAACGGCACGTCCGTGGGCGCGATCTCCGGGACCGTCGGAGCAGACAACGCGAACGCGCTCCTCATCGGAGGATCCGCCGCTCGATACGTCGACGGAAAGATCGCGGAGATCGTCCTCTATCGTGGTCCGCTCACAGTCGCGGACCGGCAGCGCGTGGAGGGCTACCTCGCGCATCGCTACGGGCTCACGATCTACCTCCCGGCGGGGCATCCCTACCGAGACGCGGCTCCGACGGTGTAGCCGTCGCTCTCCGGCTCCGTCGTGCTACAATGGGTGCGCGGGACGCCGTTCCTCGTCGCGGACGAGGCGGGGCCGCTCGCTCCGTTGGTCGGACGCCGGACGAGGACGATCCTCGTCCGGCGTTATCCTCGGAGCACCGTGCCACGCGACCAGCACCCACCCGTCTCTCCTCGCGTCGTCATCGCGATCGGAGCGAGCGTCGAGGTCGACCTCCGCTCCGTCCCTGGCGACGTCCTCCGTCGGATCACGAACGGGCTCACACATCCAAATCCAGCGTGGGAGCGAGCGGTCCGGATGCGGCTCCGGGTCGTCCCTCCTCCGGCGCTGCACTACTACGAGAAGCGCGGGAGCGTCCTCCGCGTCCCTCGTGGCGCGCTCGGATTGCTCCGAGAGGCGCTCGACGAGGCGAGCGTCGAGACCGTGTTCGACACGGGCGGCGTTGTCTCTCGATCCCTCGGTCTCCGGTCGTGGGATGAGATCGACGTCGACCTCCGACCCTACCAACAGGAGGCGGTCGAGGCGATGCTCCGCCGCGTGCAGGGGATCGTTCGGATGCCGTGCGGGGGAGGCAAAACGACGACCGGCGCGACCGCGCTCCTCCGGAGCGGGGAGCCGGGGCTCGTCCTCGTCCACACGCGGGACATTCGGGATCAATGGGTTGCGACGTTCGAGCGCCTCTCCGGTCGAACGCCTCGGATCGTGTCCGGCGATGACGAGGGGCTCCGTCCCCTGGGGGAGCGCGAGGTCGCAATCGCCACGGTTCAAACGTTGAGCCGTGCCGGTCGCGCGGCGCTCCCCCTGCTCCGGAGCGCGGGCGCGCTGCTCACGGACGAGGCGCACCATGTTCCGGCGGAGACTTGGCGCTCGATCGCGGAGCAGGTTCCCGCACGCTATCGGTGGGGTCTGACGGCTACTCCGGAGAGGAGCGACGGTCTCACGTTCGTCCTCTCGCACTTGATCGGTCCCACGATCTTCGCGATCTCGACGAGCGACCTCATCGCATCCGGCTACCTCCTCTCTCCGACGATCGTTCCCGTCGACACGGGGTGGGCTCCCTCGGAGGATCACTACCCGTGGTCCGCGCGCTGCTCGTCCTGCTCGCGCACCACTCCGGTCGACGATCCCGTCGAGCATCGGAGGCGTGGCTCGACTTGCCGATCGTGCGGAGCGGCGATCGACCGTCACGCGCTCCTCGACGCCGGATCGCTCGTCCACGCTCGCGCGCTCTCCGATCTCGCGACCGATCCGGGACGAGCGGCTCTCGTGCGCCTCCTGGCGACAAGCAGCGCGAGAGCCGGTCGGACCGTGCTCGTCCTGCTCCCTCGGAAGGACGCGGTCGTCGCGACGGCGGACGCGATCCGTCGAGATGGGATCGAGGTCGTAGCCGTCACGGGCGACACAGCGGACCGAGAGCAGGCGATCGACCTCGTCCGCTCCGGGAAAGTCCCGGTGATCGTCGCGACGCAACTCGCGGACGAGGGGCTCGACCTCCCCTCGATCGACGTCGTGGTGAACGCCTCCGGAGGTCGCTCGCAGGGTCGCGCGAAACAGCGCGTGGGGCGCTCGCTCCGTCTCGCGGGTCGAGATCCGGTCGTGTTCGAACTCGTCGATGGAGGCGAGTTCTCCTCACAGTGGAGGTCGCGGTTCTTCGGCTACGTCTCCGAGTATGGGAGGAGGAGCGTCTCCTCGGAGGATCCGCTCCCCCCTGGCGACGCGCTCGCGATCCTCCGTCGCGTCGACGCGCGGAGCAGCGCGCGCGACCTCTCGCGCGAGAACAAACCGTCCGTCGGCTTCTAATATCGCGCGAGTTGCAACTATAAATCGAGGACATACGGACGTTTACGATGTTCGTCGATTTATCTTCTCGCGCGAGCGTCGCGCGTTGCGCTCCCTCCGGCTAAGACGGAGAGGGCGGCGGAGAGCCGCTCGTCCCCAACGGAGGCAAGATGACAACTCGAAGGGTGCGGCTCGTGTCGCACGTTCCGCGCTACGGTGACCAACAGGTCGACCGCGCGTGGGCTCTCACAACCTCGGAGCGATCGGCGGCGGCGTGCGCGCTCCGACACTTCTACCGCTACTCGGAGCGGCTCCGGTCGACCGACGACGAGCGACCGCTCCGGTTCGGGAGCGCGTTCCACAGCGTGATCGAGCGCGTGTTCCGACACTTCGCGGAGACGGATTCGGAGGTCTCGTCGGAGCAGGTCTCCGGGTGGCTCGACGAGGTCGCGGCGGAGTGGCGGTCGAGCGACCGGATCCGCCTCTCGGTCTCGATCGAGGAGATCGAGGCGGACGTCGAGGCGCTCGTCCTCGCGATCCGGGGGTGGCTCCGGACCTACGGGTCGGCTCCCTGGCGAGACTACGAGGTCGTCGCGGTCGAGCGGTCGTTCTCCGCTCCGATCCTGCATCCGATCTCCGGGACGGCGCTCCGGTCGAAGATGCTCGTCGTCGAGGAGGGAGATCGGATCCGTCCGGCGGGAGGCGGAGAGGCGGCGGGAGCGCGTCTCGTCCAATGGCCGTGGGTGTTCGTCGGTCGCGTCGACGCGATCCTCCGGCATCGGACGACCGGCGCGCTGTGGCTCCTCGACCACAAGACCTCGTCGAGCCCGGAGACGTTCGCCTCCGGGCTCTCCGGAGATCCACAGGCTCTCGGCTACGTGTGGCTCGTCGAGCAGGCGGTTCGAGCCGGGGCGCTCGCGGACGTCGGGGTCGCTCCGGACGCGAGGGTCGCGGGCTTCGTCTACAACATCGTCTCGTCGTCGAGGCAGCGTCGACCGGAGGTGTTGAAGAAGGGCGGGCTCTCGCGGGCGAAAGCCGTCACGCCGTCCTGGCTCTACGAGGAGGCGATCCGAGAGAACCTCCTCGCGGTCGACGACTACGCGGACCACCTCGACCTGCTCCGGGAGACCGTCGACCGGCGGCTCTACCTCGCGGAGTGGGTCTCCGTGGGCCACGAGGATCGCGAGAGGTTCCGGCGCGAGGTCTACGCGGACGCGGTCCGGATCGCGGGGCTCTATCGAGAGGCAGCGCGCGCGGAGAGCATCCTCGACCTCGCGCTCTCGCATCCTCGAACCCCGGTGTGCCGTCTCCCTGGGGGATGGTGCGCCTATCGCGGTCCCTGCTCGCAGGACGGACCGGACGCTCGACGCGACTACGAGGTCGCGGACGGGATCTACTGGACTACCACCAAGGCGAGCGGGGTCGCCTCCCCTACCCCGCAACTCACGACCGACGACGAGGTGATCTCATGGTGACACAGCGAATCCGGACCGGAGCGTCCTCCGCTCCTTCCTCCTCTCCCCCCTCCTCCGGCGACGCCGGGAGCGGGCTCTCGATCTCCCTCTCGCGAGCGGGCTCGATGAGCGCGGCAGCGTTCAAGATCCTGCTTTACGGGAAGCCGGGAGCCGGAAAGACCTACGCCGGATCTCGCGCTCCGAAGCCGGTGTTCCTGCTCACGGAGGCAAACGGGGTTCAGTCGATCCGCGTCGCGAACCCGGACGCGGCGGTGTTCCAAGCGAACGACGCCGGGAAACTCCGCGACTTCATGCGGGCGGCGATGAGCGGCGAACTCCGTCGAGCAGGGTTCGAGACGCTCGTGGTCGACAGTCTCACGGAGGTCCAGCGGCTCTTGCAGGACGAGATCCTCCGGGCGAAGGGCAACGCGACGGAGGGGATGAGCCTCCCGGACTACGGGCTCCTCACCGAACGGATGCGCGGGTTCTTCCGATCGCTCCGGGATCTCGACATGGACGTCGTCGCGACCGCGCTCGACGAGGAGACCGTCGAGGAGGCGACCGGGGAGATCCACGTTCGTCCGGCCTTCACGGGACGGAAAACGGGCTCGGACGCGGCGCAATACTTCAACGTCGTCGGCTACGTCTACAAGAACGAGCGGAAGTCCGGAGACGATCGCGTCGTCGAGCATCGCGTGCTGCTCGACGGTCCGAAGAAGTACCTCACGAAGTCCTGCTCCCCCCTGGCGGGGTCGCTCGACACCAACCTCTCGGAGTGGATCCGGCTCGTCCGGACCTCCGCGTGACCACGCAGCAACACCAACGGAGACAACGATGGCACGGATCAATCCAAACGAGTACGCTTCGCAGGATCGCGGAGCCGGGACGGGAGAGCGCGGTGAGAAGCCGCGCGAGGTCGGAGCGGGGCGGAAGGTGATGCTCCCGATCGGGTGCTACCACGACGAGGTCAACGGGAAGCCGGTCGTCAAGGTGCGGTCGGTGTGCCTGCTCGACCTCGACGGAAACGGCGACGAGGGCGCGGTCCTCACCGACACGTTCTGGTTGACGTCGAACGCGCTGTGGCGCGTCGCGAACTTCGCGCTCGCGTGCGGGCACGCGGAGCCGTTCGACCCGGAGATCGCGGCGGAGATGGAGGCGGTCCTCGCGTCCGGACCGTTCGAGACGACGATCTCGATCACGCAGCGGGGAGGGAAGTCCTACCCCAACGCGAACGCCTACCGGCGCACGAGCGAGATCGAGGTCGACGAGGTCTCCGGCGACCTGCTCCTCTCGCGCGAGCAGCGGAGCGCGGTCGAGAACGCGGAGGCAGCGTGGGAGGGGCTCCGGAAGTGGCTCGCCTCGAACGGTCGTGGCGGGTCGTCCGGCAACGCGCGCGGAGCATCCTCCGGTCGCTCGTCCGGCGGACGCGGCGGCTCCGACGACGAGATCCCGTTCTAACGGAGGACGACGATGAGCGCGGCTCGCACCGCGACCCGGAGCGGGTCGCGCTACGTCGTCGGCATCGACCCTGGCGGGACGGGAGCGGCGTGTCTCCTCGACGGGAGACGTCTCCTCCTCGTCCTCTCGTGGCGTCCCTCCGTCCGGTCCGGGCGGAGGGGCTTCCTCGTTTCGACACGAGCGATCGGGAGGTCCGTCGATCTGTGGAGATCGACGGCGGGAGAGATCGGTCGAGACCTCGTCGGTGAGGTCGTCCGTCTCGTCGGGGTCGGGACGTCCCTCGGAGTTGCGATCGAGGACGTCTACGTCGGTAAATCGGTTCGGACGGCGATCGACCTCGCGAGGACGAGCGGCTCCCTCGTCGGTCCGATCGAGGCTCTCTCCGGGGAGCGCGCGCTCGTCGTGGGGGCGGCGGAATGGCGCGCACAGGTGATCGGCCTTGCGCGACGGTCCACGAAGCGCGAGGATGCGAAGGCGGCGGCGATCGAGAGGATCCCGCCGCTCGTCGAGGGGTGGACGCTCCTCGTCGACAGAACAACGGAACACGTTGCGGACGCGGTCGGGATCGCGCTCGCTCGTGCCAAAACGACCAACGGAGGCGAAGATGGGTAGGCAGGTCCGCGCGGAGGAGATCGAGCGCGTGTTCGAGGCTTGGCGGTCGAGGCAGGCTCGACCGGAGGTGTGCAGGTTGACCGACGAGAGGCGAGACCTCATCCGGGTCCGGCTCGCGCTCGGATACGAGGTCGACGACTTCGTCCTCCTCGTCCGCTACGCAGCGGAGAGCGACGATCCCGGTCCTCGGTGGTGGCGAGGCGACAACCCCTCGCGGAAACGCTACACGGATCTCGCGAGCCTGCTCCGTCGGGAAAAACTCGCGGGGCGGATCGAGGCGGCGCACGAGTGGCGAGATCGCGCGGTGGAGCGTGAGACGGAGAACGTCTCCGGTCGGTTCCGGCTCGTCGCACCGAACCCGGACGAGGAGCCGCGCGAGGACGGGTGGTGGGACAACGAGGACGGACCTCCGCTCCGGATCTCGCGAAGCGCGGTCGAGAGGTCGACCTCGACGGAGGATCCTCCCGTCCGCGAACTGTTCCGGGCTCTCCCCTCCTGGCGGCGTGGAGGTGCCTCGTGAGTGCGGACCGTTGGATCTCGACGGTCACGGGCTCGCTCACGATCCTGGCGGTTGCTCCCTCGATCGGGCTCCGCTCCGGACCGCTCCGGTCGCTCGGACCCTGCGTGGCGTGCGGAGAGGCTCGGAGGGGCTCCGGAGATCGGCGCGGACCGATCGGGCTCTCCGCAAACGAGCGCGGGTGGAAGTGTCACCGTTGCGACGCGACCGGAGACGTCGTCGACCTCGTCTCGTACTCGATCGGGAAACGCAGGTTCCGTGAACTCGGAGAGCAGGATCGAGAGGCGGTTCGCGGCTTGTTCGAGAGGATCGGGGCGCTCCCTCCGGCGGAGCAGCGTCCGCGCGTGCGAGCGGTCTCGGAGGTTCGAGGAGCCGCTCCTCGGATGCGGACCGAGACGAGGACCGCTCCTCCGGAGCAGGAGGAGCAGGCTCCGGAGCCCGGAGGCGGCGGTCCGTTCTCCTGGCGGGACGGGCTCGTCGAGGAAGCGGAGCGGGCGCTCCGGAGCCCGGAGGGGAGTGAGACGCTCGCCTACCTCACGGAGACGAGGCGCTTCTCCGACGAGACGATCCGGGAGTGGCGTCTCGGAGCCCACCTCATCCGAGACGGATCCGGGAGGGTCGTCGAGCGGTGGGTCTCGATCCCTCTCCGGGACGACACCGGGAGGATCTCGACGGTCCGGTTCCGGTCGGTTCCGGGGTCGTGTCTCCGCTGCTCCGGCTCCGGGTGCGGAGCCTGCAAGAACACGGGGGAGGTCCGGAAGGCCTACCGCGTTTGCACGGGTCGACCTCTCCCCCTGTTCGGGGCGCACCGCCTCTCCGGGGACCACGCGATCCCTGTGATCGTGACGGAGGGTGAACTCGACGTCATCGCGCTCTACGAGTACGGGGTCCGCGTCAACTGCGTGAGCGGGACGGCGGGAGCGTCGGCTAACTGGCCGGAGGAGTGGCTCGACCTGCTCGAACCCTACGGGTCGTTCCTGCTCGCCTACGACGGAGACGAGGCAGGAGAGGCAGGAGCGGAAAAACTCTCCGACGCGCTCGGACGCTATCGGTGCTCGCGCGTGCGGCTCCCTCGCAAGGATGCCGGAGAGAGCCTCGCGGCGGGGGATCCGGCGGCGGAGATCGAGCGCGCGATCGATCGGGCGGAGCCGATGCTCGCGATCAAGTTCCGGAAACCTGGGGGATGGGGGACCGAGATCGAGGCGCTCATCACTCGACCGGACGCGCTCCGGGGTCTCGCGACCGGATCCTCGAAACTCGACGAGGCGGTGGGAGGTCTCCCGGCGGGTCTCGTCGTCGTCACAGGCGACACGGGCCACGGCAAAACGACGTGGGCGACGTGGCTCCTCCGGGAGCAGGCGAGGATGGGCGTGCCGGTCCTCGTGACCTCGTTCGAGCAGCGTCCGGTGGGGACGGTGCAGAAACTGCTACGAGCGGAGGTCGGGGGAGACTTCACGAAGGTCTCGCAGCGGGAGCGGGAGGAGGCTCTCGTGAGGCTCGACGCTCTCCCGATCCTGCTCCTCGACCACTACGGGGAGACGACCTACGAGCAGGTCCGCGACGCGATCCGCTACGCTCGGAGACGGTTCGGTGTCCGCGTCGTCCTCGTCGACCACCTCGGGTTCCTCGCTCGCGGAGCAGGCGAGCACGAGAGGCAGCGGATCGAGGAGATCGTCCGGGGTCTCGCGCTCATCGGGGTGAACGACGACGTCTCGATCCTGCTCATCTGCCACCCGAACCGGCTATCCAAACAGCAACAACGCCGGATTCAGATCGGAGACTTGAAGGGCGCGAGCGCGATCGAGCAGGACGCACACCTCGGTCTCGTCGTCGAGCGCCTCGACCCGTCCTCACAGCGTGGGTTCCCGGCGGCGATGGTACACGTCGACAAGTGCAGGAGTGAGTTCGGCGCTCCTGGGGCGAAGGTTCTCCTCGCGTTCGACCCTCTCTCGTGCGTGTTCGGAGATCGGTGGGAGGACACCCCCTCCGGTCGAGCGGGGATGAAGGTCGTCGTTCCGGGGTAGTCGCGGTCGGGAGGGGCTCCTCTCCCGACCGGGATCCTCGATCCCCTCGACCGGAGGAGGGGGAGGATGAGTTCGTCCGTCGCGTCGATCCGTCCGGGGGCTACAACGCTCCCGGAGGCTCTCGTGATCGACCTGCTCGCTCCGTCCTCGGACGGATCTCTCCACCTCGTGAAGATCGGGATCCGCCGTGACGGCACCGCGTCCGGAGGGCTCCTCGCGGACCTCGATCTCGCGTGCCCGATCGAGACGGAGGAGGACGCGCTCGTCGTCGACGCGGTCGTTCCTGGCGCAAGCGCGCTGTGGCGTCGCGCGTCGGAGGGGGGGGAGGACACGGCTCGCTTCGGGCGCTCTCCGTCCTCGATGAACGTCCACGGTCGGCTCTCGCTCCCGGACCGGATCGAGGAGACGGTCGCGTTCGAGCGGTCCGTCGCGATCGTCCGTCTCACGGTCGTCGTGAGCGCGAAGGTGCGGACCTACCTCCTCCGCGTCCGCGTTGGTGGTCTCTCGTCGGACGAGGTCGCGATGCTGTGCGAGGCGCTCGACGAGCGCGTGATCCTGGCGGTCTCCTCCCTGCAACTCACGCTGTTCGGAGCGAGCAGCGTCGCCACGCGGCGCGACGTTCGCGAGATCGTCTCTCTCCGGGTCAACACCGGAGGGATCTCGGAGTTCAAGTTCGGCGCGGTCACGGACGAGACGGATCTCTCGATCTCGGTCCGGGATCTCTACGAGGACACTCCGGAACAGTTCGACGTCTCGAACGTCGAGGTCGTCGCTCGTCTCCGTGTCGCAGCATCGGACCGCCTCCTCTCCGCCTACCGGGACCGCGCCTCCTCGTTGGGGGTTGTGGCGTCCTGGGGCGATCTGTTCGTCTCGCTCGGTCGAGAGTACGGGACGACCGGAGCGACCGCCTCCGGAGGCGTGTGGACGCTCCGGACCGACCACGTTCGCGAGGCGCTCGGTGGGATCGAGGTCGACGACCTCGTCGACGAGGTCGACGCCGGATGAGGTTCGAGGTTCTCCGGGATCTCCGGTTCGTCCGGAACGGGAACGGGCTCACGCTCGACACTCTCGCAGCAGGCGAGCAGATCGAGACGATCCCGGTCGAGAGCCTACGCTCCTCGTTCGCGCGCACGAGTTTCGAGCGAATCATCCGGAGGCACAAGGCGGACGGAGAGCCCGGAGGTCCGCTCGTCGTGTTCGAGTGGCTCGGTCTCCCTCGATGCGCGATCGTCGGACCGGATCTCGGACCGATCCGACCGAACCGCATCCGGTTGTCCGACCCTGCTCCTCGACCGTCTGTGGCGCTCGCTCCTCCCGACCCTGCTCCGGGGCGTGCGGAGACGAGAGACGGCGAGAGCGAGCGCCACAGCGTCAAACGTAAACGATGGAGCGCGAGGATCGCGGATCCGTCGACGGGAGGAGGATCGTGAGTAACGTCGCACAGCCGTGCAGGATCGTGAGGGTCGACGTCGAGGAGATCGACCGCGCGATCACGGATCCGACCCTCTCCGGGCTTCTCGCGGAGGGATGGTCTCCCATCGCGACCCTGGCGGTCGAGGATCGTGGACGAGCGGCTCTCGTGATCGTGCTCCGGCCTCCTGCTCCTCCGGAGGAGCAGGCTCGGAGCGTGATCGTCGCGGGGGTGGAGCCTCGCCTCCTCGTGGCGTCGTTCGCGACGCTGGCGCTCCTCTCCGGACTTGCTACCCTCGCGCTGCTCCTCGGAGGTGCTTCGTGATCGCGCTCGACGTTTCGCTCGACGACCTCGTCTCGTTCGAGGACAATCCTCGCACGATCTCGGAGGACCGTCTCCGCGCTCTCTCCGAGAGCATCCGGACCTTCGGGGTCTACTCTCCTCTCGTCGTCCGCTCGATCGGAGGAGGGAGGTTCGAGGTGCTCGCGGGGAACGCTCGCCTCCGCGCTCTCCGCTCGATGCGTGACAACGGAGAGCAGATCGACCGCGTCTCCTGTGTCGAGTTCGAGGGCGACGAGGTCGAGGCGCGTCTCCTGCTCGTCCGCGACAACCAGCACGACGGCGAGTGGGCGTGGGATCGGCTCCACGGCTACCTCTCCGGCTTCGCGGACGAGAGCCTCTCGTCGCTCGCGTCCCTCTCCGGATTTGATGAGCGGACGGTGTCCGATCTCCTGGCGCTCGCGCGTCTACCGGAGGAGAGCCTCGACGATCCGCTCGTGGCCGGAACCGATCCGTCGACCGGGACCGTGCGAGACCCGTCTCCGGTGACTGCTCCACGCGATCCGGTCGACCCGTCGTTCGCTCCGGACCCTGCTCCTCCGGCGACGACGAGGTTCGTCGTTGGCGCGATCCGTGGACGGATCCCCCTGCACATCCACGGCGATCTGCTCACAGCGTTCGAGACGATCTCGAAGCGGATCGGAGCGACCGATGTGGGCTCGATCCTCGACCACGCACTCGACGTCCTCGACACGGAGGGAGCCTCGTGAACACAACGACTACGATCGAACAGATCGCGATCCGCGACCTCGTCGAGTTCGCGGACAACCCTCGCACGATCTCCGACGACGCTCGCGAGCGGCTCCGTCGCTCCCTGGCGCGCTTCGGTCTCTACCGTCCGCTCGTCGTGTGGCGAGACGAGCGAGGGAGGAGCGTCGTCGTAGCCGGTAATCAACGGCTCGCGCTGCTCCGGGAGACACTCGGACGCACGGCCACCGTCCCGTGCGTCGTCCTCGACGTCGACGAGAGGACCGCGCGCCTCGTCGCGATCCGCGACAACAACGAGGAGGGAGAGTGGTCGTGGGAGGCTCTCGGAGCCTACCTCTCCGGGCTCTCGTCGCTCGCGGACGAGCCCGTGGATTGGACCCTCACGGGCTTCGATGGAGACACGATCGCGAGCCTGCTCACACTCTCGGAGGAGGGGCTCGCTCGTCCGATGATCGAGGAGGTAGAGGTCGCTCCTCGCGTGCCTCCTGTGCAGGAGGACGAGGACGTCGAGGACGTCGAGGTGTCTCCGGCTCCGGAGTATCCGGAGCGGAGGTTCACGCGCGTCTCGATCGGCTCGCTCCGGGGGCAGGTCTCCCACGAGACCTACGCTCGGTTCCTCCGGGTGTGGACCGCCTACTCCGAGAGGTGCGGAAGCACGGACGTCTCGCTCGTCGTCGCGTCGATCGCTCGAACGCTCCTCCGGGCGCGACCGGCTACGCCTCGATGATCCGACCCTGCTCGATGAGGGTCGCGACGTAGGCGAGGAGCAGGATCGGGACGTCGACGAGGTCGGAGAGATCGGAGAGGTCGGGGGCTTGTCGGGGGACGAGGTCGTGTGCGCTGTGCATGGGGGCTCCGTGGTCGTGGTCGGGAGCCGCTCCGGCTCCTCCGCAACACTTGTCGCGTCAACAGGCGGCGCGCAAGGCGCGAGGAGCAGGGCGCGCGAGATCGCGTAGATCGTTTTTCATCTCGTGATCGCTTGGCACGCGCGGAGGGATCGCCTAAGACTTGGACACGGGCGGCGGACGCCACCCGAACTCGACCCTCTCGACCACGGAGCAACGATGAACTCGCCCTCGACCTCTCCCTCGACGACCTCTCTCCCGACCTTCGGCGCGTTCGTCTGGTGGAACTTCCGAGAGATCGCGATCACGCCGGACGACCTCCGCGCGCGCGTCGCGTCCTCCGGGATCTCGGCACAGATCGCCTCCCTCGACGCGACCTCGGAGGTCCGCGCGCTCGCGCGCTCCTGGCGGGCGGGTCGCGGCAACTCGGCGCGGTTCAAGTCGGAGATCGCGCACGAGGACGACGTCGCGATCACGATCGGCATCCTCCGTCGCGAGCAGGTCGGAGCGCGCGAAGTCGGATGGGTGCAGGTCGACCGCGTCGTGTGGGACAAGGTCGGCGCGATGTGGCTCTCCTCCGGGATCTCGGACGAGGCGGCGACCTTCCGGGCGGACGCGCTCCGCGCGGCGACCCTGCTCGACCACAACGCGATCCGACCGATCGCACAGGCGGTCCTCGACGACCTCCGGGCCTTCCGGCTCCGCGACGCGGGCGGGTTCTACTTCGTCCCCTACACGGCTCCCGGCGCT